>Ga0157366_1000222_pt1 | contig 27773 bp, 21 predicted proteins | sample AttbisABBM1_FD_113149 | JGI IMG/M metagenome (GOLD analysis project Ga0157366, IMG submission 113149) | Fungus gardens microbial communities from leaf cutter ant in Botucatu, State of São Paulo, Brazil - Atta bisphaerica ABBM1 | ecosystem: Host-associated > Fungi > Mycelium > Unclassified ...
CATTGGTCAGCGTAAAATTCTGCCGGATCCTAAGTTCGGATCAGAGCTGCTGGCTAAATTTGTAAATATCCTGATGGTAGATGGTAAAAAATCTACTGCTGAAGCTATCGTTTATAACGCGCTGGAGACCCTGGCTCAGCGTTCTGGTAAAAACGAGCTGGAAGCTTTCGAAGTAGCCCTGGACAACGTCCGCCCAACCGTGGAAGTTAAATCCCGCCGCGTTGGTGGTTCTACTTATCAGGTACCAGTTGAAGTCCGTCCGGTTCGTCGTAATGCCCTGGCAATGCGTTGGATCGTAGAAGCTGCTCGTAAACGCGGTGATAAATCTATGGCTCTGCGCCTGGCGAACGAACTTTCTGATGCTGCAGAGAACAAAGGTACTGCAGTTAAGAAACGTGAAGATGTTCACCGTATGGCCGAAGCCAACAAGGCGTTCGCTCACTACCGCTGGTAACAGTTCTGTAGTTGTTATTAACCCAGTGGGCGTTCCTGTGACTAACCCGCTGGGATTTAATTTAGAACGACCGAGAATCAGAGGAATCAAATGGCTCGTACAACACCCATTTCGCGCTACCGTAACATTGGTATCAGCGCACACATTGACGCCGGTAAAACAACAACTACCGAACGTATTCTGTTCTACACCGGTGTAAACCATAAAATCGGTGAAGTTCATGATGGCGCAGCTACCATGGACTGGATGGAGCAGGAGCAGGAGCGTGGTATTACCATTACCTCCGCTGCGACTACCGCATTCTGGTCTGGTATGGCTAATCAGTTCGAGCCACACCGTGTAAACATCATCGACACCCCGGGACACGTTGACTTCACCATCGAAGTTGAGCGTTCAATGCGTGTTCTTGACGGTGCAGTAATGGTTTACTGTGCTGTTGGTGGTGTTCAGCCACAGTCTGAAACTGTATGGCGTCAGGCTAACAAATATAAAGTTCCACGCATCGCGTTCGTTAACAAAATGGACCGTATGGGTGCTAACTTCCTGAAAGTTGTTGGTCAGATCGAATCTCGTCTGGGCGCAACTCCGGTTCCTCTGCAGCTGGCTATCGGTGCAGAAGAGAACTTTACCGGTGTTGTTGACTTGATCAAGATGAAAGCGATCAACTGGAACGATGCTGATGCAGGCGTGACCTTCGAATACGAAGATATCCCAGCAAATATGCAGGAGCAGGCTGAAGAATGGCGCCAGAAGCTGATTGAAGCAGCTGCTGAAGCATCTGATGAGCTGATGGATAAATTCTTTAGTGGCGAAGAGCTGTCTGAAGAAGAGATCAAAACTGCTCTGCGTAAGCGCGTTCTGAACAACGAAATCATTCTGGTTACCTGTGGTTCTGCCTTTAAGAACAAAGGTGTTCAGGCGATGCTGGATGCGGTAATTGAATACCTGCCAGCACCAACTGACGTTACTGCAATCAACGGTATCCTGGACGACGGTAAAGACACTCCGGCTGTTCGTCACTCAGACGACAACGAGCCGTTTGCTGCGCTGGCGTTCAAAATCGCTACCGACCCATTTGTTGGTAACCTGACCTTCTTCCGCGTGTACTCTGGCGTGGTTAACTCTGGTGATACCGTGTTCAACCCGGTTAAATCACAGCGTGAGCGTCTGGGCCGTATCGTACAGATGCATGCTAACAAGCGTGAAGAGATCAAAGAAGTTCGTGCAGGCGACATCGCCGCAGCGATCGGTCTGAAAGAAGTGACTACTGGTGACACCCTGTGTGATCCAGACAACGTCATCATTCTGGAGCGTATGGAGTTCCCAGAGCCGGTAATCTCTATCGCTGTTGAGCCAAAAACCAAAGCTGACCAGGAAAAAATGGGTCTGGCTCTGGGTCGTCTGGCTAAAGAAGACCCATCATTCCGTGTATGGACTGATGAAGAGTCTAACCAGACCATCATCGCAGGTATGGGTGAGCTGCACCTCGATATCATCGTTGACCGTATGAAACGTGAATTCAACGTTGAAGCGAACGTCGGTAAACCTCAGGTTGCTTACCGTGAAGCAATTCGCGCTAAAGTTACCGATATCGAAGGTAAACACGCCAAACAGTCTGGTGGTCGTGGTCAGTATGGTCATGTTGTTATCGACATGTACCCACTGGAGCCGGGCTCTAACCCTAAAGGTTACGAGTTCGTCAACGACATCAAAGGTGGTGTAATCCCTGGTGAATACATCCCTGCAGTTGATAAAGGTATCCAGGAGCAGCTGAAAGCAGGTCCACTGGCTGGTTATCCAGTAGTTGATCTTGGTGTTCGTCTGCACTTCGGTTCATACCATGACGTTGACTCCTCTGAGCTGGCGTTTAAACTGGCGGCCTCTATCGCGTTTAAAGACGGATTTAAGAGAGCAACGCCGGTTCTGCTTGAGCCAATCATGAAGGTTGAAGTAGAAACTCCAGAAGAGAACACCGGTGACGTTATCGGTGACCTTAGCCGTCGTCGTGGTATGCTCAAAGGACAGGAATCTAACGCTACTGGCGTTCAGATTCATGCTGAAGTTCCGCTGTCTGAAATGTTCGGATACGCGACTCAGTTGCGTTCTCTGACCAAAGGCCGTGCTTCTTACTCTATGGAGTTCCTGAAGTACGATGATGCGCCGAACAACGTCGCTCAGGCCGTTATTGAAGCTCGTGGCAAATAAGCTGCAGTTTTAAAATATTGATCCTATGCTCTCACCAAAGGGTGAGAGCATTAAAGTAAGGAATATCGTCGTGGCTAAAGAGAAATTTGAACGTTCCAAACCCCATGTAAACGTAGGTACTATCGGCCACGTTGACCATGGTAAAACTACCCTGACTGCTGCTATCACTACCGTTCTGGCTAAAACCTACGGTGGTTCTGCGCGCGCATTCGACCAGATCGATAACGCACCAGAAGAAAAAGCACGTGGTATCACCATCAACACTTCTCACGTTGAGTATGACACCCCAAGCCGTCACTACGCACACGTTGACTGCCCAGGACACGCCGACTATGTGAAAAACATGATCACCGGTGCTGCGCAGATGGACGGTGCAATCCTGGTTGTTGCTGCAACTGATGGCCCAATGCCTCAGACTCGTGAGCACATCCTGCTGGGTCGTCAGGTTGGCGTTCCTTACATCATCGTGTTCCTGAACAAATGTGACATGGTTGATGATGAAGAACTGCTGGAACTGGTTGAAATGGAAGTACGTGACCTGCTGTCTCAGTACGATTTCCCAGGCGACGACACACCAATCGTTCACGGTTCTGCTCTGAAAGCGCTGGAAGGCGATGCAGAGTGGGAAGCGAAAATCATCGAACTGGCCGGTCACCTGGACAGCTACATCCCAGAACCAGAGCGTGCAATCGATAAAGCATTCCTGATGCCAATCGAAGACGTATTCTCTATCTCTGGCCGTGGTACTGTTGTTACCGGTCGTGTGGAAAGCGGGATCATCAAAGTAGGTGAAGAAGTTGAAATCGTGGGTATCAAAGATACTGCGAAATCCACCTGTACCGGTGTTGAGATGTTCCGTAAGCTGCTGGACGAAGGTCGTGCAGGTGAGAACTGTGGTATCCTTCTGCGTGGTATCAAGCGTGAAGAGATCCAGCGTGGTCAGGTCCTGGCTAAACCAGGTTCAATCAAGCCACACACCAAATTCGAATCAGAAGTGTACATCCTGTCGAAAGACGAAGGCGGCCGTCATACTCCGTTCTTCAAAGGCTACCGTCCACAGTTCTACTTCCGTACAACTGACGTGACCGGAACCATCGAACTGCCAGAAGGCGTAGAGATGGTAATGCCAGGCGACAACATCAAAATGGTTGTTACCCTGATTCACCCAATCGCTATGGACCAGGGCCTGCGTTTCGCAATCCGTGAAGGTGGCCGTACCGTTGGTGCTGGTGTTGTTGCTAGTGTTATCGCTTAATCGCTGATAACATTTGACGCAATGCATAAGAAGAGGGCATCATTTGATGCCCTTTTTGCACGCTGTAACATAGAACCTGACTCATCTGTGATTATGAACCATAATCATTGCTGAGGCAGGCTCTGTAGCACGGCGTTGTATATGATATGCCGAGTTACGCCTATACCTGTTGGTATAACAGTATTATTCGGTTCGGTTGCCTCGTGATCCGGGGCAAAAGTGTTTCTGATTTATTGTGGCAGGTTGGTTTATGAGTGCTAATACCGAAGCTCAAGGCAGCGGGCGCGGCCTGGAAGCGATAAAGTGGTTAGGAGTGGCGGTACTGCTGATTATCGCCATTGTGGGTAACTACTACTACCGCGAAGTAACATTACCGCTGCGTGCGTTAGCTGTTGTTATACTGATCGCAGCAGCAGCTGGCATTGCTCTGTTGACTGTGAAAGGAAAGGCAACGTTAGCTTTCGCTCGTGAAGCGCGCACAGAAGTTCGTAAAGTGGTCTGGCCTACTCGTCAGGAAACGTTGCACACCACCTTAATCGTTGCCGCGGTGACTGCCGTGATGTCGCTGATTTTGTGGGGACTGGATGGCATTCTGGTCCGTCTGGTATCGTTTATCACTGGCCTGAGGTTCTGAGATGTCTGAAGCTCCAAAGAAGCGCTGGTACGTCGTTCAGGCGTTTTCCGGTTTTGAAGGCCGTGTAGCACAATCGCTACGCGAGCATATCAAGTTACATAACATGGAAGAGCTGTTTGGCGACGTCATGGTTCCAACTGAAGAAGTTGTTGAGATCCGTGGTGGCCAGCGCCGTAAAAGCGAGCGTAAGTTCTTCCCTGGCTACGTACTGGTACAGATGGTGATGAACGATGCCAGCTGGCACTTAGTACGCAGTGTGCCGCGTGTGATGGGCTTTATCGGTGGTACATCCGATCGCCCAGCGCCAATTAGCGACAAAGAAGTCGATGCGATCATGAATCGCCTGCAACAGGTTGGTGACAAACCTCGTCCGAAAACACTGTTTGAACCAGGTGAAATGGTACGCGTTAACGATGGTCCATTTGCTGACTTTAATGGCGTCGTGGAAGAAGTTGATTATGAAAAAAGCCGCCTGAAGGTCTCTGTATCTATCTTTGGTCGTGCTACGCCAGTTGAACTGGATTTCAGTCAGGTTGAAAAAGGCTGATGATTTGGCCTGTGCCATTGATGTATAGAATGGCATAAAATTTATCCAATCATTGTTGTTCAGTGGTTGCGGAAGGCGCGAAATTGCACTACAATTTCGCGCCTTTTGTTTTTACACGCTATGTTTTCAGCGTGTAAATATTAATCACGGGGAGCTCTTCTGGAGCGTTAATACCCAATAGAGGAATTATCATGGCTAAGAAAGTACAAGCCTACGTTAAGCTGCAGGTTGCAGCTGGTATGGCAAACCCGAGTCCTCCAGTAGGTCCGGCTCTGGGTCAACAAGGTGTTAACATCATGGAATTCTGTAAAGCGTTTAACGCCAAAACAGAATCTCTGGAAAAAGGCCTGCCGACCCCGGTTGTGATCACTGTTTACTCTGACCGTTCTTTCACCTTCATTACCAAAACTCCTCCAGCAGCAGTACTGCTGAAGAAAGCAGCTGGTATTAAGTCTGGTTCCGGTAAGCCGAACAAAGACAAAGTAGGTAAAGTATCTGGTGCTCAGGTACGTGAAATCGCAGAAACCAAAGCTGCGGACATGACTGGTGCTGACATTGAAGCAATGGTTCGCTCAATCGAAGGTACTGCTCGTTCCATGGGCCTGGTAGTAGAGGACTAAGAAATGGCTAAGCTGACCAAGCGCATGCGCGTGATCCGTGACAAAGTTGATTCAACTAAACAGTATGACATCAACGAAGCTGTTGCTCTGCTGAAAGAACTGGCTACTGCTAAGTTCGTAGAAAGCGTAGATGTAGCGGTGAATCTGGGCATTGATGCTCGTAAATCTGACCAGAACGTTCGTGGTGCAACTGTACTGCCACACGGTACTGGCCGTTCCGTTCGCGTTGCCGTATTTACCCAGGGTGCAAACGCTGAAGCTGCTAAAGCAGCTGGCGCAGAGCTGGTAGGTATGGAAGATCTGGCTGACCAGATCAAAAAAGGCGAAATGAACTTCGACGTTGTTATCGCATCTCCAGATGCAATGCGCGTTGTTGGACAACTGGGCCAGGTTCTGGGTCCACGTGGTCTGATGCCAAACCCGAAAGTGGGTACTGTAACTCCTAACGTTGCTGAAGCTGTGAAAAACGCTAAAGCAGGTCAGGTTCGTTACCGTAACGACAAAAACGGGATCATCCATACCACTATCGGTAAGGTTGATTTCGACGCAGATAAACTGAAAGAAAACCTGGAAGCTCTGCTGGTTGCGCTGAAAAAAGCAAAACCTTCTCAGGCTAAAGGTGTTTTCATCAAGAAAGTTAGCCTCTCCACCACTATGGGTGCGGGCGTTGCAGTAGACCAGGCTGGTCTGAACGCTGCTGCTAACTAATCTGCTTTACGCGGGCGAAATTTTCATCTAGAATCTTACGCCCGTTGTTCTGTAAATATGCAGAACGTGTGATTGCCTGATTGAGCCGATGTTTATGCTCTCGGTGCAACGCAAAACAGATTTTAGGTTGGAGCCTGGCCTTATCCAGGCCTCCGTCCAAGACCGCAGGAGTGATAGCGAAAGGTGTCACTTAATATCCTGCGTAGACGGTGACAGAACCGACAAGATTTTTTCTTAACTGGATTCTGCTCACCGTGATTGAGCGCTCTTTACTTTAAGTAAATGAGTGAAGTGAGTTCCGGAGAAATTCATCTCCGGCTAAATCCAGGAGCACAAGCTAATGGCCTTAAATCTTCAAGACAAACAAGCGATTGTTGCTGAAGTCAGCGAAGTAGCCAAAGGCGCGCTGTCTGCGGTAGTTGCGGATTCTCGTGGCGTTACCGTAGACAAAATGACCGAACTGCGTAAAGCAGGTCGTGAAGCTGGCGTATACATGCGTGTTGTTCGTAACACCCTGCTGCGCCGCGTTGTTGAAGGTACTCCATTCGAGTGCCTGAAAGACACGTTCGTCGGTCCAACCTTGATTGCATACTCTATGGAACACCCGGGCGCTGCTGCTCGTCTGTTCAAAGAGTTCGCGAAAGCGAATGCAAAATTCGAGGTTAAAGCTGCAGCCTTTGAAGGCGAGCTGATCAGTGCGGCTCAGATCGACCGCCTGGCAACTCTGCCAACTTACGATGAAGCAATTGCACGCCTGATGGCAACCATGAAAGAAGCCGCTGCTGGCAAACTGGTTCGCACTCTGGCCGCTGTACGCGACGCAAAAGAAGCGGCATAAGCCACTCTCTTTTAACGCGTTTGCTTACGTATAAAACCTATTTACTGATTTTTAGGAACAATTTAAATGTCTATCACTAAAGACCAAATCCTTGACGCAGTTGCCGCTATGTCCGTAATGGAAGTTGTTGAGCTGGTTTCTGCAATGGAAGAAAAATTCGGTGTTTCTGCTGCTGCTGCTGTAGCTGTTGCTGCTGGCCCAGCTGAAGCTGCTGAAGAAAAAACTGAGTTCGACGTTGTGCTGAAAGGCATCGGCGCTAACAAAGTTGCTGTAATCAAAGCTGTACGTGGCGCAACTGGCCTGGGTCTGAAAGAAGCTAAAGACCTGGTAGAGTCTGCACCTGCTGCTCTGAAAGAAGGCATCAGCAAAGACGACGCAGAAGCTCTGAAGAAAGCTCTGGAAGAAGCTGGCGCAGAAGTTGAAGTTAAATAAGCCAACCTTTCAGGTTGCAGCCTGGGTTTAAGTAGTTCCAGGCTGATGGCTGGTGACTTTTTGGTCACCAGCCTTTTTGCGCTCTAAAGCGGTCAATGGTCTTTCACACTGTTTAGCCATTGATTTGCTTAATATCTTTCTCTATCGACGACTTAATATACTGTCTTTCTGCATGGGCTCCCTGTCCAGACAACGACAATGAAATGATTTAAGAGTGATAGAAACAGGTATTACAAAAAGCGTTCTGCTTTTTGCACATGACAAAACAGCGTTGCATGAACTGTCCCCTCTGGACGGACAGAAAGGTTCTACTTTTCAGCGAGCTGAGGAACCCTATGGTTTACTCCTATACCGAGAAAAAACGCATTCGTAAGGATTTTGGTAAACGTCCACAAGTTCTGGACATTCCATATCTCCTTTCTATCCAGCTTGACTCGTTCCAGAAGTTTATCGAGCAAGATCCGGAAGGTCAGTATGGTCTGGAAGCTGCATTCCGTTCCGTATTCCCTATCCAAAGCTACAGCGGTAACTCTGAACTGCAATATGTCAGCTACCGTTTAGGCGAACCTGTATTTGATGTGAAAGAGTGTCAGATTCGTGGCGTCACGTACTCTGCTCCTCTGCGCGTAAAACTGCGCCTGGTGATCTACGAGCGCGAAGCGCCGGAAGGCACCGTTAAAGACATCAAAGAACAAGAAGTGTACATGGGTGAAATTCCACTCATGACCGATAACGGTACCTTTGTAATCAATGGTACTGAGCGTGTTATCGTTTCTCAGCTGCATCGTAGCCCTGGTGTCTTCTTCGATAGCGATAAGGGTAAAACCCACTCATCGGGTAAAGTGCTGTATAACGCACGTATCATCCCTTACCGTGGTTCATGGCTGGACTTCGAGTTCGACCCGAAAGACAACCTGTTCGTCCGTATCGACCGTCGTCGTAAACTGCCGGCCAGTATCATCCTGCGCGCACTGAACTACACAACTGAGCAGATCCTTGACCTGTTCTTCGACAAAGTTGTGTATGAAATCCGTGACAACAAGCTGCAGATGGAGCTGATCCCTGAGCGTCTGCGTGGTGAAACCGCTTCGTTTGATATTGAGTCGAACGGTACTGTCTATGTTGAGAAAGGTCGTCGCATTACTGCACGTCATATTCGTCAACTGGAAAAAGACAGCGTTGCGCATATCGAAGTTCCTGTTGAATACATCGCAGGCAAAGTCGTTGCTAAAGACTACATCGATGAAAGCACTGGTGAACTGCTGGTTGCTGCGAACATGGAATTGTCGCTGGATCTGCTGGCGAAATTAAGTCAGTCCGGTCACAAGCGTATTGAAACACTGTTCACCAACGACCTGGATCACGGCCCATATATTTCAGAGACCCTGCGTGTTGACCCAACCAATGATCGCCTGAGCGCGCTGGTTGAGATCTACCGTATGATGCGTCCTGGTGAGCCACCAACGCGTGAAGCGGCTGAAAACCTGTTTGAGAATCTGTTCTTCTCTGAAGACCGCTATGATCTGTCTGCGGTTGGTCGTATGAAGTTCAACCGTTCTCTGATGCGTGACGAGATCGAAGGTTCCGGTATCCTGAGCAAAGATGACATCATTGAAGTGATGAAGAAGCTCATCGGTATTCGTAACGGTGTTGGCGAAGTGGATGATATCGACCACCTCGGTAACCGTCGTATCCGTTCCGTTGGCGAAATGGCTGAGAACCAGTTCCGTGTAGGTTTGGTACGTGTTGAGCGTGCGGTGAAAGAGCGTCTGTCTCTGGGCGATCTGGATACCCTGATGCCACAGGATATGATCAACGCTAAGCCAATTTCTGCAGCAGTGAAAGAGTTCTTTGGTTCCAGCCAGCTGTCTCAGTTTATGGACCAGAACAACCCACTGTCTGAGATCACGCATAAGCGTCGTATCTCTGCACTTGGCCCGGGTGGTCTGACCCGTGAGCGTGCAGGCTTCGAAGTTCGAGACGTACACCCGACTCACTATGGTCGTGTGTGTCCAATCGAAACGCCTGAAGGTCCAAACATCGGTCTGATTAACTCGCTGTCTGTTTATGCACAGACCAACGAGTATGGCTTCCTGGAAACCCCGTATCGTCGCGTGCGCGATGGCGTGGTAACCGACGAAATTCATTACCTCTCTGCAATTGAAGAGGGTAACTACGTTATCGCTCAGGCGAACACCAACCTCGACGATGAAGGTCACTTCATTGACGAACTGGTTACCTGCCGTAGCAAAGGCGAATCGAGCCTGTTCAGCCGTGATCAAGTTGATTACATGGACGTTTCCACCCAGCAGGTGGTTTCTGTCGGTGCGTCACTGATCCCGTTCCTGGAACACGATGACGCCAACCGTGCATTGATGGGTGCGAACATGCAACGTCAGGCGGTTCCAACTCTGCGTGCTGATAAGCCGCTGGTAGGTACCGGTATGGAACGTGCGGTTGCGGTTGACTCTGGTGTTACAGCGGTAGCGAAACGTGGTGGTACCGTTCAGTACGTTGATGCATCCCGTATCGTTATCAAAGTTAACGAAGATGAGATGTATCCGGGCGAAGCCGGTATCGACATTTACAACCTGACCAAATACACCCGTTCTAACCAGAACACCTGTATCAACCAGATGCCGTGTGTGAACCTGGGTGAACCAATTGAACGTGGTGATGTGCTGGCTGATGGTCCGTCAACGGATCTCGGCGAACTGGCACTGGGTCAGAACATGCGCGTGGCATTCATGCCATGGAACGGTTACAACTTCGAAGACTCCATCCTCGTCTCTGAGCGTGTTGTTCAGGAAGACCGTTTCACTACTATTCACATCCAGGAACTGGCTTGTGTGTCTCGTGACACCAAACTGGGGCCAGAAGAGATCACTGCTGACATCCCGAACGTGGGTGAAGCTGCACTCTCCAAACTGGATGAATCCGGTATCGTGTATATCGGTGCTGAAGTGACTGGCGGTGATATTCTGGTTGGTAAGGTAACACCAAAAGGTGAAACTCAGCTGACGCCAGAAGAGAAACTGTTGCGTGCGATCTTCGGTGAGAAAGCGTCTGACGTTAAAGACTCTTCTCTGCGCGTACCAAACGGCGTATCTGGTACCGTTATTGATGTTCAGGTCTTCACCCGCGATGGCGTGGAAAAAGACAAACGTGCACTGGAAATCGAAGAAATGCAGCTGAAGCAGGCTAAGAAAGACCTGTCTGAAGAGCTGAAGATCCTCGAAGCTGGTCTGTTTAGCCGTATCTATGCTGTGCTGGTTGCAGGTGGTGTTGAAGCTGAGAAGCTGGACAAACTGCCACGTGACCGCTGGTTGGAGCTGGGCCTGACTGACGAAGAGAAGCAAAACCAGCTGGAACAGCTGGCTGAGCAGTACGACGAGCTGAAGCACGAGTTTGAGAAAAAACTTGAAGCTAAACGCCGTAAAATCACTCAGGGCGATGATCTGGCACCAGGCGTGCTGAAAATCGTTAAAGTGTATCTGGCCGTTAAACGTCAGATCCAGCCTGGTGATAAGATGGCAGGTCGTCACGGGAACAAAGGTGTTATCTCCAAGATCAACCCGATCGAAGATATGCCATACGATGAGAACGGTACGCCGGTCGATATCGTACTGAACCCGCTGGGCGTACCATCACGTATGAACATTGGTCAGATTCTTGAAACCCACCTGGGTATGGCTGCGAAAGGCATCGGTGAGAAAATCAACGCGATGCTTAAGAAGCAGGAAGAAGTGGCTAAACTGCGTGAGTTCATTCAACGTGCTTACGATCTGGGTACTGATGTACGTCAGAAAGTTGATCTGAACACCTTCAGCGACGACGAAGTGCTGCGTCTGGCAGAGAACCTGAAAAAAGGTATGCCAATTGCAACTCCGGTGTTTGATGGTGCGAAAGAGAGCGAAATCAAAGAGCTGTTACAGCTTGGCGGCCTGCCTTCTTCCGGTCAGATCACTCTGTTCGACGGTCGTACTGGTGAGCAGTTTGAACGTCAGGTTACCGTTGGCTACATGTACATGCTGAAGCTGAACCACCTGGTTGATGACAAAATGCATGCACGTTCTACCGGTTCTTATAGCCTGGTTACTCAGCAGCCGCTGGGTGGTAAGGCGCAGTTCGGTGGTCAGCGCTTCGGTGAGATGGAAGTGTGGGCGCTGGAAGCATACGGTGCCGCTTATACTCTGCAGGAAATGCTTACTGTTAAGTCTGATGATGTTAATGGTCGTACCAAGATGTATAAAAACATCGTTGACGGCAACCATCAGATGGAACCGGGCATGCCAGAATCCTTCAACGTATTGTTGAAAGAGATTCGTTCGCTGGGTATCAACATCGAGCTGGAAGACGAGTAATACCACCCGAATGATGTTAAGCCACAGGCGATCTGTGGCTTAACAGACAAAAGGTGACTCGCATCTGCTGTACTGGTTACAGGGTATCCTGATAATGCAGGATATCCCTGAGAAGTCTCACTCCGACGGGAGCTAATCCGTGAAAGACTTACTTAAGTTTCTGAAAGCGCAAACTAAGACTGAAGAGTTTGATGCGATCAAGATTGCTCTGGCTTCGCCAGACATGATCCGTTCCTGGTCTTTCGGTGAAGTTAAAAAGCCGGAAACCATTAACTACCGTACGTTCAAACCTGAGCGTGACGGGCTTTTCTGTGCGCGTATTTTCGGGCCAGTAAAAGACTATGAGTGCTTGTGCGGTAAGTACAAGCGCCTGAAACACCGTGGTGTGATTTGTGAGAAGTGTGGCGTTGAAGTTACACAGACCAAAGTCCGCCGTGAGCGTATGGGCCACATTGAGCTGGCTTCTCCAACTGCGCACATCTGGTTCCTGAAATCGCTGCCATCCCGCATCGGTTTGCTACTGGATATGCCACTGCGTGATATCGAACGTGTTCTGTACTTCGAATCTTACGTTGTTGTTGAAGGCGGTATGACCAACCTTGAAAAGCGCCAGATCCTGACTGAAGAGCAGTATCTTGATGCGCTGGAAGAGTTTGGTGATGAATTCGACGCGAAAATGGGTGCGGAAGCGATCCAAGCTCTGTTGAAAAACATGGACCTGGAGCAAGAGTGCGAGCAGCTGCGTGAAGAGCTGAACGAAACGAACTCCGAAACCAAGCGTAAGAAACTGACCAAGCGTATCAAGCTGCTGGAAGCATTCGTTCAGTCTGGTAACAAACCAGAGTGGATGATCCTGACCGTGCTGCCTGTGCTGCCACCAGATCTGCGTCCACTGGTTCCACTGGACGGCGGTCGTTTCGCGACTTCAGATCTGAACGATCTGTATCGTCGTGTTATCAACCGTAACAACCGTCTGAAACGTCTGCTGGATCTGGCTGCGCCAGATATCATCGTACGTAACGAAAAACGTATGCTGCAGGAAGCGGTTGACGCCCTGCTGGATAACGGTCGTCGTGGTCGTGCGATCACAGGTTCTAACAAACGTCCTCTGAAATCTTTGGCTGATATGATCAAAGGTAAACAAGGTCGTTTCCGTCAGAACCTGCTCGGTAAGCGTGTTGACTACTCTGGTCGTTCTGTAATCACCGTAGGTCCATACCTGCGTCTGCATCAGTGCGGCCTGCCGAAGAAAATGGCACTGGAGCTGTTCAAACCGTTCATCTACGGCAAGCTGGAACTGCGTGGTCTTGCTACCACCATTAAAGCTGCGAAGAAAATGGTTGAGCGTGAAGAAGCTGTCGTTTGGGATATCCTGGACGAAGTTATCCGCGAACACCCGGTACTGCTGAACCGTGCACCAACACTGCACCGTTTGGGTATCCAGGCATTTGAACCTGTATTGATCGAAGGTAAAGCTATCCAGCTGCACCCGCTGGTTTGTGCGGCATATAACGCCGACTTCGATGGTGACCAGATGGCTGTTCACGTACCGCTGACGCTGGAAGCCCAGCTGGAAGCGCGTGCGCTGATGATGTCTACCAACAACATCCTGTCTCCTGCGAACGGTGAGCCAATTATCGTTCCTTCTCAGGACGTTGTACTGGGTCTGTACTACATGACTCGTGACTGTGTTAACGCCAAAGGCGAAGGCATGGTGCTGACGGGTCCAAAAGAAGCTGAGCGTATTTATCGCGCTGGCCTCGCATCTCTGCATGCTCGCGTTAAAGTGCGTATCACCGAGTTCGAGAGAAACGAACAGGGTGAACTGACACCGAAAACCAGCCTGATCGACACTACCATTGGTCGTGCGATCCTGTGGATGATAGTACCAAAAGGTCTGCCTTACTCTATCGTCAACCAGGCGCTGGGTAAGAAAGCAATCTCTAAGATGCTGAACACCTGTTACCGCATCCTGGGTCTGAAACCAACGGTTATCTTTGCTGACCAGACGATGTACACCGGTTTTGCCTATGCGGCACGCTCTGGTGCGTCTGTTGGTATCGACGACATGGTTATCCCAGAGAAGAAAGTCGAAATCATCACTGAAGCAGAAGCTGAAGTTGCTGAAATCCAGCAGCAGTTCCAGTCTGGTTTGGTTACCGCTGGCGAACGCTATAACAAAGTGATCGATATCTGGGCTGCGGCCAACGAACGCGTTGCGAAAGCGATGATGGAAAACCTGTCTACTGAAACCGTGGTTAACCGCGACGGTGAGGAAGAGCGTCAGGTCTCCTTCAACAGCATCTTTATGATGGCCGACTCCGGTGCGCGTGGTTCTGCAGCACAGATTCGTCAGCTGGCAGGTATGCGTGGTCTGATGGCTAAGCCAGATGGCTCAATCATCGAAACGCCAATCACCGCGAACTTCCGTGAAGGTCTGAACGTACTCCAGTACTTCATCTCAACCCACGGTGCTCGTAAAGGTCTGGCGGATACCGCACTGAAGACAGCAAACTCCGGTTATCTGACTCGTCGTCTGGTTGACGTTGCACAGGATCTGGTTGTTATCGAAGATGACTGTGGTACTCACGAAGGCATCATGATGACCCCAGTCATCGAAGGTGGTGATGTTAAAGAACCACTGCGTGAGCGCGTACTGGGTCGTGTGACTGCTGAAGACGTTCTGAAACCAGGTACTGCTGATATCCTGCTGCCGCGTAACACGCTGTTGCACGAAGCACAGTGTGACCTGTTGGAAGAGCACTCTGTTGACAGCCTGAAAGTTCGTTCCGTAGTAAGCTGCGAAACTGACTTCGGTGTGTGCGCGCACTGCTATGGTCGTGACCTGGCGCGTGGCCACATCATCAACAAAGGTGAGGCGATCGGTGTTATCGCAGCACAGTCAATCGGTGAGCCAGGTACACAGCTGACGATGCGTACCTTCCACATCGGTGGTGCGGCATCTCGTGCGGCTGCTGAATCCAGCATCCAGGTGAAAAACAAAGGTACGATTAAACTCTTTAACGCCAAGTCGGTTACCAACTCCGCTGGCAAGCTGGTTGTTACTTCACGTAACACCGAGCTGAAAATGATCGATGAATTCGGTCGTACTAAAGAGAGCTATAAAGTTCCATACGGCGCAACCATGGCTAAAGCTGATGGTGAGCAGGTTGCAGCGGGTGAAACCGTAGCAAACTGGGATCCACATACCATGCCAGTTATCACTGAAGTGAGCGGTTTCATTCGCTTCACTGATATGCTTGATGGTCAGACCATTACCCGCCAGACGGATGACCTGACCGGTCTGTCTTCACTGGTTGTTCTGGACAGTGCAGAACGTACTGCTGGTGGTAAAGATCTGCGTCCAGCGCTGAAAATCGTTGATGCTAACGGTAATGATGTACTGATCCCAGGCACTGATATGCCTGCACAGTACTTCCTGCCAGGTAAAGCGATTGTACAGCTGGAAGATGGTATCAAGATCAGCTCGGGTGATACCCTGGCGCGTGTTCCACAGGAATCTGGCGGTACCAAGGACATCACCGGTGGTCTGCCACGCGTTGCTGACCTGTTCGAAGCCCGTCGTCCGAAAGAACCTGCTATTCTGGCTGAGATCAGCGGTATTATCTCCTTCGGTAAAGAGACCAAAGGTAAGCGTCGTCTGGTAATTACTCCGGTTGACGGCAGTGATCCTTACGAAGAGATGATTCCGAAATGGCGTCAGCTGAACGTGTTCGAAGGTGAACGCGTAGAACGCGGTGACGTTGTTTCCGATGGCCCAGAGTCTCCACATGACATTCTGCGTCTGCGTGGCGTGCATGCGGTGACCCGTTATATCACTAACGAAGTGCAGGAAGTTTACCGTCTGCAAGGCGTTAAGATTAACGATAAGCACATCGAAGTTATCGTTCGTCAGATGCTGCGTAAAGCAACCATTGAGAGCGCAGGAAGTTCTGAGTTCCTCGACGGTGAGCAGGTTGAAGTTTCACGCGTTAAGATTGCTAACCGTGAACTGGAAGCTAACGGTAAGATCGCGGCAACTTATGCTCGCGACCTGCTGGGTATCACCAAAGCGTCCCTGGCAACTGAGTCCTTCATCTCTGCGGCCTCGTTCCAGGAAACAACACGCGTACTGACCGAAGCTGCTGTTGCAGGTAAACGTGATGAACTGCGCGGTCTGAAAGAGAACGTAATCGTTGGTCGTCTGATCCCAGCCGGTACCGGTTACGCTTACCATCAGGATCGTATGCGTCGTCGTTCTGCGGGTGAAGCGCCGGTGGTACCACAGGTGACTGCTGATGAAGCTTCTGCCAGTCTGGCAGAACTGCTGAACGCAGGCCTGGGTGGTAACGACGAGTAATCGTCCACTGCTTATGCCACAGTAAAAACCGCTCTTCGGAGCGGTTTTTTTTTGCTCTGAAAACCAGGGAGCCAATGAATAAAAAAAGGGTAACGGAGGCAGGACGTCTCCGTTACCCTGGGCGCGGCATCAGCCCAAACCACATCACTTATAGCGCCGGACGTCATCGCAGGTCAGCCCAATATCCTTCAACTGCGAATCACTCAGCCGGGAGAGGATCTTTCTGGTGCAGGCGCGTATGCGTCTCTGCTGCCAGTGATAGTAAGGCATGAGAAAGATCGCCTTGATCAACTTCCAACTGAACGGTTTTGCTGCTCTGTTTTCATGAAACTCCATCGTAGCCCCCTGCTTATTCCGGTCTGTAAAAGCTATTCTGCCGTTGATACAGAGAACCATACAGATGCAAAAATAATTTTTTATTAGCATACAGATGGCGTGATATTGTGACTGAATGGTCATTCAGGCTGTGATCTGTACTGGTTTTATCCTCATCATAGAAAGAGGAAGGGATACAATGACGCGTTATCAATATCTGGCTGATCTGCTGGCACAGCGTATAGAACAGGGTTTATATCAACCGGGAGAACGGCTGCCATCAGTACGAGTGCTGAGCAGTGAACACGGTGTCAGCATCAGCACGGTACAGCAGGCTTATTATTTGCTGGAAGAGAAGCAACTGATCACTCCACAGTCACGCTCGGGTTACTTCGTTACCTCGCATAAGGCTGCACCACCGGTTCCCGCGATTACCCGACCCGTCCAGCGACCCGTCGACATTACTCAGTGGGATGCTGTCAGTAATCTGTTAGATTCCCGTCGTGATAAGCAAACACTACTGCTGGGAGGAGGTTCACCCGATCTCAGCCAGCCAACCCTGAAACCATTATGGAAAGCGATCGGTCGTATTGGGCAGCAGCAGAATGAATATACTCTGGGCTATGACTCATTACATGGCACGCCAGAGTTACGTGAACAGGTTGCCCGTCTCATGATCGATAGCGGTTGTCAGCTAACGGCGGATGATGTGGTGATCACCACGGGTTGCCATGAAGCAATATTGATTGCGATCCGGGCGATCTGCCAGCCCGGTGATATTGTTGCCGTCGAATCACCCAGTTTTTATGGCATCATGCAAACCTTGCGCGGGTTTGGAATAAAAGTAATTGAAATTCCTACAGATTCATCCAGTGGGATCAGCCTGGAAGCACTGGAACTGGCCTTTGAACAGTGGCCAATTAAAGCGGTAATGGTGGTTCCTAACTGCAATAACCCGCTTGGGTTTATTATGCCAGAAGCGCGTAAACGTGCTTTATTAAGGCTGGCACAGCGCTTTGATGCCGCAATTATCGAAGATGATGTCTACGGAGAGCTGGCATTTGACTACCCGCGTCCAGTAACGATTAAATCGCTGGATACCGATGGTCGGGTATTACTTTGTAGCTCATTTTCCAAGATACTGGCTCCTGGAATGCGATTAGGCTGGATAGTACCAGGACGCTATTTTGATCGGGCACTGCATATAAAGTATATGGCTACCGGATCGACTACCACGTTGACGCAAGTGGCACTCGCCGATTTTATTCGTCAGGGGCACTATCAGCCGCATATGCGGCGTATGCGTAGTATTTATCAGTGCAACCTGGAGATTATGACCCGGCTGGTACGACAATATTTCCCATGTGATATCTGTGTCACCCGGCCACAAGGTGGATTCCTGCTGTGGATTGAACTGCCTGAAGCGCTGGATACGCATCAACTGAGTGAGGCAATGCGTGCTGAAAAAATTCAGATTGCAGTGGGGTCGCTATTTTCTGCTGTGGGAAAATATCGCAACTGCCTGCGACTAAGTTATGCCCAACCCTGTACGGATCAAACAGAACGTGCGCTGGCGATCCTCGGTGCCGCGGTTGAGCGTGCGATGCATACCTGCTCAGCCGAAGGATAAACACGCTGTGGCAGATAAGAACGGGTAAGAAGCAGGGCCAGAGGAAAGGAGTCGTCTGGCCCTGGCTGGCAACGACAGTGTTGCCAGCGCAGTCACTATAGCGAGCCCTGTAGCAGGGAAAAGCAGTGGTAAGAGATGTTTCGGCATCGCTTCACGGCTTTTTATCTCTATTGCAGTGGCTTACATTTTAGTGTGCAGGACTTTCCGGTGATTCAATCAAATCCAGCAGTTGCTGGGTGGCTGACTGCCAGTCATCCGCTTTAGTAATCGCGCTAACGACGGCAACACTGCCCACACCTGTTGCCAGCACTGCGGGTACGCGATCAATGCTGATCCCGCCGATCGCGACCGTTGAAATACCCTGCAGACGCTGTATATGACGAGCCAGTTCTTCTACACCTTGTGGTGACGATGGCATATCTTTGGTTTGGGTTGGGAAGACGTGGCCCAGCGCGATATAGGAAGGTTTGACGGCGAGTGCACGATCCAGCTCGGCATCATCATGGGTTGACAGTCCCAGACGCAGACCTGCTGCGTGGATCGCATCAAGATCAGCAACATCCAGATCTTCCTGTCCCAGATGTACACCATAAGCCTGGTGTTTAATCGCCAGACGCCAGTAATCGTTGATAAACAGACGTGCCTGATAACGTTTGCCGAGGGCAATAGCATCAATAATCTGCTGTTCTACTTCGTCTTCCTTGCGATCTTTAATACGCAACTGAATGGTTCGTACACCAGATTCCAGCAGGCGGGCGATCCATTCTACAGTTTCCACTACCGGATATAGCCCCAGACGAGCTTCGGTGGCAGGAAAGGCACTACGACTCATATATTTTCCTCGGTTTAAATGCTCCAGATACGTGTTGCTCTGGGACAACATCTTTTCTCAGCATAAAGAGGCAGTCTGGAAACTACAAGTTATTCACATCCATAGACGGTGTATTGTGAGCGGTCTGATTTGCCGCCGCTTTCTCTAAAACCAGTTTGATGAATTTATCTTCCAGAACAAAACGTTCCGCCAGGGCTTCACCCACCATGGACAGCGCATACTGGAGTTTTTGATAGCTATTGGCACCAATCGCATTTTCCAGATGTGTATCATAAATTTGCATGATCTGTTCGGTATTGGCTTGCAGAAAAGGGTAGATCAACGTCGCCTGGGCTAACTGTTCGCTACCTTCCAGTTCTCTGATAAAACGTTCATAAGCCGTGAAATGACCAGTAGAGAGATAATCCACCAGATTCTGGCAGAAATCATCCAATGATTTTTCATCAAGCGTGGTGGACAATTCCTTGTTAGGCTTCAAACCAGCCATCTGATAATAAGTAATCAGCAATTGCTTGCGGGCATGTAAACAGAAATCGACCAGTTCACTACAACCGCCAATACGTGCGGTCAGATTTTCTAACTGGTTAAGCATGTTCATCTCCGTGAATGTTATTTTTAGTGTCTGGCCTCAAGCCAGTCTTTGAGCTGAGGATGATAAGTAAGTTATGGAACGTCAAATACTAAGCGTAGACACAGGCTGGTGGATTGTCAGCCAGGAGCACAAAATTTGGTTACCAAAAGGTGAGCTTCCCCGGGGATCGGCCGGATCGTTCGGATTGGTGGGATCGTCAGGATCTCAGATTGGTGAATGGCAAGGAGAACCCGTATGGTTGATCCGTGAAAGCCGGGATCAGGATAGTGGATCACTACGTCAGCTACTTGATCAGGAAACCGGATTGTTCCAGCTAGCTGGACGTGGCATTCAACTGGCGGAATTTTACCGCTCGCATCGCTGGTGCGGTTATTGTGGTCATGAAATGCATCACAGTAAAACGGAATGGGCGTGCCTGTGCAGTCATTGCCGTCAGCGCTATTATCCGCAAATTGCGCCCTGCATTATTGTTGCTATCCGGCGTGGCGATGAAATTTTGCTGGCCCAGCATACCCGCCATCGCAACGGGATTTATACCGTACTGGCCGGTTTTTCTGAAGTGGGCGAAACGCTTGAGCAAACTGTGGCGCGGGAGGTGATGGAAGAGTGCAGTATTCAGGTTAAGAATCTGCGTTATGTTGCCTCGCAGCCCTGGCCGTTTCCACAGTCCCTGATGATGGCCTTTATGGCTGATTACGCAGAAGGGGAAATTAAAATCGATCCAAAAGAGCTGCTGGATGCGGGATGGTATCACTACGATGCCCTGCCACAGCTCCCGCCAGTAGGTACCATTGCCCGGCGTTTAATTGAAGATACCGTTGCGTTATGTCGTGGGGATACCGAGTAGCTGTCTGTGCCAGCAATAGGTGAGGTGATGCAACAGCATGCCTCACCGTTCCATGATAAATGGTACACTATTGCCCTGTATTGAGTAGAGAGTCCTGTGATGAGTGAATTGAAGAACGACCGTTATCTGCGAGCCCTGCTGCGCCAGCCTGTTGATGTCACGCCCGTATGGATGATGCGTCAGGCCGGACGTTATTTACCGGAATACAAAGCGACACGTGCGATTGCGGGTGATTTTATGTCACTGTGCAAAAATGCGGAGCTGGCCTGTGAGGTAACGCTGCAACCGTTACGGCGTTATGCGCTGGATGCGGCGATTCTGTTCTCTGATATCCTGACGATCCCCGATGCGATGGGACTGGGACTTTACTTTGAAGCGGGTGAAGGTCCTCGTTTTTCCCACCCAATCACCTGCCGTGCTGATGTTGATAAGCTGCCAGTCCCCGATCCGGAGCAGGAATTGGGTTATGTGATGAATGCTGTACGTACCATCCGTAAAAATCTGAACGGTGAAGTGCCGTTGATTGGTTTCTCTGGCAGCCCGTGGACGCTGGCAACCTATATGGTTGAAGGGGGCAGCAGTAAAGCATTTACTAAACTGAAAAAGATGATGTACGCCGAACCGCAAACGCTGCATCTGATGCTGGATAAGCTTGCCGACAGTGTGACACTTTACCTTAATGCACAAATCCGCGCGGGCGCGCAATCAGTGATGATTTTCGATACCTGGGGCGGTGTGTTGACAGGGCGTGATTATCGCGAGTTTTCTCTCTATTACATGCATAAAATCGTTGATGGTTTGCTGCATGAAAATGAAGGTCGCCGTGTGCCGGTGACACTGTTCACGAAAGGTGGTGGACAGTGGCTGGAAGAGATGGCGGCAACAGGTTGTGATGCACTGGGCCTTGACTGGACAACGGATATTGCCGATGCCCGTCGTCGTGTCGGCGATAAAGTGGCGCTACAAGGCAATATGGATCCTTCTGTACTTTATGCTCCGGCAGCGCGCATTGAGCAGGAAGTTGCCAGTATTCTTTCAGGATACGGTCAAGGTTCCGGTCATGTCTTTAATCTTGGCCATGGTATTCATCAGGATGTTCCACCGGAACATGCGGGTGCTTTTGTTGAGGCGGTGCACAAACTTTCGCGTCCTTACCATCAGGAATAAATAGTGGATATTGCCGCATTACGCGACCAGCAGCGTCTTCGTGCTGCTGAGGTCATGTGTCAGGATGATTTTGATATCATGCCTCCCCGCCTGATTGGTGGCGCGGATGTTGGCTTCGAACAGGGCGGTGAGGTGACGCGTGCCGCTCTGGTTATTCTTGAATATCCTTCACTACAAGTGATCGAGCATCGTGTCGCGCGTATTGCGACAACCATGCCGTATATCCCTGGTTTCCTCTCATTCCGTGAAGTTCCTGCTTTGCTGGCCGCGTGGCAGCAACTGGCCCATCATCCCGACCTGTTGCTGGTTGATGGCCATGGGATTGCTCATCCAAGGCGTCTTGGCGTGGCAAGCCACTTTGGTTTGCTGGTGGATGTTCCGACCATTGGTGTGGCAAAAAAGCGCTTGTGTGGCAGTTTTAACCCGCCTGATGCGGCTCCGGGCAGTTACCAGCCATTGATGGACAAAGAACAGCAACTGGGATGGGTATTACGGAGTAAAGCACGTTGTAATCCGTTATTTATCTCCTGTGGTCATCGCGTCAGCCATGATACTGCTCTGCAATGGGTACAAAACTGTGTGCGTGGCTACCGTTTACCAGAGCCAACCCGCTGGGCCGATGCTGTTGCTTCAAAACGGCGAGCTTTTACCTCTCTCCCACAGGGTTAACCGTGCTGCGATGGGGCTTTTCAGGTACACTTCTCCCCAGTACGTTAATTCTGAGACCCTGATATGTTACGTAACCCGATTCATTTACGCCTGGAAAAGCTGGAAAGCTGGCAGCATGTCACTTTTATGGCTTGTCTGTGTGAGCGTATGGCCCCTAACTACCGTGCTTTTTGCCAGCAGACCGGTTTTGGGGATGGTCAACTGTACCGTCGCATCCTCGACCTGATGTGGGAAACACTGGTGGTGAAAGATGCAAAGGTCAATTTTGACAGCCAGCTAGAAAAACTGGAAGAAGCGATCCCTTCTGCTGACGATTTTGATCTGTATGGCGTGTACCCGGCGATTGATGCTTGTGTGGCACTCAGCGAGTTGCTGCATTCGCGTTTAAGTGGCGAAAGTTTATCCCATGCAATTGCTGTCAGCGAAACGTCTATTACAACGGTTGCCATGCTGGAAATGACCCAGGCAGGCCGTGAAATGACCGAAGAAGAGTTAAAAATTAACCCTGCGGTTGAACAGGAATGGGATATCCAGTGGGAAATCTTCCGTCTGCTCGCGGCTTGTGAAGAACGGGATATTGAGCTGATTAAAGGGCTGCGATCTGACCTTCGTGAGTCAGGGATCAGTAATATTGGGATAGAATTTCAGCAATAAGGCTACAAAACGTGATTTTGAGCCAGATTTGTAGCGCCTTTGGGCTTCACATTCGCCCCCAGTCTGGTCTACATTTGGGGGGCTGAAAAATGTGGCTATCGGTGCATGTATGCTGGAGAGTGCCAAAATCTGGTTTTTCCCTCGCACCTTGTGCTTAGCAAGCGATAAATACACTGTAAGGATAACTTATGAACAAGACTCAACTGATTGATGTAATTGCGGACAAAGCTGACCTGTCTAAAACCCAGGCTAAAGCTGCACTGGAATCCACCCTGGCCGCAATTACTGAGTCTCTGAAAGAAGGTGATGCAGTACAACTGGTTGGTTTTGGTACTTTTAAAGTGAACCACCGTGCTGAGCGCACTGGCCGCAATCCGCAGACTGGCAAAGAAATCAAAATTGCTGCTGCAAACGTACCAGCATTCGTTTCTGGTAAAGCACTGAAAGACGCGGTTAAGTAATCGTCAGGCAGTGAAGAGTTTAAACAAAGGGGGCGAATTCGCCCCCTTTGTTTATCTGCTGTTTATGACCAGTACACATGATGGTGATCTGGTTATGTCTGTGTGAGATGTTTAACCAATGAAACTGACGCTCCCTCTTATCTTCACGACTTTGCTATTGGCTGGTTGCAGTTCACATACGGATTCGCCGAATTTTAGTGCCAGTGGATATCTGGCCGATCGCGGTGCTGTGCGTATCTGGCGTAAAAACAGTCAACAGCAGCTCTCTCATATGGTGACCATCTATACGCCGTTTAACGGTGCTGCAACTGAAACGACAGACTATCAGTGGCAGGATGGTAAGCTTGTCTCGCTTGAACGCCATCTTTCCGGTAAACAGCCTGACAATGTGACATTGCGTTTTGATCACGAAGGTACACTGAGTTTCATGCAACGGCAGCTCGCTGGCAAACGGGAGCTTTTGTCGTCTGACGAAGTGGCGTTATATCAGTTTGATGCACAGCGGATGGCAAAGATCAGTGACGATCTACTGGGAGGGCGAGTGCAACTGATACAGGGGCGCTGGTCATCCACGGGCACGGTTCTGAGCTGTCAGGGTAACGAATTAAGCCCGCCGTTTGATTTGCTGGCACGGGAACGCATTGAGCAGCAGCAAAAAACATCCCCCACACCACTGAATATCGCGTGGCTGGAAACGCCTGATGATGCGCAGTTATTGTTAGTCAGTACGGGGGATCTCTGTCAGAGTGAACCTAAAGAGGCAGATTTCCCTGAGTGAACAGGGAAAAAAGAGGCAGGTAATCTGAGGCAATAAAAAAGGGCGGATTATGCATCCACCCTGACTTATCTTCCGGATAATCTCCCTCATTGAGGCAAGATTATCATCCACCGTTATTTACGGTTGATAGCACGGTAACCGATGTCTTTACGACAGAAGCTATCCTTCCAGGAAATAGGTTTTGCCAGCTCGTAAGCACGTTTCTGGGCTGCTGCAACATCTTCACCCAATGCAGTAACACACAGTACGCGCCCGCCATTCGTCACGACCTGACCATCTTTCATCGTGGTTCCTGCATGGAATACTTTACCGTCAGCCACTTCTGCCTGTGGTAAACCGTGGATGTGATCGCCGGTTGCGTAGTCACCAGGATAGCCTCCAGCTGCCAGTACGATACCCAGTGAAGGGCGGGGATCCCACACAGAGTCTTTCTCGTTCAGTTTGCCATCAACCGCAGCCAGGCAGAGATCAACCAGATCTGATTGTAAGCGCAGCATGATTGGCTGAGTTTCCGGATCACCGAAACGGCAGTTAAATTCGATCACTTTCGGCTGACCGCTTTTATCAATCATCAGGCCGGCATACAGGAACCCGGTATAGATATTGCCTTCGCTTGCCATGCCACGCACTGTTGGCCAGATAACCTGATCCATCACACGCTGGTGGACTTCATCTGTCACTACCGGAGCAGGGGAATAAGCCCCCATTCCGCCGGTATTCGGGCCAGTATCTGCATCACCAACACGTTTATGATCCTGGCTGGTGGCCATTGGCAGCACATTTTCGCCATCAACCATAACGATAAAACTGGCTTCTTCACCATCCAGGAACTCTTCCACCACGATACGGTGACCTGCATCACCGAAGGCATTACCCGCCAGCATATCCTGAACAGCGTCTTCAGCTTCCTGTAGTGTCATGGCGACAATGACCCCTTTACCGGCAGCCAGGCCATCAGCCTTAATGACAATCGGAGCACCTTTTTCACGGATATAAGCCAAAGCTGGCTCCACGTCAGTGAAGTTCTGGTATTCCGCGGTAGGGATTTGGTGGCGGGCAAGGAAATCTTTCGTAAAGGCTTTTGAACCTTCCAGCTGCGCAGCAGCCTGTGTTGGACCAAAAATTTTCAGGCCAGCGGCACGGAATGCATCTACCACACCGATAACCAGTGGTGCTTCCGGGCCAACAATCGTCAGGCCGATTTTTTCATTCAGTGCGAAGTCCAGCAAACCCTGAATATCGGTTGGATTAATTGCTACATTCTGTAGCGCAGGCTCCAGTGCTGTGCCTGCATTACCTGGTGCGACGAATACGGTTTCTGCCAGTGGAGACTGAGCTGCTTTCCAGGCAAGTGCATGTTCACGACCGCCGTTACCAATAACTAAAATTTTCATCTAAGACTCCGTAATTAATGGCGGAAATGACGCATTTCAGTGAAGATCATTGCAATACCGTGTTCATCAGCAGCTGCGATCACTTCGTCATCACGAATTGAACCACCAGGCTGGATCACACAGGTGATGCCCACTGCTGCTGCGGCATCAATACCATCGCGGAATGGGAAGAAGGCATCAGAAGCCATCGCTGAGCCTTTTACTTCCAGACCTTCATCACCTGCTTTGATCCCCGCGATTTTGGCAGAGTAAACACGGCTCATCTGGCCTGCACCTATTCCGATAGTCATATTGTCACGGGCATAAACGATGGCATTCGATTTGACGAACTTCGCCACTTTCCAGCAGAACAGAGCATCACGCAGTTCCTGCTCGTTTGGCTGACGTTTGCTGACTACGCGCAACTGACTTTCATTAACCATGCCGAGGTCGCGATCCTGAACCAGCAGACCACCGTTGACGCGTTTGAAATCCAACCCGCGTTGACGTTGTTGCCACTGCCCACAGGTGAGTACGCGAATGTTCTGTTTCGCGGCGGTCACTTGCAGTGCAGCTTCGCTGGCAGATGGAGCAATGATCACTTCAACAAACTGGCGGCTGATAATTGCCTGGGCTGTGGCCTCATCCAGCTCACGGTTGAAAGCGATGATCCCGCCAAACGCAGATGTTGGATCCGTTTTGTAAGCGCGCTCATAGGCATCCAGAATCGAACCACCAACAGCGACCCCACAGGGATTAGCATGTTTGACGATAACGCAGGCAGGCTGATCAAACTCTTTTACGCATTCCAGTGCTGCATCAGTATCAGCAATGTTGTTATAAGAAAGGGCTTTGCCCTGAACCTGCTGTGCAGTAGCTACGGAAGCTTCTGATACATTCTCTTCTATATAGAAAGCAGCATCCTGATGGCTGTTTTCACCGTAACGCATATCCTGCTTCTTAATGAAGTTCAGATTCAGAGTTCGAGGGAAGCGGCCAGCAGGAGCAGACGTTTCACCGTGGTAAGCAGGAACCAGGCTACCAAAGTAGTTAGCGATCATGCTGTCATAAGCGGCAGTGTGTTCGAATGCCTTGATAGCCAGATCAAAACGGGTGTCGAGCGTCAGGGAATTATTGTTGGCATCCATCTCTGCCACGATAGCCTGGTAGTCGCTGCTCTTTACGACAATCGCCACGTCTTTGTGGTTCTTGGCAGCAGAGCGCACCATTGTTGGACCACCGATATCAATGTTCTCAACAGCATCTTCCAGTGAGCAGCCTTCGCGAGCGACGGTCTGAGCAAATGGGTAGAGGTTCACAACAACCATATCAATAGGAGAGATGCTGTGTTCAGACATGATGGCATCATCCTGCCCGCGGCGTCCTAAAATGCCACCATGCACTTTTGGATGCAGTGTTTTAACGCGTCCATCCATCATTTCCGGGAAACCGGTGTAATCAGACACTTCAGTGACAGCCAGGCCTGCATCGGCCAGCAGACGGGCGGTTCCTCCGGTGGAGAGCAGCTCGACACCACGTTGGGAAAGCGCCTGAGCGAATTCGAGGATACCGGCTTTGTCAGACACGCTGAGCAGCGCGCGGCGTACAGGACGATGTTGTTGCATGGTGGTTTTATCCCTTGGCTTTGGATACATAGATAAAGAGCGTTACATGAAGCTGAGTTTTGCTTTTCTCTATATAGAAGAAGAAAAGCTTCAGGTAACGCCCCTGAACAGGGCTGTCATTATGCGCGGGCATTGTAGCGAAAACGTTTGCGTCTTGCTCGTCAAAATTACCACTCAATAAATAATGTGGATAAGTTTGTGTATAAATGCGTATAAACCCGGCTTTTGCTGTGGAATGCAGCAAACGGTAAAATTATCGCAATTTAGGCCTTGTCAGCCGCGGAGAACTCCCTATAATGCGCCACCACTGACACGGAACAACGGCGAACAAGCCGCCCGGTCAGCAGGTTCACAACGCTCTGGTAGCTGACTGAACCGCCGGAAAAACTTCTCAAAAAGGAGTTGACTCCGCA
>Ga0157366_1000223_pt1 | contig 27766 bp, 35 predicted proteins | sample AttbisABBM1_FD_113149 | JGI IMG/M metagenome (GOLD analysis project Ga0157366, IMG submission 113149) | Fungus gardens microbial communities from leaf cutter ant in Botucatu, State of São Paulo, Brazil - Atta bisphaerica ABBM1 | ecosystem: Host-associated > Fungi > Mycelium > Unclassified ...
GAGCCCTGCGTTATTTTATGATTGCCTGGTGGTGGTATATTAGGGGGGCGGTGTGCACTGAGTGCGTCTCCTATGCCTCTAGCATATATCCTTGTGAGGCGCCGTGACTTAGTTAGCGTCATCCACGTGATTGACGTGATCTCAGGCGACGACGGTTTGCAAACCCCAAGATGTTGCTTGTGAGAAGAATACTCAATTACTTTCGAAATCCGGTGAGTATGTACTGCTGGATCGCTGAGATGTCTGACTATCCAGGAAAGACCCGTTATGTGGGTCAGGATCTTGAAGGTAAGTTGTGTCAATTTTCAGAGGTCAGAAACGGACCGAATTCAGCGTATCTTTAGGAAACCGTTTCTATGAATATCCTGGCCTCTCGATCAGTCTGTCTCTATACTATCCTTTCTTCATCCTGCATTGATAGATCCTTCAGATTGGCGGACGAAACGGACAGTGCAATATAGGGACCCTTCGGATGTTTGGAATTACATTGGCGGTGGAAAGCGACTGCCAGGTACGATTTCATGCCTATAGTGTCACAGGTAACTTTGCTATCACTATCACCTCTAGTCCAATGGAGCATGTGGCTATCACATACAAGAAAGGATCCACCTAGCCTCGAAGTACGAGTTTATTGGTCCTTCCCAACGGACTCCATCTGATGCGGCACAACTACTCAGGAGCTTCGACAGGATCTAGAGCGACAGCAACGAGTAATTGCAAATGCATTTCTGATCGAAAAGCGGGATTTGGAAGAACGATATGAACGACTCCGATTAGAGCAGAGCTTCAGGGAGGAAATCACTGCTAATAGGTCACAGATTCAAGAATCGCAAGCTCAGAGTGCCTCCTCCGATGACCATACTTTCAAGTGAAAAGGATGGGACACCAGGGCAAGGGCTGTCGCCGACTTCTGATGAACCACAGTCTCGATCACCCGAGCTTCGGCGTAGAAAATAACGGTAAGTCAGCTCTGGCGACAATGACTCCTTACAGGGTTTGCACATTTACTTATAGGGGCCATATGATCCTGTAGCTCTCATTCCTTAATCAAAATCGGGACATTGTCACTTGTTTGCCTTTAATGCTGTGTTTCAGCATAGCTCGTTCAACGCTAACTATTCTTCACTCGACGCCAGCCGATAAATGCTACACTCAATTTCAGGGTGCGCTTTTGATTCCGTCTGTGATCTTCTACACTTGGGGTTTGATGATTTTCATTATGAAATTTTTTTATGGTCATTGAATGTCATCGTAACTGTGAAGATCGACTACGCAAATGCATTCCACCTGATTGGGTGCCTTAGAAAAGGACAAACAATTGTTGTCCCAGGCTATACAGTTCAATTCCCAGATGAAATGCTTCTCTTCGTTTCCCCTTACCGAGTTGAATTGGGACATAGCTTCGTTTTACGAACGTGCGTTTCTGACTCAAACATACTAGCGCCAAAAGGAACAGTATATCAGGTGTTTCCAGCTAAGCATTCAATGTGCTGTGCTCCAGATGCGGGCTTTTGCTATATCCCTGCTCTCTGTCTCGGGTGTGCTCGGGATTCTGGAAAAATTCAATAAGAACCTAGGTTTTCATTCACCATTCTCTGGTAACCCTGCGGTGGGATTATTCTGAGTTAGGAAGCCACGAAGTACTGAACAATTCAACGACAGTTTTCTCTCGACACAGTTGCTATAAGCCGTCGCAACATCCAGCCCTCTCGCAGAGATGTTGTTGACGCATCCAAATTCAAGGATACGGTGTACCCAGGTTTCTATGGTTCCGACTTCAGTAATGTGGGTAAGCAATTGTAAAGGAGTCAACCCCCCCTGACGTTCGGATTCCTCAAAGGCTCCGACTGTTTGGAGCTCGGGTGTGAATTTCACGCATTCTGGTGAGTATTGATTAATGCTAGTCTCTGTTCCGTTGCTCATCACAGCGCATATACCAGTTGCTAGTGTACGTTTGATCTTTGCATGTTTTCGTTTGAATGAATCTTGCGATTCAGGGTGACCCTCTCGACACCTCTATCATTCTTTGGACTCGCGCGGAGCCCCTATCTTCTGGTTCTGGCCAGTTACCCGACCAGAATGTACCTGTATGCGTGTCCTACAAAATTGGCACTTCGAGCGATATTTCTGGGAATCCCATAGACTCCGGCGAAGCGTTTACCAGCTATGATATTGATTTTACCGTTAAAGTCGAGGCTACAGGACTGGAGGCAGATACAAAATACTTTTACCAGTTTGCAGATTGTACCAACCCTTCCATAGTCAGCCCAATCGGCACTACCAGAACCTTGGCAAATAGCAACAGTGAGTCGAGCTTTGGATTTGATGGTCAGCGTATTGAGTAATTTGATAAGCTCCGGCTGAACAAGTAAACAGTGGCAGACCTTTGACCTTTGCCGTATTCTCTTGTTCTCAGTTCCAAGCTGGTAAGTAGCCATCCAGGTATTGATTGAATTCATTGTTATTGTTGCATCGATAGGATGGTTTAACGCATATGGTTTTGCTGCTCGCAACACTACTGCTGATGTATTTGTTCATCTCGGGGATTATGTGAGTAATTTGACGGAGCATGCATGGTACAGCCTTAGGCCTCAGTCTTTGTTCCTGAAAGATTTACGAATCTGTTGGTGATGGTGCAGCGATTGGTCGTCAGACTCTTGGCAGGGAGCTGGCTACTATTCACGACTACCGCCAACGTTTGGGTCAGTATAGGTTAGATCTTGACTTACAAGCAGCCCATCAACATGCGCCCTGGATCACTGTCTGGTGGGTCTCGCCAAGACAAACTATATAGACACTGCACTGACCAGGATTATTTCTGGCAGGGTATGCACTTGTTCTCCAGAGCCCCATAAATATAAACTGATCGTGTTCATACGATCCATAGGATGATCATGAGGTAGGAGGTATGTTCGCCACGAAATGATCAGTCGCTCACCTTTTGGATTTTCCAGGTTGCGGATAATGCATGGAAGGCTGGGACGACAGACTCTAATGATACAGCCGCGGGTTGCGCATTCTCTCCCTCCGGTGCTTGTTTTACGGATAGGAAGTTTGCTGGTGTCCGTGCCTATCATGAATGGATGCCGATTCGCCAGGTGGACGAAAAAGATCAGCTTCGCATTTGGAGAAATTTCCAGATTGGAAAGCTCCTCGACCTCACAATGCTTGACACTCGTGAGTACTCGCCAACTCTAATAGCCCAGTGAGCAAATATCACTCAAACGTCAGGTCAATACAATCGCGATGTGACTGATGTAGGTCTTCCGTTCAATATTACCGTCCAGATTCCGAATTTTCCTTTTAGGTTAATTATAATCGCGGTATGATTCCATTTCACACATGATCACTCATTCTTGGTATCTTCTGACATCTTATTACAGCTAGTAAGTCTGCCAATATCAATTTAAGTTGGCCCAGGCGAATGAGATAATCGTAGTTGTTGCGGCACTTGCTGATGAACCCAAGCGAAGTTTGATGGGAGCTAACCAGGAAAAGTGTATGTATCTTTCAGCTTTTTAAAGGTCTTCAGGAAGGGCTAAGTCTCCCTGTACAGGGCTTCAAGATACTCTATCCGAGTCCAAATCTCGAGGAGCAATATGGCGTGTTATTGGGTAACTCCTCGTTTACTCAACTTCCTGGCACCATCTATTGACTTTGCATCCTCTTAGCCAACAGATCGTCTTTTCACAACTCCTTCGGGAGGGATGTACGTATAATTCATTCACTCTGCACCCATTTCAGTTACTGATTTACCCAGTCATCGACTGGGTAAGTCGCCAGCATCACGGATACTCTGTCGCTCCATTTCAATTCACTGTAGGACGCCTGGGATGGTTATCGAGCAAATAGAAACCGTATATTGAATAATTTGTATGAAAATCAGATCAGCAACGTTGCCATTCTAGCGGGAGACAGCCACGCTAACTGGGCGTCTGACCTCGCTCGTGAGTATATTGTCGACTCTGACCGAAAGATTGACTATATCTCTACCCAGACGCAAATGATACTACGACGTGAGTCTCGACAAAAGATCGTCATCAAATCATTAAACCTCCTGTAATAGATACGATCCAACTACTGGCCAGGGTGCCATTGGTGTCGAATTTGCTGGGACTGGTGTAACCTCGACAACCGGTCCTTTTGACCAGGAAACCTTTGAGGAGGCAGTTAACACTTCTTCCATATATGTTCGAGACAACATCGATCTACAGTGGAGCGAAGGCTTTTTCCGAGGCTTCTTCACGCTCGAAGTTTCACCCAAGACTCTCAACGCGACTTATTATTCCATGAGAGACGTAAGTAAGTGCCCATTCCATTCCTTCTGCATATCAAAGTGTGTTCTCTAATACTGCCCCATTTTGAAGCTTTCCGCAACTCAGACGGCTTTGCAATTGCGAGTTTCATTGTCAATGCCGGCGAGAACCGTTTAGGTCGTCCTGTCGCCGGGGGCAAGGTGCTCTCTGGTGCGCTCAAATCGCAAGTTGTTAATTGAGACCTTGTTCGATGTTTACACTCGATAATCAAATCATTGGATATGAAGTATAAGTAGTCAGAGTCCAGACTTTCAGGATTCCCGTCAACATCTCGTGTCCAAATAAATCAGGGCATTCCTTGACGCATGTTATCGAACTTGCTTTTCTCGTACTTGAGCCAATTCTCGCCTCTGTGAAGTGGACCCATGGCATTCTTCACAATGTTGATGAGACTTTTACCGGGTTGAAGATCCTTGCCAAAGCCTCCTTCCATGCCATCCCTCTGCGTGCCCTTATCACCACTTAGTTCCCAGAACATACTTCCGCCCAAACCTTCCTCCTTGATATATTTACCTTTCCATTCTCCAACCGCTTCATCATCGAAACTAACCATCTCCTTCCTCTGAGGGTCATATATCCAGCTAGCAACTAGTTTTGAGTCTTTGGATAGGTGAGAGCCAGGAAGAGGTAGGACCCGGTAATCATAAATGCCTGCTTCCCAAGTTCCTTGGCCAATGCCAGAAAAGGGATGGCCAGGACCCTGAGTGTTTGAAAAGGAGCGACCATAGAGTGGGATTCCAAGGACAAGTTTTGAGCGGGCAACACCATGGGAGTGGTAGTAGTGGACAGCGTCATTGGCATTGATTGGCGAACCATAAAGGTTGGCTTGGTGATTAGTCTTCGTGTCCCAGGAACCAGCTACAAGGTGAATCATGAGAGTCATACTCGAAATTTGTGGTTGTAAGCATACAAAAGTCATATGCCATTAAATTCCAGAAATCAAGATATTTGTTCATCTCAGTGATGTGGAGCTTCTGATAGTTGTCTGGACCACAGGGGGCAGCGATCTGTCTCAAAGGTAAGACTTGGCTAAACCTTGATTAGACGAAATCACCGTGAGGAGGAAGTGGTAACTGGCCCCCTTAACTTTCGCATGTTGGTCTAAAGCTTCACGAAGTTCTTTCAAAAGTGCAAGATATCCTCTTGCTTGATCATCGTTGGTTGGATACTCATAGTCGATGTCCAGTCCATCAAAACCATAGTCTTCCAGTATCTGAACAGAAGATTTGATGAATTCAGAGCGAAGAGTCGGATTGACAACGACTGGATGCATAGAAGGAGAATAGGTCCAACCGCCAATGCTCAAAATATTTTTCAGCTGCCTGTTCTGCTTCTTGAGCCTATAGATAGCTTTAAGATTGCCGTAAAGGTTCGTCCCAGTATCATTCCAGGAATCACCTGGATAGTGGAGGTCCTGATCAGCCCAGAGGTCTGAAAGGAAGACAGCGCCAGTGTCAGGCTTGATATTAGCGAAAGCATAAAGAATGTGCCTATATGCGCTCTCAGTCAAGATGTCCGAAAAAATGAAGATCAAACACACGTGAGATCCTCAACTGGGATTAATGAAGGAGGAAATTTGCGTCCATAAATACCCCTAAACATGCATCAGGAGATCCACTTGGGGTCCAATATAGTTTTGGCACACCAGTTGGTGAAGCTAGCAAGAAGAAGGGTCAACACACGTAGCTTACATGACAGTCAAGAAACTTACTATCCGACGCTATATTTACCATTGTCTGTGGACATGTTGGATATCTGAAACGGTAGATTGACTGGTGATGTGGTTGCGGGAGAATGAGTCTTGTGGGACCAGATAGAAATTAGTTCCCAGACGAAAAAAGCGGCCCCAAGAAGACAGAGGGGCAACCAGCAACGGCGTTGACGGTATTTGCGTTGTTCTGAAGGGTCAGATGCTGAGAATGACTTGTAGATGGCCAGGGCCATTGTCAGTAAGTACGACTGCGTTTATACAAATCTGCAATGTACAGCCACCAGCACGTCATCAGCGTGTCATCCCTGCCCTTGGCAGTTGTGAGAAATATCCACCAACTTGCAAGCAGATGTTTTTCACAGTTTCTCACATGAGTTGTTTTGTGAGAAATGTTAAAAACATGTGAGAAATCGTACTATTTAACACAGCCCTAATAATCCTATTCGATGCTTGCTACCCAAGTGAGGAATTTGCAAGCAGATATTTTTCACAGCTTCTCACAGGAGTTGTTTTGTGAGAAATGTTAAAAACATGTGAGAAATCGTACTATTTAACACAGCCCTAATAATCCTATTCGGTGCTCGTTACCCTGCGTCAAACCAAGATATCAGGGCGATCTTGATATTCTTCAATATTTAGATTTCTGCCGTCATGCCTCATTCGATCTTGATCTTTTCCCGGATGTCTGCAGTGACAACAAACTTGAGTTCAACCTCAATCTCGCTTCTTACAAGCTTTACGACTTATCCTTTCTTCCAAGTGTCGTGTCATGGCTATGATAAAAGGGAGCATCTACACGCAGACATTGCACAAGGGTGACTGTCCATTTACTAGAATTCACGTAAAGTACCCCTTTCCTTAAGCTTATAAAGGCAATGTTGAAGGTCCTGCGCCTCTGAATGAGTGAGGAGCTGAAGAGAAGATACTAGACATATTAATAGATGAAGGTGCGACGAGATAGACACAAGATACAGTACTCTGGTTCGGTACTCAGCATTGACCAAGGAATGAATTCTTTGGCCAAGGTTGTTGGTAATCTGTCACCCACGTGGTCAAGTTTGGATTGGTATAAGCTTCGATATGTCTGTCAAGAGAAAACATAAATATGCCGAATGACCCAGCTCTATTAGAAAGGCATGTTTACCTGTTAATATAGTTGGTAGTTGGGAATTCCTTTGGATTACAACCCACATTGATCTGACCTTCTGGCTGATAGACACGTATGTAATCCACACGCATATGAGCGGGAAATGGAAGATGAGCCAGATCAACAGGCCCGAAGCTCGTTGACATTCCGAGGTTCATGATGAGATACTAAACACGTTGGTATTAATAACGGTATCCCACTACCTCATGCCACGCACCATAGGCTCTTGAGGGACTGGTCGACTACCGATCTGTACAAGAGTATCTGGGCCGAGACCAGCTCCTCGGAGAGTCCATGAAACCTTGCCATTAGATATCCAAGTGATATACTTACGACAGAGACATCAGTATTCTGATTCTAGTCAAAATGTAACGAACTTCTTACCCCCTGATCGAAGCCCGGTTTGTACTACCAACTTTACAAGTCAGTAATCCCATGAACATGGGTTAAACAAATTCCAAACCTCAAAACCGTAGACTGAATAACACCCGCCACTGAATTCGTAGCAATTCTGGTTAGTATCAGTAGTTACCGACGTGGCCTGTTGTGTGGCGCTTCCAACGAAGGTGTTCTGCCGACTTATTGTTGGGTCTGCAATGATCATGTTTTGCGTTGAGTTGTCCCAAGTGTATGCATGGTTGAACGGCTGTTGAATTTCGAAGGCGATCAGGCAATGCCACCGTGGCCCTTGTACATACGTACTGCCCACTGTGCCGACTGCGACACATCTGCAATTAAATTGTTCCGATTGACCTACATCAAGTGAAGTCAAGTACCCAGACACGGGGCCAAGACAACAGGGACACAAAAAACCTCTTGTGTCAGAACCAATACATGCGGGAAAAAACTACTCACCTGGGCTTCGAACACATCTATCTCTGGAGCTGATCTCCCAACAAAAGTTCCATCTGTATGCGTTGGTCCTGGATGATCCTCCCCACCACATGTGCACCGCGATAACTTCTGCCCAGGAAGATATGATAGAATACCACCACGCTTGTGATCTCCGTCTACAGTCGCTGCAGCAGGCTGCCCGTTAATCGTCTGATTGGCGACGGTCCCAACATCGCAGGTATCATATGTATACGGCCACTATATACCCTGTTAGAAGGGGACTGGAGCGATGATAGGGGGTGGGAATATAGTAGGGGCAATCTGTCGGAATGAGATAAAAGTAAAGTACTTACTGTTCCGTCTAGCGAAGCACCATATCCTACCCGACCAATATTACCCATAGCCCAAAACGCTGGCCAGAATCCCACAACGTTATTGAATCCAGGCAGCAGGATGCTTGCCTCGATGTAGCCACCAGTAAAGCAGAATTTATTCCTGTGAAGATTTATTCTTACCATCAATGACGCAAAAACAATGACGTGCCATGTTGACAGAAGTCCTTCAGAGTTGAGGAGAGTGAGTCCCAATTCTTCTTGAACTGTAAGGAGCGGAGGCACACAATCAACTCACCACCTTCGTAATGTAAATTGTGTGTTTCTTTCTGCGAGAGGGTGATAACGAGCGAACCGCTCTCCGTTGTAATAGCCTCTGGATCATACCACTCCATGTTATTTGTTTGCTATTGTAAATTGGTAAGGAATACTTTAGATCATTCAATATCTCCACTCACCCAGTAATGCAAGTCTACCGCCTCCCAATACGGATCATCACCTGGGTAAAATGTCCGCCCGTCTACGTTGAATTCATCTGAAAACACTAGTCGCATCTTCTGCGAGGGATTATTCCACGAATGTACTGTGTACGCATCCTTGGGTGTGTCGAGGTCGATAAGCCCCCAATTTCCATGTAACATAGGTACCTCCATATTTACGATCAGGTACGTCATCTGCTAGGTAGTCGGAAAACCAACCTGTCCCGATGAGTTTATGCCGCCCAAATTGTACGCGCCCAGCTTGTTTAATTTTCTATGTTGTACAGAGATAGCGGCAGGCCATCCGATACTTTGAGAAAGAAGGATTGTTATCAGGGATGCGGCTGGCAGATACCGGGACTTACAATAGTACAACAATCCCTGCTAGCACGACGAGTAAACACCCACAATTCCCAATACCTCGTTTTGAAAATTTTGATATCCTCCTATCTGAATCCAAATCTATTGTAGGCATATGCAGTGCATCGTCATCTTCTTGATGGTTCGGTGATAAATCGAGTCCCCACTCGAATGGATTATGCGAAAGGGAGTACTGGATGATCAGAACCCGGCCATCAGTGTCTTTTGAGATGCAAGAAGGAATTACCCGGACGCACGCGATCTGATAGGCTGGAGAAACTCGAACGAGCACCGATGGGATATATTGTTGAATCTGAGATTGGCTTGATTAAAGTCAACCATCAAACTTACGGCGGCAGTTAATCGTACTACGCAGTTAACTCACCAAGTTTATCCATCCAACCCTTTTTGAAACCAGCCTAGTGGAGATCTTCATCTCCGAAGAGTCGATGGAAGGCATCAATTAAAGAGATGAGCGAGGGGAAACGGGAAGTGGCAAAGGAGACAAGGATTGTAATGATGGCGTCCGGACGCCATTAGTATGTGAAGACCTCGTTAGAGGGAAATGACCAACTCGGTCAGCCTCGAGGGCTTGTTTCGAAATGTTAATGTTGCTATATTAACCCAAGACAAAAATAGAATATCGACCCTAACCGACTTTGTTAGGCCTAAGGCCTCTCGCCAGCACTTGTTGTGCAGATGGTGCATCGGAAAACCTCATTGTCAGATCAAGGTCACTGCTGGTCTTGTCGCATATAAACGTTGTGTCCGCGTTGTGATTGTTGTAGTGGTGTTTGAACGTGAGTGTCCCAGCGCTGAAATGAAATGTATCTATTTTTCCGAACTCTACATGAATCAACATTGTTACGCACGAAGATCAAGTTCTACAACGCTGTTGCCACGTGGATCATATGTTACAAAAAGCCTACGGAAAGCGCTCAGTCTCTTTCTCGCTTGGACGCAGTCCGGGGAGCTCTATAGTAGTTTAGTGATAATGCCAAGACCCTATCATCGTAGTCGATGGTTGTCAACAAGAGCCTCAGCAACAGACAAGGCCAACATACTTTTGTCTTTCCTTCACGGAAGAGTAGCTTCATGCCTTCTTTGACGAACTCCGGGTGAGAAATGAACTCAAACTGTACTTTCGCACGATCGCCTGTCCGTAGAATGCCTTGTGGATGATCCATTCCTACAATTCGAACAGTCTGCCGTACGGCCTGTTCGTATATGGTTCATGAGTCATCGTTTTTTGATTTACAATCAAGGACAACTTACTCCACAGTGCAACATGGCCTATACCTTGTTCCTCAGACTTGTTCCTTCGAACGGAAAGTTGCACATACCTGGTAATTGCGTTGCAAAGTTGTGTTATGACTGAGACTGGGTTAGGCCTTGGTTGAAAAATCTCTTCAATAATGAACATACTAGAGAATAAGGACCTGGCCCTCAAACCTCGAAATTGCTGAAAATTGATAGCCAGATAAGCATACTTGTGCCAGGCGAAAGTGAGTCCATACCTCGAGGTGGTGTGTCAGTCTTAGGTACTAAAACCATTCCTTTCCGCACTTCCGCTCGCTTTATACGTTTGAGAGCAAGAGAAACGCATTGGCCCGCTTCTGCCGAGGTCACTGTTGCACTTTTGCAGAAGGAAAGCGAGAGTTTTAAACTGAATTCACCCAAACAAGCTACAATTGTCTCACCGTTTCCTGTGTATACTTTTAACAGCAGTGACACGATAGCTACCATTTGCGTCTGGACCAAGCAGGACGGTTTCGCCAGCTTTTATAACCCCTGCGTTGATAATTCCATTGACTACAGTCCCCACATATGGGACCGACCATGTCTCGATAATAGATATCTTGTTGGTCTCAAAATCACTGTTTTTTCCAACCAGGGTGCACTCACCTCGAGTGGTTGATCGACAGCATATTTTGTAGTATCACGTTCACTAGATGGTAATAAATTGAGGAATGTTCGTAGCTGCAGGGTGGAATAAGATTATAGATGATCTAAAGCGGAGATACCTACGTAATCGAGCCCTTCACCCGTCACATTTGACGTTTGAAATACTGGACATATTCTGAGGGGTGTTAACTCCATCTCCCAGGCATGTGAAAGTAGAGATCACCTCTCAGACCCAAATGAAGTTGCTAGCTCAATTGAGGTTTCGGTGTTTTTCACAAAAACGGGAGTCTTCCTGAGGAAATATGAGACAGACTGGCGATAGGTACTCAGCACTGAGCACTTGCCGACACCCTGGACTCTGCAATGTTCTTGTAACCTGTTTAATTGTCTCCGCCAGCTTAGATGCTGGGGTCATGTCGATCTTGAGAGATGTTGATATTCAATTTCCCAGCTCTGACTAGTATGTCATGAACTCACTTTGGTTATGCACACGGCTACCGGAATACCAAGAGCCAGTGCTATTGCTAGGTGTTCTTTAGACATTCCGATGAGTCCAGCGTTGGCCCCGACAATCAAGATAATGCATGAAGGCGCTCCTGAGGTTAGACCATAAAGTGTGGTCTTCAGATATCGTTCATGTCCAGCCAAGTCTGTAAGCGATCGATGAGGACATATTATATTTTCTACCAGCCACCAACATACCGATAAAGGATACAATCTTGGCTGCCTGCAGAGAAATTTCCTCCCAACCCAATTTTTCATGTCTCACAGCGTTCTCATCGGTACCTATCGTTTGTGATAGGATCGGTTCCCCAGAGTGTCCGAACCCGAGGATCTAAACCATAATCCAACAATAACGTCAAAATAATTACTGATACCATACCTCCATTCCAACACTTGAGGTTCTTCCTGTCTCCATTTCATGTTTGTGCCTGAAAAGCGCGACGCGAGCCTTCCCTCTTCCGTCATCGAGAGTGCCTATAAGAAGTTCTAGTAAAAATAAAGAGTACGGAATCAAGGGACTGACCACGTGTGAGTACTCCAAGTGTCGTGGATTTGCCACTATCAACATTGCCGACCACTGCACATCGAACTTCAGGAGTCAGAGAGACATTGGGAGGAGGTAATCGAAGTAGTAATGTGGCTCGGGGATGTGCGCCACTCCTAGATTCAAACAGTAGCGATATCTACTGCCGCTTTAAAAATGCATTTATGTCATCTCAATCGTGCCTACCTTGCCGCCAACTTCGTTGGTGAGCCTGTCGATCGACTCTCGGATTTCATCTACTTGTTCCATAGTTCTTTCTATTCCTGTCCACCCTTGTGCCGCATCTATCGATTCTTCAGAAAATAGCATCGCATGGGGTGGTTGCACTCCTATACGAAAAACGTATTCGCCATGCTGTTGTGTGAGCAACTCGGCAATCATATCTCTTGCCATTGAATGTTCAACTAAATTTTTCGACAATACGCATTTCTGGGACACGCACAGAGAATGATCATTCGGCAAGATAGTACATTTTAAGTCACTGTTCATACCAGTATCTTATCCTCGAGTAGTGAGGCTCGAGTAGGGCCCACACCAACAGCAGATTTTGTCGAAATCGGAGTGCCATTGTACTTGTTCTTTGCTTGGGTAATGGTGGCGAGTTTCTGGTCCATGGTCTCTTTTTCCACGGGGGACGTGACAATTCTGGCGCTCTGCTTTGCCATCTCGCGGTTATGGATTTCCTCAATCTCAGTCTGGAACGTCCTTAAAGTCGTCATAGAAAGAGCAGCTGTGTTGGTCAAGATCTCGTCAAATCAGAAAGAGAGGCGCTTGAGTCAATAGCTGCATTGTCATGTCATGTCGTGCATGTCATCGACATATTTGGCAAGAGTAGCACATGAGCATCAACAACTCTATTTCGATTATACAACTTGAGCTTGGTGACAATAGAAGTGGTAGATGCTGTTTCTTTGTGTAATGGGTTCGTTATGACTTCGCTGCTGGGGGTAGCAACGCCAAGACTATAAAGAATAAAGGAATGTGCAATCACGTGGAGCTTTTCCCAGATCGCGAACAATGGAACATAGGTTTCAAAGTCACCAGGACATACCCAACAATATCCAAACAATATCCTATGTCCAAGGGAAGCCCCCAGCCTATGCCTGGACCTTCAAATGTTCGCTATCTCAGCGGGTCTCAACCAGGAATCCTCGATCCAACACAACCATCACGTCTTCTTCGACGTCATGACGCAAAGCTCAGCTTCGCAGCGTTTGACCCGCTTACTGCATGCTGTCAGGCATCATCAAGCCCTTCGATAACCCCTTTGAATGCGGAATCTTACCGTCCAAGACGCGTCGTGATTGAGACAGTACCCTCCGGGGAGTGTACGTGGCGTTTCGTACCCAGTGCAAAACGAGAGAGTGGAACAACAGATGAGGGATTGTGGCCAAGGGTTGTAGATCTCTGTGGGTGAGCATTATAATACTTAACCAATCTTAAATTTAAATCCTTTAATGAAGTGAACTTGTGGAGATGACACAAGACCAATGGGACATATACAAGCTCGATCCCCTGTATGAATGCTTTGTTCCCATACCCTCCCATACTACAAAAATTCGTGCAGTTCCTTCAAAACTGCGGCCATCATCTCCTCCACTCACTCGCAAGCGTCAATTGTCATCCCGTTCCCCGCCTCCTCAACGGGCGATGCCCCCACCAACGCCAGAGAAACACACTTTCGTACAAATTCAAAGTGATGATGATGACGAAGATGAAGTTGAAGCAATGGTCATCAGTAACGAACAACCTCTGTTACATCTTCGGGCTATCGTTAAAAAACGCCGAGAACGGACGGAGAAAAAGATGCAAGAGCGGCAGCAGCGACGTAAAAAGATCAAGGAGAAAGTAGAGTTTTTTTCTCAGAAGGATGACGAGGATGAAATGTTCAGCAACGTTCTTTCGAATGGAAGTACATTCAATCCGTGTATCCAACCACTTCCACAGGAGCTAAAGCGAAAAAGTAGGGAAGACTTATCGTGGTCGGCTGACTCAAGAGAAGTGGAAGAATTGCGCGTTCGTCTCGCCAAAAATGACATATTCTCATCGAAGACGAGAAAAAAAACACGAACACCCTCACCGTCAGCGGTTCGTAAAGAGCGAGAATTTCAGCGGAGGAAAATGAAGCGGGACAGAAACAAACAGCGGAGACGAATGCAGGAGACTGAGGCCCGGAGACGCGAAAGGGACAGGAGACTTCTGGAGGAAATTATGGAGGAAATACCCCCAGTTGTACTGGAACACGATGCTATCAGCGGTAAGGCCCGTCTAAAATTTGTGGAATAGATCTCAAGTAGCTGACAGAAGTCTTCCCAGATATATCGGTGTCGGACGCCTCCATGACTGAGGATAACCCATCCCCACAGACTCGGGCTGACGAGACACAAAGGAATGGTTTACCGGACGAAGAGGATGAAGCCCATCGTCAAGCAATACAAGAATCGCGCCGAAAGCTCGCTGAGCTCGAACGTGATAGGCCTTTGTGGGAAGAACAGGCAAAGCAGCGACGGCTCTGTGAGGAAATGGAACAACGAGCTTATCGGACTCAAGCAGAGGGACGCCGTTGGGAGGAGGTCAAAAAGCAAACTGAAATTGAAATCCGAATCCGAAAAGAGCGTGAGGAAGCGGAGACAAGGAAGTGTGAACAAGAGGAGAATGTTCGACGAGAAAGAGAACTTCGCGATCAAGAACGACGGCAGAGGCGCCAGCGCTGGTCATTTGGCCCCTGGACGACGCAACGGGCACTCGAGCGTTATCGTGTTCTTTCCGAATCCTTCGACGTCACCAAGTTCACTTTTGGACTTCCTTTGAACGTTGAAGATGTCCCTTGGCCTCTGCTCCAATCCCCCCGATATTTCTCTGTTGAAGATGTGTCATGGGACTCTGTTGAGCGCTTCTTTGAAGCTATCAGGCCGCACCTGAGGCACCAGGACTTCAAAACATTGGTAGAACAAAGTCACCGCCGGTTTCACCCGGATCGATGGCGGAGTCGCAATTTATTGAAAACAGTTGAAGACGAAACTATTAGAGATTGCATGGAAGTCGGTCAGTTGCTATTGTTGCCTTGCCATGACAAACCTTGACCTTGACTCGTCACTTAGCGGCGAACACTGTTGCTCAGGCATTGACCCCGATTTGGCGGAGCCTCAGGGACCGGTAGATTATTGAACACCACTGTGTATTTATATAAGTTACGGAGGAATCTTCAACGCGTTCTATATAGCAGTTGCGTAAAGTAACACCGACATAGGTGCCGGCCGTGATCATATCATATCGGTGGTCTTAATACTCATCAACATTCTACCCTCATCTCTTCGGTTCCCGTCCTGCCCATTTCCGCTCATCACGCCACCGCGCTTGGTTGCGCGCGAAAACTTGTCTTTAGAAAGTACCCTCTAAACCATTCCGGATTGATAGCATAGTCACTCCTAATCCAGTACAATGCCAACAAGTCCAACCCGTGCGCCTAATGATAACGATAACAATGATATTCAGATAGAAAGGCCTATGGACGGTGCGCCTCAGCAGCCGATTCCCTCCGCTTCACCTGCCAGACAAGCGGCGCGCAGCAACGATTTCTTAGCAAACCCGCTCGATACTCGCTCATACACCCAATCAGAGCCGTTCTTTGAACCATTAAATTCGACTCGCTTGGATCGAACATTGGCATACTTTGGACTAGGAAGGATGGGGATGCAGTCACGAAAGTCGTATGTAACATTGCTTTGGGGTGTAGTCTGGTCTATTGTGCAGGTGTGTTCGGCAAGTAAAGTCCAGGATTTATTTGACAAGGTTTTCATCAGATCATTGTGATAATTACCTTGATTGTGCTTTCCGGGACTATTTTCAGGGATGCCACACGTCAGTCAAGCAGGAGCGAATGGTCCGCTTGTGACAGACCTTTAGGGGTATGGGCCTGTCTATGGGTTTTGAGAGTGATAATAGCATTTGTTCTTTCATATTGGGATTACCGGAGAGAACTAGAAGCGTATGCCTTGCTATCTTATCATCTCCTGACCTAACACCCACCTACCTTATAAGATTGCATCGCTTTGCTAGTGGTGCCCCCATGGTAGTCAGGAGAGGGAACAGAACCTCCCAAGTGTCTCGTTCAGATCGGAGATGGCATCGACCGATCCGGCAGCAAGGCATAATTGTATCTTTACCCAATGCTGCATTTACACGGTACGTGTCACAGATACGTTCGTCCGTCGCTCACATATACTTAGACTCTCCGTTCTTTCCTCTGTAATAACACTGAGTTGGTTTTTGGCTGCACATATCCTGGAATACACATCAATCAATACCTGTCGACAAACCTCCCCTCATCTTTGGTGGCTTGTGTTTGGCATGCTCTGTATCATGTACTTGATGGTTTTCGAGCTTGTCATCATTGGATTTATTGTTTTAATTATTACCCCCATCGTATTTGTAAGTTGCGCTGAACTTCGTTTATTTCAAGTTGATAATTCTTCTAGGTTTTCTGGAATATTGTCCTTATTTGTCTGGGCCGCCACCCGATTCAAAATCCGCATATTAAACCAGATATTGAGAAGATTCCCAAAATGCTTGTCGAAAAAATCCCTCTCGTAATGTATATCCCACCACCTCCCGAAGGCTCTGACTTCAAGCCTACATCACCCAAAATCATTTCTAACTCGCACATATATCCCCCTGGTGCAACTGCAAAGCCAATCACTAAGTCCATGGCACGATTTAGATTTTTCAAGCCTCGATCAAAAACAAAAGATATGCCGCCAATTGCTGGCAAACTAACTGCTGATGTTGAGAAGTTTGCGGGAAGTGGTCAATCCTTGACGTGGGGTGATTACTGGGAAGATAGCGAGTATCCGTTTGTAGTACTCGAAGGAAATAGGGCGGCATGCGCAATTTGCCTGACGGATTTTGAAGAGCCGAAACGACGATCTGGACTGGACCATCCCCTCTCAACAGACAAGAGGACTGTGCCTGAGTCTCCTCCCGCTGAAAAAAGCCCAGAAAGCGACCAGCGCGTTCAAGACGAAACAAAGCCCGAGAAAATATCAATATCTACAGGGCACGTAATCAAAGAAGTTGATGCTTCAAGTACTAGCATTACTTTGGAAGCTCGAGCTGTTGATGCAGAAGGACTCCAGCTTAAGGACGCAGAGGAGGAGGAGGCACAACCTTTGAGACTCTTAATCTGTGGACATGTGTTCCACGTGTGTGGCCCCTTTGCTTTTGATTCGTTTGTGGTACCGAATTAACTATTTTGTAGAAAATGTGTTTGGATCCGTGGTTAACTGATGTATCTGGACGTTGCCCAATATGTCAACGACCAGTTGAAATTCCAGGAGAACGACCGAAGAAGTCGCGATAATGCATTCCAGGTTTGAACTCTGATGTCGAGTTTGTCTGGTCCTCCTGCATAATTAGTTATCTTCTCTGCTTCCCATGTACCAACCTTTGTTCCTGGTATATTAATGCTTGTATTATGATCTGTATATTGCAGCATTTACCATTATCAACATTGTTCTTTGATGTAACAGTAGTAAATTTCCTTTTCCGAATGAAGAAATTAAGTGCTTACGTCGACGTGTGAGATAACTGACTTTTTCAGGTGAAATAAAGCACTGACTGTGTTTTAGACTCACGCGCGTGTAAATGTAAGTCCGCACTTGCTGATCACTCGTTTTTCCAAGAAGTCCGATATATGATCAGTAAACACTATTAATACCTATGACACTCGTCTTCTTGTTATACAACAACAACAAATCTTAGAGGCAAAATGTGTTGGATGACTAGGTGTTTGAATGGATTGGATAAGATTTCTCGATACGCTTTCGCACTTCAGCCATGCTTCTGAGGGAGCCATACTTTCACCGGCAGTGACCGAGGCATCGGCTCCTCTGTTTGTGAGTTTTTCCTCTCGACGCCTGAGCAAGAGGACCATCTTAGTTGATGAGAAGAAAAGTGAATCAACAGTGAATCAACGAACAAACCAATTTGGCTGAGTGCAATCACCCATCTCGATGTCGGAATTGCTTCATTCTCTCATAATATCTTGTGCTGTATGACAGCAGTCAGAGACGAACTGCAAAACGCACTAGCTCCTGTCGAAACAAATACGGCTGGCGGTCTAAAGAGAAAACAAGCACCTGTCAGGTAATAAGTAGATGATGTGTGAGGGGCCGACAAATTCATAGATACTAAGGTCGACGCATAGAGCGTAGGTCGGAGGCTTGAGTTTTTTGAGGCTGACTGGATTGTGAGAAATACAATGAGGGACAGATTGACCGCGTAATCGTAATCTTTTCTTACTCTTCTCAGTCTATCTGTAAATGGCACTGTCAGGAATCAATGCCTTCACTCGCTCACTGACGAGATCCATGGTGTCCATCCAGCGCCCACAAGCATCGAGCAAGAGGTCTGTCAAGCGTCCTTTCCCTTGGTAACTTGTGTTATTCACATCAAGCCAGTCCGACAGGTGTGTCGACAGCTATATAGCAGTGAATATATCTCAAACCATTCGTAGCTATCGTCATGCTGAACATGGGAGGGCCGTCAACGGTGGGTCCCGGTCGCTTGCTGTCTAGAAATCAACTGAACCTTGCCATTAGGTTTCAGAAACCCGAGAATTTCTAACAAACCTTTTCTTGGACGGAGACCTCATTCCTCTACCTTTCCAACGTGTAATAGCGCCAATCATCGCCCGCAGACGAGCACCCCAGATCGAGAAACAATATGAGGATATTGGCGGAGGTTCACCGATTTTGCATTATACTCGGCTTCAGGGCGATGCAATGGCCGAACTTCTCGATGAACTGCACCCCGAAACCGCACCACACAAAGCCTATATTGCATTCCGATATGCACGGCCTCTCACAGAGCAAACCGCTCACGAGCTCAAAGCTGACGGTGTCAGGCGTGCAGTTGCGTTCACACAGTATCCTCAATATAGCTGCAGTACGACAGGAAGCAGCCTTAACGAGCTCTTTAGAAGGGGGAAGGCTGGTGAGATGGGTGATATAGAGTGGAGTGTCATTGACCGCTGGGGGACACACCCGGGATTTGTTGGGGTGTGCTATGTTGGCTGTGTCTCATGAATACCTGACAAATGGTTCTTTCTAGGCTGTAGCGCAAAATATTGAAGCTGCCCTTGCAAAATTCCCAGAAGCGACGCGCTCGGAAACTGTGTTATTGTTCTCAGCTCACTCCTTACCCATGTCAGTAGTCAACCGAGGAGATCCATACGTCCTCGAGGTCTCCGCCTCTGTTGCTGCCGTCATGGAACATTTAGGATACTCTAATCCTTACCGACTTGTTTGGCAGTCGCAAGTTGGCCCCTCGGCCTGGATGGGGATGCAAACGAGCGAAGCAATCAAAGGTTTAGCCCGTCTTGGCAAGAAGCAGGTCGTACTAATACCAATAGCATTCACCAGCGACCATATCGAGACGCTCTACGAACTCGACTTAGAGTATGTGAGAGAGGCAAGAAAGGTTCGTATTTGACCTTCCGCATCAGTCTAGCCTTGTACTTACGCTTTCTAATTCAAACTCTCAGCTCGGAATGGAGGTTCACAGGGCCGATTCGCTCAATGATTCACCGGTGTTCATCCGCGCACTTGCGGACATTACAGCACAACACTTGCGGGACTACAGTACTGGAAAAGGAGCAACAACCATACAAATGCAGCTCCGCTGTCCTGGATGCAAAAATGCGACATGTGAACATCAGAAGAGTTGGTTCGCACAGAGTGGGCGGTAGAACTCGGTTTCTACGTAGATGAAGTACATATATACTTAAAAGACTAATCTTGGTCGACATTGTGGGACCGAGGGACGGATAAAGTGTCCGATGAATTACGTCTATGCCAGTGAGAGATTGTCAACCGCGGTGTAGTGGTGTAGTGATACCGGATTAAGCAGACGACCCGACTTATAAGCTACTGTCTATTCCTTGCCACACCTATCATGCCTTCCTCCATTGTTGTCTCTTCTCCTGGGAAAGTCCTCGTCGCAGGAGGCTATCTTGTCCTTGATCCTGCATATTCTGGCACTGTGATCTCTATCTCCTCGCGGTTTTACACTGTCATCCAGAATGATGCCGCTGTCGATCCAAACACGATACGTATCCGCTCACCACAGTTCAGGAACGCTACATGGAATTACATCGTCAGAACCGATGCCGGTGTTGTTGAACCTGGATTTAATAAGTGGGTGGTTTTATAATCGCCATAGATGCCAGAATTGATTCTTCCAGCCTTACCAAAAACAAACTCGTCCAGCTCGCAATTGAGAAGACAATCAAGCTTGGTATTGAACTCAAAGGCGCAACCGCAATTCAAGAGTTGGTTTTGGAAGGTCTGGATATTGCTATTGTCGGAGATAATGATTTCTACTCTCAGCACGCAACGGTCAGTATTTGCCATCTCATTCACTCCTTATCTCCTTGAGGGTTCCTGAAATTTCGTGATGTAGATCGCATCTCTCAATCTTCCCCGGACGCTTGACTCTCTGAAAAAGATAAAACCGTTTGTTGGCACGGGCGTTGATCTCTCTGATGTCCACAAGACAGGACTGGGTTCATCAGCGGCACTTATAACATCACTTGTCTCTGCATTACTCATTCAACTCTCCATTCTTCCGGCGTCAGCGTTCTTTGAGGAAGGATCTGGAAAAAATAGCGAACAGAAGGAATATGGCAGGAAACTCGCACATAACCTCGCCCAATACATACACTGTCTAGCTCAAGGTAAAATCGGTAGTGGCTTCGATATTGCTACTGCTGTGTTTGGGAGTAATCTGTATACTCGATTCGACCCAGCGGTCCTGAATCCTCTTATGGATGATGTGCGTATAAAAACATGTTCTATTTTGACGTTTATCATATGCTGCCACAGGCGACAGACCAAACAATCTCACCGGTCCTGGATCCATCCAATCCATCATGGAATTATGGCATTCAGTCTTTCAGACTTCCGCCTTTGACACGAATCATGCTGGCTGATGTGGATGCCGGGAGTGATACTCCTTCATTGGCTGGCAAAGTTCTCAAATGGAGGAAAGAGAGTGGTGTCCAGGGTGATTTCTTTCTTTCTCTATCATTACCGAATGGAAATAAAACCTCTGACCTATCTATATCTAGCTGATATCTTATGGCGGGAGATTGACCAACTGAACCAATCCTTTGCCCAAATACTGCTTCACATCACCAAACTGCACAATGATGATCCCGACAACTACGGCGCGGCTGTCAAATACCTTTCTTCCCTCCAGCCGATTCAGGTACGGAAGTGCTCGGCTTCTAGTTTTGATAGATCACATCATTTAACTTGGGATGCTTTGTTTTCGTTAGTGGGCGGCTAACCCCTGGCAACCACCCTTGGAAATACCTATCGTTGAAGCTTTCTATGATGCTCACAGTGCCTCCCAGGTGTGTATTGAAGTCACTCAAACTTCATGCGAATACATATTCAAAAATTAATTGCCCCAGGCCATCCGTGCCAAGATGCGACAAATGGGTGTCTTGGCAGGAGTTCCTATTGAACCACCTGAACAGACCAAGCTCCTTGATGTGTGTGTGTCCCAAGCTGGGGTCATAGGAGGTGGAGTTCCGGGTGGTGCGCTTCCCTTCCTCCGATTTGAAAGCGCTATATCCTAACCTGGCACTACAAACAGCCGGAGGTTACGACGCCATTTGGTTACTTGTTTGCGATCCAGTTGACTGTTCCCCGGATCAGAGACCGACTGAACGCATTGAACACGTCTGGAGTATCTACGAAGAGCTTAATGTGTCCCCGCTTTCTTCCTCGGAGAGCACGACTCCTGGTATCCGGTTGGAGAAGTTAGAGGATGTGCCGGGCTTGATGGATACGGTTTTGAATGCCCCGGTTGAGTGAGATATTTTCTTTTCTCTTTGTTTGATATTAGATATTGGTAGTCTTGTTCAGCTATATTCTCTTGCTTAGAACGTGTCTTAAGATGTATGCAGTGTCTTACTAATCGACCTTCCCCCACCATGATGAATCAAAACTCCAAAAGTGGGTTTTTCGTGTCCTTTTGACTGCGTCTTACGTTTTGATGCATACATATACAATATTCGTCCGCAACCTAGTTCTCCCATCAACCAACGTTTAAAAAATTCGAGCCTTTTATTTAACTCCCACAAATTTTAGCTGAACCCTCTACCGACCACGATTTCCCGAGCGCGAGATAGAGTGATATGACCATAACAATAACACCAAACGAAGCACACACCACAGCTGGTAATTTCACACGATGATGCCATGGTAGAGATCGATCAGTGAGTTTGAAGTAACATGCAGCTGGAAAGATGTAGGCTAATGCTGTCGCGGAGACACCACCCGTAATTTCAAGCATAACACCAAGGTCGCACGTTATCAAGGATACTGCATATGTTTGTGGAGGGAGGAAGGAACACCTTGTTTATCAGAGAAAGAAAAGTACGTAAGGGAATTTGACTTACTGAACATGGATGAAAAGAGGATGGCAGATGTGAAAAACAGATGACGTTGCATGTTGAAGGTTTCATGTGAGAAGAAAAATTTTTCAATGACCTATGTAGAAACATCAGAACAAGAAAAAATAACGTATTTCAAATTCTACCTACCTCCCTGCAGACAAATAACTCTAGAGGTAACGTGGTGAACATATTCAAACCAAAGGCAAACCGAGCAATATTAATCATGGTATCATCCTTCTTACAGACGTGAGACCAGGGTCCATTTTTTGCAAATAAATAAAATGTGAAGAAGGGGAAAAACTAGTGACGGACCTCTGGAAAATTGTTCAGAATATTTCCTTGTGTCTTGTTTGTAAACACGAGATAACCAGACACAGCTAGTGTCATACAAGAAACCAATGACAACAATGTCGACACATGTGTCACTCTAGCAAACCGATCGAGCGTCGGCGTCCGCAGACTTCCGTAAATCAATAGTGAATTATGATGACAGACTTTCATAACACGTCTCAAGTTCCTTTTGTGAATGAAAACCATTGAGACAGAACCACTCACCAAAAGCAAAACTAATAACACCGACAGCCCTGAAGAACCCCGTTCCCAGGAAACTCCATTTGTGTGATGGATCACCCTTGAACTCGATTGGTACGTGTGGTCCTTCAACGAGAACCGAGATTACGATTATGAACATGCCAATCAACGCAAGTCCAGAAGCACGTGCGAGTTTATGGATGTCACGATAGAGTGAGAGTGGGTAAGAAATGCATGCTGTACACAGAACAATCATGAACTGGCGGTTGGTGAATAGATAAAGGACGGGCATCGACGGAAGAGTGGGGAATAAAGATCGCATGACGTGTGGTAGGGTATCACCGATGATAATGCCGAATGCACACATGCCTGTAGAAGAAAGAAGTAGCTGAGGTTGGATTTGACTCGGAAAGTGAACCAACCTCCAAATGCAAACGCAAACTGGAAGAACGAGACGGCTGCTCGACCGCTCGAGCCAAAACAGTGGTTCATGATTTCGATATAAGAGTGACTACCACTCAGTTTTGCATTTATTACAATGAGACGAATGGTCCAATCTGTAACCGCGCAGAGAACCACGAGAAGAATGATACCTGTGAAGAAACCAGCCTGACGGACAGCATAAGGAAGTCCTACATGATATCTATTCAGGATTGCATTTGCTAAATGAAAAAAGAATTCTCAACCGATAATGCCTAAAGAATGTTCAGGGTCACAAAAAAATTAACATACGAATTGTGTCTAAACTTACCAGCGCCCAGGATAGAGTTGGCCATGTTGGCTATAGAGTCAAACATGCCGCCTCCGGCAGTCCTTTTGGCAGCGATCTCATCTAGGTCTGGCACGTCTTCACCTATCACCACATGCCTATTTGAAGACGAGAGACGAGTTGAAGAGCCAAAGCTACGTCTAGAGGCCGACGAATCGACCAAACCAACAAGGAGTGGCATAGATCGCTCGCCGTTGCGTCTACTACGAGGAGGAGTTGTATGTTCGAGTTGTCGAAGGGTCTCGTCATCGAGATCGTCCGAGTCTTGTTCAAACTCTACATTGTGTTGGGAGTCTTCAATACACGACATGAAGTCTGGAGTAACTGGGCACACGCACACACCTATTTCACGACTCGACAATGTGGACCGTAGGGAGGGTGCGATGACCTGTGTTGTATCGTGGAAACGAACGGTGTGGGGACTGGACTGGTTGTCAGTGTTTTTGTGCACGACTCCAGTTGATTCGTAGTCGTCATCATCGACAGCAAAAACTGTTTCTGGAGAGCGGGAGCGAAGGAGTGGCTGAGAGGAATCTGACGAATCGAGAAGCATGAGATGGAGACGAAGTGACAAAGTGGATGAACCATCTCAGATTCTCACACGTAAATAAATAGCCTTTCTCCTATTTCTGCCCCTCGTCACTCAACGTCTTTCTTCTTTCAACCATGGCCTCGGCGCTGGCTGCTCAGTACAACCTTACAACCTCAACCTCCTTTCCATTTCCTTCTGCTACCCTTACTCCTAGTGCTACTGTCGATCACATCGTCTCTCACTGGTCCCTGGGTAAAGGTCACATTCAAGATGGGGAAACCAATATTGCTTTCGTCGCAGACCCATTTCCAAACAGTCCACCCATAAGCTCCTCAGATATTTCTACCAACAGTGATAATTCTACTGTCTTGGGGATTACATACCCTCAAGGATCTTTCTCTCATGAGACGGGTGGTGTTCAGTTCTACAATCTTTGGAATACGACTGATGGGTCGACGTTTGGGTCTATGATCCTGTCCTATGAAGTTGCCTTTGATCAGGACTTTGACTGGGTCAAGGGAGGAAAGCTTCCAGGGTTGAGGGGAGGTTTAAATAGTTCAGGATGCAGCGGTGGTGACTCTGTACCTGATGGTATAGACTGTTTCAGTTCCCGTGTCATGTGGAGAAAGTTTGCCGAGGGTGAAGGTGCGGGCCTGCGTGCGTGTTATTCAGAGAAGGAGTCACTGATTTTTACCCTAGTTTATGCTTATGTTCCTACGCCTAACGATTTATGTGATGCCAAGGACGTCATTTGCAACAGCGACTTTGGAACTAGTTTTTCACGAGGGTCATTCGGTTTTCTCTCTGGACGGTGAGTCTCAATACTATCACTTCACCCTACTAATTGATGATGTGATTGCCAGTTGGCTTCGACTTTCCATGCTTGTCCAGCTAAATAATCCTCCAAGTATCGCCAACGGACAGGTTCAACTTTAGTAGGTCATCCTTTATTTTTTTGACACTAACAGTGATTTAGGTTTCTAGTTATAATGACCATCTCGCCATGTCAAAAACAGGTCTTCAATTTCGTGCTATAGATTCACTTTCTATCAATGGATTGTTTTTCTCGTAAGTGGTCTTGACACAGCTATCACGAAACCTGATTGAAAATTGCGTAAAAAAGGACATTCTTTGGAGGTAAAAGCTAACTCAAGAGATTGCATAAAAAACTGACAATGATATAGGTTCAGATTCGTCTTGGGAAACACCAGTAACTCAACATACGTACTATCGGAATATTCAATTATGGGGTGGTTCGGTCCTGTCCAATCTTACAGGCGAACAAGTTAGAAGTATTGGCTTTGTTAGCTTACCCAACCCATTTATATCCCTCATCAGTTCTTTTTTATGGATTCTAAGGATTCTGTCATTCTTTTGAATACCTTTTGGAGTAACTATTATTAATACAGGATCGATTGATCATCTGATCCGGGTATAACGACGGACTCAATACACTTCTTTCGTTCTTTTCTTCCTTCCTTCATCATGACTTTTTCTGGTGTCCTCGTTTGTCTGCTCCTTCTCTCCGGAATTATCTGACTCACAGTTGAAACTTGCAGACAATTACAGATCTAAACGATTTCATAACACCTTCCCAAGCCTGTATCAAACCCGTTGAGCAAACGAATCCAGTCAAAGGAACTGGTGGTGCAACTGTGAGTGTTCTTTTTGGTTTGCTTTGTGTTCCTGATTTGTTGAAAGATTAGGTCGTAGACGGAAATTCATATAGACGAAAGTGGATCGTATTATGAGGTCTCACGTCATGGTACCACCAAGAAGGAGATAGATGCTGGCAATAGGAAGCTGGAACGAGCCCAGATTAGTTTGAATGATTGTTTGGCATGCAGGCATGTCCTTTCTTACTAAACAGGAGCCAAGATTAAAAAAATATTTTTAATAGTGGATGCATTACTTCGGCGGAATCTGTACTGATTACACTGCAATCCCATACTGAGGTGATGTCGGTATTGTCAGACGAGAAAGATGAACGGGTTGCTATTGTGTCATTTGCACCACAATCCCTAGCATCTCTGGCTGCGGTGTACAGTTGTAGTGAGGACCCGTTGACACCGCGAAAGGTTCTTCACCGGATGCGAGAATTCTGTACTGAGATTCTAGGGTTCGCATATGTGTTTGATACAACGTTTGCAAGACAGTTGGCACTGGAAGAACATGTGAAAGAGTTTGCTGAACGACGGAGAGGAACGGGGGAGGGGTTGGGGCTGCCGATGCTTGCGAGTGCATGTCCAGGATGGATATGTTATGCAGAGAAGACCCACTCGGAGATGTTACCGTTTATTGCGCGAACCAAAAGTCCTCAACAGGTGATGGGTGCGCTGGTGAAGAAGTGGATTGGAGAAAAGATTGGGAAAAAGTGAGTGAAATGTGGATTCGAGAACGACAGGTGATTGATGATGATGTGGTCTAGACCGAATGAGATTTATCATGTCACGGTGATGCCGTGTTACGACAAGAAGCTGGAAGCGTCACGACAGGACTTTTTTGACGAGGAGTACGGGACGCGAGAGGTAGACTGTGTTGTGACGACGAGGGAGATGGAGCTGATGATGAAGGAAAAGGGATGGGCACTGAGGGGAGGATTGGGGAAGAAGAGGAAGAAGAAGGAGACAGAAGGACTGCCGGTGATTGTGCTTCCAGAGCTGCTTTCTCACCGGGGAACATCGTCAGGGTCATACCTGCATGCGATTGTGGAGCATGTGAAGACGAGTTCAGGAGAGCCGCTGAGGCTTGGGGTGAAGGTGATGCGCAATACAGACTATGAGGAATACACGCTGCGAGATGGTGGGGACAGGGTGGTGTTCAAAGGGGTGAAGTGTTATGGATTCCGGAATCTGCAGAATGTGGTGCGGAAGATTGGACGGGAGCGGGGGGTGGGGGTGGGGAGGCATGTGGGTGGGGCTGGGGAAGACAAGGTGGCGTATGTGGAAGTGATGGCGTGCCCTGGGGGCTGTGTGAATGGGGGAGGTCAGACAGGAGGCAGCGCGGTGGAAGGCAAGTACTGGGAGGATGAGGCTGAAAATTCGACTGAAAATTCGACTGAATACTCGAATGAACACTTGCTTCAACACTCGACTGAACACTCGAATGAACACTCGAATGAACACTTGCTTCAACACTTGCTTCAACACTCGAATGAACACTCGAATGAACACTTGCTTCAACACTTGCTTCAACACTCGACTGAACACTCGAATGAACACTCGAATGAACACTCGAATGAACACTTGCTTCAACACTTGCTTCAACACTCGACTGAACACTCGACTGAACACTTGCTTCAACACTCGAATGAACACTCGAATGAACACTTGCTTCA
>Ga0157366_1000224_pt1 | contig 27680 bp, 26 predicted proteins | sample AttbisABBM1_FD_113149 | JGI IMG/M metagenome (GOLD analysis project Ga0157366, IMG submission 113149) | Fungus gardens microbial communities from leaf cutter ant in Botucatu, State of São Paulo, Brazil - Atta bisphaerica ABBM1 | ecosystem: Host-associated > Fungi > Mycelium > Unclassified ...
ATGAATTACGTGTTCACTCAGCAGAGACTTGATATATTTTAAGTCCGAGGACTCTGATATCAATCCCGTGAGTGCCCACACAGATTGTCTGATAAATTGTTAAAGAGCAGTGCAGTCAGTGGCATTTGCCGTCCTGCTGCGAGGTGGCGTATATTACGCTTTCCTCCTGCGGAGTCAACTCCTTTTTGAGAAGTTTTTCCGGCGGTTCAGAGAACTTCCTGAACCTCTCAACACGTTGACTTGTCAGCCGTTGTTCCGTGTCGATGGAGGCGCATTATAGGGAGGCAGCGCGGGAACGCAAGCAGAAATATTAACTTTTTATCCATCTGCTGAAACTTCGTGCAAAACGCTGCTTTTTAGCCCTGTTTAATCCGTGCTGGCAGATCTGCAAGGCTATTTAGCACCCAATCTGCCGCATTTTCACCCTCAGCGGTAACGGGTTTGCCAGTACGTACCAATACTTTTTTCCCCACTCCAGCCGCAGATCCTGCCAACATGTCCTCTATTTTATCACCAACCATATAAGAAGCAGCCATATCGATGCCCAATTCTTGCTGAGCGGCAAGCAACATTCCCGGTTGTGGCTTACGGCAGTCACAGACCTGGCGTAACTCATCGATTACAGCTTCCGGATGGTGCGGACAGAAATAGATACCATCAAGATCAACATCACGATCAGCCAGCGACCAGTCCATCCACTCAGTCAGGTGCATAAACTGTTCTTCGCTAAACATCCCTCGTGCAATACCGGATTGATTGGTGACGAGCACCAATGCAAACCCCATCTTCTTTAATTCACGCATGGCATCAATCACGCCATCAATAAATTCAAAGTTGTCACTTTCAGAAACATAGCCGTGGTCGATATTGATCGTGCCATCACGATCAAGAAAGATTGCCGGAACATTATGGTTAGCCACGTAGTCACTCCTGCTAAAAAATTCGTCACAGAGTATCTCATGATTGCTATAGCAGAGAGAATGCTAGTTTGAATGACTTCGATTGATTTAGACGTCTGGATGCCTTAACATCCAATTGCGTTCTGCACATATGAGCAGATGCATAAAAATGAACGCCACGGACAACTCAATCACGATAATAAATAAAGCAATGATTAAACTTTCAAATATCACCAAAGTGTTCCAACAAGGCTCACGTACTATTACAGCGCTGTCTGATGTCAGCCTGCATGTACCAGCCGGACAAATTTACGGCGTTATCGGCTCTTCCGGAGCGGGTAAAAGTACGCTTATTCGCTGTGTTAACCTGCTGGAGCGCCCGACCTCCGGTAACGTTCTGGTAGATAATCAAGAGCTCACCACTTTATCTTCCGGGCAACTTACGCTGGCCCGTCGTCAGATCGGCATGATCTTCCAGCACTTTAATTTGCTTAACTCCCGTACCGTTGCAGGTAATGTTGCTCTGCCACTGGAATTAGGTAATTTGTCGAAAGAAGCGATTAAGAGTCGCGTTATCGAACTACTGGAACTGGTTGGACTGGCAGATAAGCATGACGCCTGGCCTGCCAATCTTTCAGGTGGTCAAAAGCAGCGTGTCGCGATTGCCCGCGCTCTGGCCAGCAACCCTAAAATATTACTGTGTGATGAAGCCACCAGCGCACTGGATCCGGCAACAACTCGCTCAATTCTTGAATTACTCAAAGATATCAACCGCCGTTTGGGCATCACGATTCTGCTGATCACCCATGAAATGGATGTAGTGAAACGCATTTGTGACCGCGTGGCCGTTATCAGTAATGGGCAGTTGATTGAACAGGACACTGTCAGTGAAGTGTTCTCTCACCCTAAGACACCTCTGGCCCAGCAGTTCATCCAATCCACGTTGCATTTGGATATTCCGGAAGATTATCTCAACCGTCTGTCCCCAGAGAGCAGTGCCACTACTGTTCCGTTATTACGTCTGGAATTTACCGGTCAGTCGGTTGATGCCCCCCTGCTGTCTGAATCAGCACGTCGTTTTAATGTGAATAACAACATTATTAGTGCGCAAATGGATTATGCCGGTGGCGTTAAGTTCGGCATTATGTTGGCAGAAATCCACGGTGATGCAGATAATATTCAGGCTGCTATCACGTTCTTCCAGCAAAATCACGTAAAAGTAGAGGTATTAGGTTATGTCTGAGGCAATGATGTGGTTACTGGGCCGCGGCATCTGGGAAACACTGATGATGACCTTTGTCTCTGGCTTTTTTGGCTTTGTTATTGGCCTGCCGGTTGGCGTATTGCTGTATATCACTCGTCCAGGGCAAATCGTGGCGAATGCCCGCCTTTATCGTATTGTCTCAGCGCTGGTAAACATCTTCCGTTCGATTCCTTTTATTATCCTGCTGGTCTGGATGATTCCATTCACCCGCATGATTGTTGGCACATCGATTGGTCTGCAGGCAGCTATCGTGCCGCTGACCGTGGGTGCTGCTCCCTTTATTGCCCGTATGGTGGAAAATGCTCTACTGGAACTGCCTACTGGTTTGATTGAAGCATCACGTGCAATGGGCGCCACACCGCTGCAAATTATTTGCAAAGTGTTGTTGCCAGAAGCACTGCCAGGTTTGATTAATGCAGCGACGATTACGTTGATCACTCTGGTGGGATATTCCGCAATGGGAGGTGCTGTAGGTGCAGGCGGTCTGGGCCAGATTGGTTACCAATATGGCTACATTGGTTATAACGCCACAGTAATGAACACCGTATTAGTTCTGTTAGTTGTTCTGGTTTATCTGATTCAGTTTGGTGGCGATCGCATCGTTCGTGCGGTTACTCATAAGTAAACACAACAGTAATGTTCATTATTTAAGGAATGGATATGTCTTTTAATTTTAAAACCTTCGCGGCTCTAGGCGCACTCATCGGTACTCTGGCACTGGTTGGCTGTGATCAGAAAGAAAAAGATCCAAACCATATTAAAGTTGGTGTGATCGTCGGTGCTGAACAACAAGTTGCCGAAGTTGCTAAAAAAGTCGCTAAAGAGAAATATGGCCTTGATGTTGAGCTGGTCACGTTTAACGACTATGTGCTGCCAAACGAAGCACTCAGCAAAGGCGATATTGATGCGAATGCCTTCCAGCACAAACCTTACCTTGATCAACAGATCAAAGATCGCGGTTATAAACTGGTTCCGGTTGGTAATACCTTCGTTTATCCAATCGCTGGTTACTCGAAAAAAATCAAATCACTGGATGAATTACAAAACGGTGCCCAGGTTGCCATTCCTAATGATCCCACCAATCTGGGTCGTTCATTACTGCTGCTGCAGAGAGTGGGCCTGATTAAGCTGAAAGATGGTGTTGGCCTGCTGCCAACATCACTGGATGTGGTTGAGAATCCGAAAAACATCAAACTGGTTGAGCTGGAAGCACCACAGTTGCCACGCTCTCTGGACGATCAGCAAATCGCGCTGGCCGTCATCAATACGACTTATGCCAGCCAGATTGGTATGACACCAGAGAAAGACGGTATCTTCGTTGAAGATAAAGAGTCTCCTTACGTCAACCTGATCGTTTCTCGTGAAGAGAATAAAGACGCAGAAAACGTGAAAAAATTCGTTCAGGCTTACCAGTCTGATGAAGTTGACCAGGCTGCGAACAAAATCTTTAACGGCGGTGCAGTTAAAGGTTGGTAATCATCTGATGCAGGTCACATGTGTGGCCTGCTCATTTCATGAAGAGTACCCCTCAGTCTTACAACTCCTGCACTCCCCTTGTTATTTCTGTCACGGCTTGCTTCAATAACGCCACTTTTACCGAACATGAGGATCTTCCCATGCGTGTTTTGCCACTCTGTTTGCTAACCCTGTTGCTGACAGGTTGTTCATTGCTACAAAAGCCTTCCCAATCTGTTTCTCAGGAGCAGAAACCAGCGCAAACTGAAGCAGAGCATAAGCCTGTTGTCCATTCTGCCCCGGTAAAACTGTACACAGATGCTACTGAACTGGTTAGCAAGCCTTTCCGCGATCTGGGTGAAGTTTATGGTGATGACTGCCAAAGCAGTACACAAGATTCACCACCCAATCTTGCTACTGCGCGTAAACGTATGCAGATCCGGGCCTCCGGTATGAAAGCCAATGCGGTATTGCTGCATAAATGTGAAGTCGTCAGTGCAGCCCAGGGTTGTTATCGTCAGGCTGTTTGTCAGGGATCCGCCCTGCAAGTTTCCAACTAATTAAAGAGTCCTTATATTCATGTCCGCATTCACCTTCCAGCAAATCGGTACTATTCATTCCCCCTGGAAGGAGAAGTTCGCTGTTCCCAGACAACCGGGCTTGATTGAGGATGGCGGTGGTGAGTTACGACTTTTACCTCCATACAATCAACCGGAAGCTGTCAGAGGTCTGGAAGATTTCAGCCATCTCTGGCTGTTGTTTATTTTCCATCAAACGATGGAGGGTGGCTGGCGACCTACTGTTCGCCCGCCTCGTCTTGGCGGTAATGCGCGGATGGGTGTGTTTGCTACCCGTTCAACTTTCCGCCCTAATCCGGTTGGTATGTCGCTGGTTGAGTTAAAAGGTATTCGTTGCGAACAACATCAGGTGATCCTTGAACTCGGTAGCCTTGATCTGGTTGATGGCACACCGATTGTCGATATCAAACCGTACTTACCCTTTGCCGAAGCCTTACCCAATGCTCGTGCGGGTTTTGCCCAGCAAGCCCCGGTTGCCGATATGCCTGTTCGGTTTACCCCCGCAGCCCACGAACAATTACTTCGCCAGTTACCACGCTATCCACACCTTGAGCGTTTTATTACTCAGGTACTGGCACAGGATCCGCGTCCGGCTTACCGTAAAGGTGAAGAGCCAGAACGTGAATATGCTGCCTGGCTACTGGAATTTAATGTTCGCTGGCGCGTAACACTCGCAGGTACAGAAGTTCTCGCCATTGACCCACGTTAATTTGGTCCGGCATCTTTTGACTCACCCAACACGCTGGTACACTAGCCGCCAAGTTTTTTGGCCTTCTTCCGTTTATATGGAATCGTAACTCATGCGTACTACTCAATACCTGCTCTCCACTCTGAAGGAGACACCTGCCGACGCTGAAGTCATCAGTCACCAGCTGATGCTGCGCGCCGGGATGATCCGCAAACTGGCTTCTGGCCTTTATACCTGGTTACCAACCGGGCTGCGCGTCCTGAAAAAAGTTGAAAACATCGTGCGCGAAGAGATGAACAACGCCGGTGCTATTGAGATCTCCATGCCAGTCGTTCAACCAGCCGATCTGTGGCAGGAGAGCGGTCGCTGGGAACAGTATGGACCGGAATTGCTGCGTTTCGTTGATCGTGGCGAGCGTCCATTTGTTCTTGGTCCAACGCATGAAGAAGTGATCACTGACCTGATCCGTAACGAACTCAGTTCCTATAAGCAGTTGCCACTGAATCTGTTCCAGATCCAGACTAAATTCCGTGATGAAGTACGTCCACGTTTTGGTGTGATGCGTTCACGTGAATTTATTATGAAAGACGCGTATTCCTTCCATACCACTCAGGAATCGCTGCAGGAAACCTACGACGCAATGTACCGCGCCTACAGCCAGAGCTTCACCCGTATGGGTCTGGATTTCCGTGCCGTTGATGCCGACACAGGTTCTATTGGTGGTAGCGCTTCACACGAATTCCAGGTACTGGCGCAGAGCGGTGAAGACGATGTGGTGTTCTCTACCGGATCGGATTACGCAGCCAATATCGAAAAAGCAGAAGCGATTGCTCCAGCTGGCGGTCGTGCAGCGCCCTCTCAGGAGATGACGCAGTTCGATACACCACAGGCAAAAACGATTGCAGAACTGGTTGAGCAGTTCAATCTGCCGGTTGAGAAAACCGTGAAAACGCTGATGGTGAAAGCCACCGAAGAGAGCGGTCATCAACTGGTCGCGCTGCTGGTACGCGGTGACCATGAACTGAATGAAGTTAAAGCAGAAAAAATTGATATCGTTGCTTCTCCGCTCACTTTCGCTACCGAAGAAGAGATCCGTGCTCTGGTGAACGCAGGTCCAGGTTCTCTGGGACCTGTGGGCTTGTCGATCCCAGTAATTGCTGACCGTACTGTTGCAGTGATGAGTGATTTCAGTGCCGGAGCAAATATCGATCACAAACACTTCAGCGGTATCAACTGGGAGCGCGATCTGCCGCTGCCACGCGTAGCCGATATCCGTAATGTGGTGGAAGGTGATATCAGCCCGGATGGAAAAGGGACACTGCAAATCAAACGCGGTATCGAAGTGGGCCATATCTTCCAGCTTGGCACCAAATACTCAGAAGCGATGAAAGCCTCTGTACAGGGTGAAGATGGTCGTAACCAGATCATGACAATGGGTTGCTACGGTATTGGTATTACCCGCGTTGTTGCCGCTGCGATTGAACAGAACCACGACGAACGCGGGATCATCTGGCCAAATGCGCTGGCTCCATTCCATGTCGCGATTTTGCCAATGAATATGCAGAAATCTTTCCGGGTGAAAGAGCTGGCAGAAGAGCTGTACAACACTCTGCGGGCTAAAGGCATCGACGTTATTCTCGATGATCGTAAAGAGCGTCCGGGTGTCATGTTTGCCGACATGGAATTGATTGGGGTGCCGCACACTATCGTGATTGGTGATCGTAACCTTGATAACGAAGAGATCGAATACAAATCCCGCCGTGAAGGTGAGAAGCGTATGATCAAAACCAACGAAATCGTTGATTTCCTGGTTGCCGAACTGGCGAAATAATCCCTCATTATTGATATAAATGGCCATCACACCGGTGATGGCCATATTCAATAACAGAATTCCATCTAATAAAATCCTGCCTTATCCCATCCGGAATACGGTTCTTCACTCACTACGTATTTTTCCTCGTAATGATTTAGTGGAAGATTTACGCGCTTTACCTTCCAGCCTGCGCTTTTTAGAAGCCAGCGTGGGACGCGTCGCACGACGGGTCTTTTCAGCAGCTGTTAACTCCAGGATCAAATTCTCCAGTCTCTTTAACGCGGCTTCACGGTTCATTTCCTGGCTGCGATATTCCTGAGCTTTGATAATGATAATGCCATCAGCAGTGATCAGATGATGGCTGGCTGTCAGCAAACGGGACTGATAAAACTCGGGCAGACTGGATGCCCGAATATCAAAACGCAGGTGAATAGCCGTGGAGCTTTTATTCACATGTTGTCCCCCTGCTCCCTGTGCACGAATTGCGGTAATTTCAATTTCGGCATCAGGAATGGAGACACTACGTGACAGAATAATCACCCGTGTTTACCTGCATCCAGCCAGGTTTCAAACTGGATTTCAAGATGGTGGCTGTCATCAGATAACCAGATAGTTCCATCCTGGATCGTCGCCTGCAATTGCATCGAACGGGAAGCCAGCTGTGTCAATGCACTAAGCTGTTCATCATTCAGATAACGAACCGACAGATTATCCTGCTGCGCCAGCTTGTTCTGATTCTGCTGCCACCAGGGCTGCGCAGCACGCCAGTTATACGCATACAACCAAACATGTTGCGAGCGGCTACAGGCCTTCTTAATCCGCCGTTCATCCGGTAACCCCAGCTCAACCCACATATCAATGCCGTTATGATCATTGAGTTGCCAGATTTCTGGTTCATCCTCGGCACTTAAACCACGCGTAAAAGTAAGACGTTCATCAGCATGAACCAGCCATGCTAACAACCGCAGCATCAACCGTTCTTCCGTTTCTGAAGGGTGACGAGCCAGCGTTAATGTATTGTCGATAAAGACATTTCTGTCCATATCCGCGACATTCACAGTGGCTTTATAAATCGTTGCTTTCAGTGCCATAAGGTTCCTTATTTCAGTTACCCTCTATTGTAACCCGATAATGTGGCAATTCACCTGCTGCTGGCTGATTTCCCATAAAAGCCTGTGCTATAGTCGAAACGTTGTCAGAGAAAAACTCTGAAGGAGGTACAAGTGCAGCAGTATTGTGAATTGGTACGCCGCAAATATGCCGAAATTGGCAGCGGTGACCTGGGATACGTGCCAGATGCATTGGCCTGCGTATTGAACGCACTCAATGAAGTAGCCGGGAACCCCGAGCTAAACTCTTCCGTCAGGGAACAGGCAGCTTTTGCTGCCGCTAACTTATTGGTGAGCGACTATGTTGACGAATGAAGCCTACAAACCGATCAACTGTGATGACTATGACAGCCTGGAACTCGCCTGCCAAAAACGCTGGACGCTGGCTCTGACACTGAAAAGTGGCGAGCAGCTTAATGCCAAAGCGAAGGATATTCTGTCACGGAAAAATATTGAGTATCTGATCGTAGAGATTTCCGGTGAAAGTCGTGATCTCCGCCTTGACCATATCGCCAGTTTTAGCCATCCCGAATTGGGTCTCGTGGTGGTTAGCGAATCCGATTAACGCTTGCGAATCACTCTTCAGGGGACGAGACAGATTGCGTCCCCTGTGCCCAGCGGATACCCCAGCTATTTCCTGCCGATGCAGCGCCTTCATGAGTCACAAACACACCCAATGCTGCAATCAGTTGTTCACCATAGAAAATTAATGGAATACGCTCACGCAGCCAGGGAGGGATCCCCGCTTCCTGCCACAGTTTTTTCAATGGGCGGCTCCCTGCCCGACCAATAATATGAAAGGTTCCACGAGCCTGGAAACGCACATTCACAGTTTCTGTGGCCAGCGGCTGACGTAGCAGTATCCCTTCATCATCCATCACTAACTGACCAAGCTGGCCAGGTAATGTTAATGGTCGCCACGGCGCTGACCAGCTTAACTGGCAATCACTCACCGCTTCCCCAGGAATCCACCACCACAGATGTTCACGATAACGGCGTACTTCAGCCCTTCCCAGACGCAGACAAGGGTCGGCATCTTCACGGCTACAGGCCACTTCCTGCCAGATCCGCTCAAGCCCTTCACGGGATGGCATTGTGCCGTTCTGCCGGGCTATCCAGCGCCGTAACAGGGCCGCACGCCGCACACTGCTCATCGTAAGCAGGGGCGTAAAATGCAAACTACCTTCCTCGGTAATCAGCGCATCCAGCGACTCTGCCAGCAGTTCATCCAATAGCTGTTCCTGTTCACCGCACAGTGCCGCACTACGGGCAACGGAAGCAGAAAAGTGTGGCCAGCGTTCATTCAACAACGACAACACCTTCAGCCGGAGGAAATTACGGTCATAACGCGGATCCTGATTACTTTCATCTTCAATCCATCTGAGGTGGTAATGTTCAGCCCAGCCTTCCAGTTGCTGACGACTGACGGCCAGCAGTGGGCGTAAATGCCGGTTTTTCCCTAATACATGCATCTGTGGCATCGCCGCCAGTCCGGCTGGACCACTGCCTCGTTTCAGTGCCAGGAGTAATGTTTCACTCTGATCATCACAATGTTGCGCCGTCAGTAATGTCTCTTCCGAGCGCAGATGCTGACGTAATGCCTGGTAACGGGCATTACGAGCCGATGCTTCAATCCCACCTTCACGTGCATCCACTGTCACATTGACGACTTCCAGTGGAACCTGCCACTCGACACACTGGCGGCGGCAATGTGCGACCCAGTTATCGGCTAACGGACTCAGTCCATGATGGACGTGCAACGCCCGCAATTGCAGCTGTGGCCATTCCTGACGCAGCAACACCAGTTGATGCAGTAAAACGGTGGAATCCAGGCCGCCACTATAGGCCAGTAAAATGGCGTGCTCTGTGCTAAGACAATGTTCGAGGTGGGCAAGCGATAGCATGGAAATCCTGAGAAAAAATATCCCGACGTCAATCGCCGGGGTTTACCTACGTTTATTTTAAGCCTGATAAAGCTCCAGGGGCAAACCATCAGGATCACTGAAGAAGGTAAAATGCTTCCCGGTCAGTGGGTCAATACGGATCTCTTCACAATTCACACCACATTCAGTCAGATACCGCTTAGCGGCATCAATATCATCAACACTAAACGCCAGATGTCGCAGACCACAAGCTTCAGGGCGTGAAACACGTTCAGGTGGAGAAGGGAAAGAAAACAGTTCAATCACGTAATTGCCATTCAGCGCCAGATCGCCTTTCCATGAATCACGCGCTTCCCGATAGACTTCTGCTGTCAGCGTGAAGCCCAGAATATCGCAGTAAAATGCCTTACTGACATGATAATCACGGGCGATAATCGCCACATGATGAACCTGTTTTAACTGTAAACCAGGCATACTGTCCCCTGAATAATACGGTTATTTAAAAGATACAAAAAGGGCCAGACAGTGTCCGGCCCCTTTGGGATAGTCATCGTCAGATTATCAGGCGTAGCCGTAATTCATCAGACGCTGATAACGACGATCCAGCAGTTCTTCTTTGCTCAATGCATCAAGCTCTGCCAGGTCAGCCTGCAATTGCGCCTTCATCGAAGCTGCAATCGTCAGTGGATCACGGTGCGCACCACCCAGTGGCTCCGGGATCACTGTATCAATCAGGTTCAGCTCTTTCAGGCGTGGAGCAACGATCCCCATCGCTTCAGCTGCCAGTGGCGCTTTGTCTGCACTTTTCCACAGAATTGATGCGCAACCTTCCGGTGAAATGACCGAATAAGTGCTGTATTGCAGCATATTAACTTTATCGCCCACACCAATAGCCAGCGCACCACCCGATCCGCCTTCACCGATAACCGTACAGATAACGGGTACTTTCAGACCAGACATCTCACGCAGGTTACGGGCAATCGCTTCCGACTGACCACGTTCTTCAGCGCCCACGCCAGGATACGCTCCCGGTGTGTCGATAAAGGTGATAATTGGCATATTAAAACGCTCAGCCATCTCCATCAGACGCAGTGCTTTACGATAGCCTTCAGGTGCAGGCATACCAAAGTTACGACGAATTTTTTCTTTGGTTTCACGTCCCTTCTGATGACCAATGATCATCACCGGACGATCATCCAGGCGTGCAATCCCACCGATGATCGCTTTATCATCAGCATAGGCACGATCGCCTGCCAGTTCGTCAAAATCAGTGAAAACATTTTTGACGTAATCCAGCGTATAAGGACGCAACGGATGGCGCGCAAGCTGTGCAATCTGCCAGGCACCTAAATCGGAGAAGATTTTACGTGTCAGTTCCACGCTTTTATCGCGCAGACGCTGAACTTCTTCATCCAGATTAATATCCAGTTTTTCATCCTGACGGCCAACCGATTTCAGTGAATCAATTTTCGCTTCAAGTTCTGCGATTGGCTGTTCAAAATCCAGGTAATTAAGACTCATAATAATCCTGTTTTAGTCAAACTCCAGTTCCACCTGCTCCGACCCTATCAACGACCGCAGATCGTTTAACAAACGATCGCTGGGCGACACGCGCCATGTTGCACCAAAGCGCAACTTCGCCCGCGCATCCTCTCTCTGATAGTAGAGATGTACCGGAATTGTCCCCGAACGATGGGGTTCCAGGGATTGACGGAGACGGTTCAAAAGCTGGTCATCAATTTGCCTGTCCGTCAGCGATATAGCAAGCCCACGCGCATATTTTTCACGTGCTTCGTCAATATCCATCATATCGCGGGCCATCATTTTCAGCCCACCATTGAAGTCATCAACACTCACCTGTCCACTGACGATCAGGATACGGTCTTTCTCCAGCAAATGCTGGAATTTATCTAACGCATCTGTAAATAACATCACTTCCAGACGACCAGAACGGTCATCAAGCGTACAGATGCCAATGCGGTTGCCGCGTTTTGTTACCATTACGCGGGCCGCCACCACCAAACCGGCCGCAGTGGTTATTTTGCCACGATCGGTTGGGTGCATGTCTTTCAGGCGTAACCCACCGACATAACGTTCAATCTCTTTCAGATACTGATTGATCGGATGGCCGGTTAAGTAAAGCCCTAAAGTCTCTCGTTCACCATCTAACTGAATTTGTTCTGGCCACGGTGTCACATCTGCGTAAGATTTTTCAACCTGCTCGGGTTCTTCCGCCAGCACGCCAAACATATCGGCCTGACCGATAGCTTCCGCTTTCGCATGTTGATCAGCCGCTTTCAGTGCATCAGGCAGAGCACTCATTAGCGCTGCACGGTGCGGACCTAAACGGTCAAACGCACCGGACATAATCAGTTTTTCCAATACCCGACGATTGAGTTTTTTCGTATCGGTGCGCGCGCAGAGGTCAAACAATTCACGGAAATAACCGCCTTCATTACGAGCCTCAATAATCGCTTCGATAGGGCCTTCACCTACTCCCTTAATCGCCCCGATACCATAAACAATTTCACCATCATCATTAACGTGGAACGGATACAAACCGGAGTTAATATCCGGAGGCAGGACTTTCAAGCCCATGCGCCAGCATTCGTCAACCAGCCCCACGACTTTTTCGGTGTTATCCATATCCGCGGTCATCACCGCCGCCATAAATTCAGCTGGATAATGCGCTTTCAACCACAACGTTTGGTAGGAAACCAGAGCATAAGCAGCGGAGTGGGATTTGTTAAAACCGTATCCAGCAAATTTTTCCACCAGGTCGAAGATTTTCATCGACAACTCGCCGTCAACGCCCATACTCTTCGCGCCATCTTCAAATACTGAGCGCTGTTTGGCCATCTCTTCCGGCTTTTTCTTACCCATCGCACGACGCAGCATGTCTGCGCCGCCCAGGGTGTAACCGGAAAGTACCTGGGCTATCTGCATCACCTGTTCCTGATACAGGATAATGCCGTAGGTGGGTTCCAGTACCGGTTTCAACGATTCATGCTGCCACTGAATATCCGGATAAGAGATCTCTTCACGCCCGTGCTTACGGTCAATAAAGTTATCCACCATGCCAGACTGCAACGGACCAGGACGGAACAACGCAACCAGTGCGATCATATCTTCGAAACAGTCAGGCTTCAGACGCTTAATCAGATCTTTCATGCCGCGCGATTCAAGCTGGAACACCGCTGTGGTTTCCGATCGCTGCAACATATCAAAACTTTTCTGATCATCGAGTGGGATAGCCGCGATATCTATCGGCGCTTTCCCCTCTTTTTCACGCCGGGCATTTATCATCCCTAGCGCCCAGTCAATAATAGTCAGGGTCCGCAGGCCAAGGAAGTCGAATTTGACCAGGCCAGCATACTCCACATCATTTTTGTCATACTGTGTGACCGGGTGATTACCGTTTTCATCACAATAAAGTGGGGCAAAGTCGGTGATTTTGGTTGGCGCAATGACCACGCCCCCAGCATGTTTACCGGCGTTACGGGTGACCCCTTCCAGCTTACGCGCCATATCGATCAGCGCTTTAACCTCTTCATCTGCCTCATAAATTTCCGGCAGTTGCGGTTCAGCGGCAAAGGCTTTTTCCAGCGTCATGCCAGGATCAGGTGGTACCAGTTTGGAGATACGATCAACAAAACCGTAAGGATGCCCCAGCACACGCCCCACATCGCGGATAACCGCTTTTGCCGCCATCGTACCAAAGGTAATAATCTGCGATACCGCTTCACGCCCATACATATCAGCGACGTGATCAATCACCTGATCGCGTTTCTCCATACAGAAGTCAACGTCGAAGTCAGGCATGGAAACACGTTCCGGGTTAAGGAAACGTTCGAACAGCAGATCAAATTCCAGCGGATCAAGGTCAGTAATTTTCAGTGCATACGCCACCAGGGAACCCGCACCGGAACCTCGCCCCGGTCCAACAGGGACGTTGTTATCCTTTGACCACTGGATAAACTCCATCACGATCAGGAAGTAGCCAGGGAATCCCATCTGGTTGATAACATTCAGTTCAACATCCAGACGCTCATCGTATTCCGGGCGGCGCTGTGCACGCACCTGCTCATCCGGGAAAAGAAAAGCCAGGCGCTCTTCCAGGCCCTCTTTCGATTTCATCACCAGGAAATCTTCCGTGGTCATGTCACCGGTTGGAAACTGTGGCAGGAAATATTCGCCAAGACGAATGGTGACGTTACAACGGCGGGCGATCTCCACGCTGTTTTCCAGCGCTTCCGGGATATCCGAAAACAGCTCGCACATCTCTTCTTCAGTACGCAAATACTGCTGTGAGCTATAGTTCCGGGGACGTTTGGGATCATCCAGAGTGAAACCGTCGTGGATAGCGACACGTATCTCATGTGCATCAAAGTCATCTTCCTGCAGGAAGCAGACTTCATTGGTTGCCACTACCGGGATCCCTTCCGCAATCGCCAGTTCTACTGCTGAGTGCAGATAGCTCTCTTCATCCTGGCGGCCAGTACGCGTCAGTTCCAGATAATAACGATCAGGGAAATAAGTCTGGTAGAAGCTCAGACACTCTGCCACACCCGCCGCATTGCCACGCAGCAGCATTTTACCGACATCCCCATTCCTGCCGCCAGAAAGCAGGATAATGCCCTGCTGATGTTCAATCAGCCAGTCACGATCAATCGTCGGGCCTGCCGGACCATAACCACGCAGATAGGCACGTGAAATGAGCAATGTCAGGTTCTGATAGCCTTCGTTATCGGCTGCCAGCACCGTAAGCTGCGCCAATTCATCGCCCATTGCCGTACTGGCAACGTTGAAATCCGCACCAATAATCGGCTTCATTCCCTGGCCATGTGCGGTGCCGTAGAATTTAACCAGTCCACACAGATTGGTGAAATCAGTTATCGCGATGGCCGGCATGCCCATTTTGGCCGCCGTTTTTACCAGCGGCCCCGTCTTCGCTAATCCATCAATCATGGAGTAGTCGCTGTGAACGCGTAAATGAATAAAACGAGGTTCGGCCATCTGAGATTCCGTTAAAACTGAAGGAGAAGATTACAGCTTACGGGAACGCGTAGCGGCAAGGTCAGCATCCAGCAACGCATTGCGCACTGGGGCAAAGCTACGACGATGCTGCGGTATTGCACCGTGCTGCGTCAGTTTTTCCATATGTAGTGCTGTGGGGTAACCTTTATGCTGCGCAAAACCGTATTCAGGATAGCGCAGATCCAACTCCGCCATTTCCCGATCACGAGTAACCTTAGCAATGATCGAAGCAGCACTGATTTCGCGGACCAGGCTATCCCCTTTAACAACAGCCTGGCTGGGCATTGCCAGGGCCGGGCAGCGATTACCATCAATCAGTACAAAATCAGGCGTAATATGCAAACCAGCAACCGCACGTTGCATCGCTAACATAGTGGCATGCAGAATGTTGATCTGATCGATCTCTTCCGGTTCCGCACGGCCCAGGCTCCAGCTTAAGGCTTTTTCAACAATTTCGTCGTATAACGCCAGTCGGCGTTTTTCTGATAGTTTTTTCGAATCAGCCAGACCTGTTATGGGTTTTGCTGGATCCAGAATCACCGCAGCCGTCACCACAGCACCAACCAGTGGGCCACGCCCCACTTCATCAACACCCGCGATCAACGCAGCATCAGGGTAGATAAAATCGCTCATGAGCACAGCTCCAGTACAGCAGTCGCCGCCTGTTCATCGGCATTCCAGCGAATCTGGTGATGTAATTCGGCAAACTTCGCCAGCAGTTGTTCCCGGATATCAGCGTTAAACAACAAAGGTTCCAGCGCTGCAGCCAGTTTCTGTGGTTCACAGTCATCCTGCAATAACTCTTGTACCAGCTCACGTCCAGCCAGCAGATTAGGCAGTGAAACGTATTCGGTCTTCACTAATCGTTTTGCCAGCCAGAAAGTAAATGGCTTCATCCGATAACCCACCACCATCGGGCACTTCGCCAGCATACACTCCAGCGCAGCCGTACCCGATGCGAGCAGCGCAGCATCACTGGCAACCATTGCGGAGCGACCTTTACCATCCAACAGATGCATCGGCAGATTTGGGGCTATTTCCACTTTAATTTTTTCAAATTGCTCACGGCGACGTGGATTTACCAGCGGAACAACAACTTCCAGATGTGGATGCTTTTGCCGCAGTAATAAAGCTGTTCTCAGGAAATCTGCACTGAGCATTTCCACTTCGGCACTACGGCTGCCAGGTAAAAGGGCCAGACAAAGCGCATCAGGGGCAATCCCCAGTTCCTGCCGTGCTGCCAGTTTATCCGGTTCAATGGGCATAGCATCTGCCATTGTATGACCAATAAAGCGACAAGGTACGTTAAAGCGATCATAGAACGCTTTTTCAAATGGCAGGAAAGCCAGTACCAGATCAGTAGAGCGACCAATCTTAAACACACGCTTTTGCCGCCATGCCCAAACAGAAGGACTGACGTAATGGATCGTGCGAATACCACGTTGCTTCAATCGCCCTTCCAGGGTGATATTGAAATCAGGAGCATCAATGCCAACAAAGACATCAGGCTTCAATTCACTCAAGCGACGAGTAAGATCACGGCGAATATGCAAAATGCGACGCAGTCGACCAAGCACCTCAACGATGCCCATGACTGCCAGCTCTTCCATCTCATACAAGGCTTCGCAACCTTCAGCCTGCATCAACGGACCCGCTACGCCAACAAAGCGTGCGTCAGGATGCCGGGCTTTCAGCGCCCGGATAAGACCTGCACCAAGAATATCGCCGGAAGTTTCTCCGGCGACAAGGGCAATCGTTAAGGGATGCTTAGGCATGAGTTAACGGATCAAACCCCGGGTAGAACGCGCGAAGAAGTCGTAGAAAGGCTGAACTTCAGGGTGCGCTTTAGCAATTTCGGCAATTTCTGGCTTCACTTCATCCAGCGTCTTACCACTGCGGTACAGCAATTTATAGGCATTACGAATCGCATGCAGTGCTTCTTTGCTAAAGCCACGACGCTGCAATCCGACAAGGTTAATGCCAAACGGTGTTGCATGGTTGCCCTGGGCGATAACATAAGGCGGTACATCCTGTGCCACACCGGAACATCCTCCGACCATAACATGCGCACCAATCGTACAAAATTGATGCACTGCCGTCATACCGCCAATAATGGCAAAATCATCTACGGTAACGTGCCCCGCCAGAGTAGCGTTGTTAGCAAGGATACAACGATTGCCAACGACACAGTCATGAGCAACATGGGTATTAACCATCAGCAGGTTATCATCACCCACTTTCGTCACACCTTCTGCCTGCACAGTACCACGATGGATCGTCACACTCTCACGAATGCGGTTACGATCACCGATCTCAACACGGGTAGGTTCACCCGCGTATTTCAGATCCTGATTCGCCTCACCAATAGAAGCAAACTGGTAAATTGTGTTGTCTTTACCAATGCGGGTATGACCATTCACCACAACATGCGACTTGAGGATCGTGCCTTCACCGATTGAAACATTAGCGCCTACAACGCAAAACGGGCCAATCTGAACACCGGCGCCAATTACGGCACCTTCTTCAATGATCGAACTTGGGTGAATTACGGCGGTGCTATCAATCACGAATTAAGCCTCCCGGCTGCGGGCACACATCATGGTTGCTTCGCAGACAATTTTACCGTCAACGGTAGCGACGCCTTTAAAACGCGTCAGGCCACGGCGGGTTTTCTCGAAGGTCACTTCCATGATCATCTGGTCGCCTGGTACAACAGGGCGCTTAAAGCGTGCTTCGTCAATACCCGCGAAATAGTACAGCTCGCCAGGTTCCAGTTTACCGACGCTTTTAAACGCCAGAATTCCTGTAGCCTGAGCCATTGCTTCCAGGATCAATACACCCGGGAAAATCGGCTTACCAGGGAAATGGCCCTGGAAAAACGGTTCATTAAATGAGACATTTTTTACCGCACGCAGATACTTGTGCTCTTCAAACTCAAGCACGCGATCAACCAGCAGAAACGGGTAACGGTGCGGTAACAATTCAATAATCTCTTCAATCTGCAGAGTATGAGTTTCAGTAGTCAAAATACTCTTCCTGTCCTAAATATTCTGATGGCATCAATAACACGGCCTGCAAACAATCTGTTGATCATTAGCAGGCCGCAAATCTTTTCTGTGCGTTTAGCTTTCCCTGCTTCGCATATTTCTGTCTATGAAAAGCTGGGTAGCATAACTGGTGAATTATCGTTTAGTCTTTACCAACCTTGCGCTCAACTGCTTTTAAGCGTTTGCTCAGGTCATCAATATTCATCACCAGCGCTGCCGTTTTGCGCCAGGTTTTATTGGGTTGCAGCGGGATACCCGAAGAGTATACCCCAGGTTCAGTGATTGGTCGCATCACCATTCCCATTCCTGTGACGGTGACTTTGTCACAGATTTCCATATGACCATTAATCACACTAGCCCCACCGATCATACAGTAACGACCGATTTTCAGGCTACCTGCCATGATGACACCGCCAGCAACAGCAGTGTTGTCACCAATCACAACATTATGTGCAATTTGACATTGGTTATCTATGATAACACCATTCCCGATTTGAGTGTTATCCAGTGCACCGCGATCGATTGTGGTACACGCCCCAATCTCTACACGATCACCAATGACCACAGTGCCTAACTGAGGAATTTTAATCCAGTTACCACGATCATTAGCATAACCGAAACCATCAGCCCCAATCACTGTACCTGACTGGATAAGGCAATCACTGCCTATCTGCACTTCATGATAAATGGTCACATTCGCCCACAAGCGGCTACCTGCACCAATTTTTGCTTTTTTCCCCACGAAGCAACCCGGGCCAATAACAACGTTATCACCCAGTACGACGTCGGATTCGATCACCGCATTTGCGCCAATCGAGATATTTTTACCCAGTTTTGCACTCGCATCAATAACCGCAGAAGGTGCAATATTCACGGCTGGCTGCGGCGTTGTATCCAGCAGCTGTGCCATGCGGGCGTATGTCAGATAAGGATTTTTTACCACCAGTGCCGGACCATCGAAACAGTCGCGATCAGCTTCCATCAGTACTACAGCGGATGCCTGGCAATGCGCCAATTGTTCACGATAACGGCTATTGGCAAGAAACGTGATCTGACCGGTTTGAGCGGATTGCATAGAAGCGATGCCGGAGATGGCAATGCTGCCATCTCCATGCAATTCTGCATCCAACTGCTGGGCTAAATCAGCCAGTCGAATTGAAGACATGTATTATTTAACCTGTTTCAGGACATCTGCAGTGATGTCTTTTGCTTTAGCCGCGTAGGCTACAGCATTCTGATCGATAACAACATCATAGCCTTCGCTATCAGCAACTTTCTGTACAGCATCCTGGATGCGGCTCAGAATTTTGTTACGCTCTTCTGCCTGACGACGACGGTTATCCTGCTCGAAAGCCTGCGCTTTGCTTGAGAAGGCTTCGCGCTGTGTCATCACATCTTTTTCCAGGCGAGAACGATCGCTGGCTTTCATGGTTGAACCATCACGCTGCAAACGCTGCATTTTAGTTTGCAGATCATTTTGCATACTCTGCAGTTCGGTCGCACGGCCTTTGAACTCATTCTCAAGCTGTTTCGCAACGGTCGCACGCGCTGGTAACTGTTGGAAAATGCTGGAAACGTTCACCACTGCAATCTTGTCAGCAGCCTGAGCTCCAGCGGAAACCGCCATAGCAATACCCAGACCTGCGGCACACAACAACTTTTTCACTATAACACTCCTTACCATCAACGTTTGTGTCACGGACACATGTGTTGCGCACTGAGTGGTCTGCTAAAGCAGACCAGCACAAAACTGCGCGATACTCTCTTTGTGTACATCCCTGTTATACCGAATTACCAGGTTTTACCAATGTTAAACTGGAACTGTTCGGATTTATCTCCCTCATACTTTTTAAACGGCTGGGCATAAGAGAACACCAGTGGACCCAGTGGTGACATCCATTGTAAAGCCAGACCGGTAGACATACGAATATTACCTGGATCACTATAATCAGGAATACCTGCAGCACGTGTTGCCGCACTATTTTCCCACTTGGTATCCCAAACGGTACCTGCATCGACAAACAATGAAGTACGAACAGAATTCGCGTACTTCTCGCTGATAAACGGTGTTGGTGTGATCAGCTCAAAGCTGGCAACAGCCATTGCGTTACCACCGATAGCATCATCTGAGTTACAGACTTTGTCTGCATCTGTACCGGAACAGTTCGATGAACCGTTATTCAGATACGCCGCCTTCGGACCAATGTTATTGGAACGGAAACCACGCACTGTGCTGGAACCACCGGCATAGAAGTTCTCATAGAACGGCAACTCTTTACCGCCCAAACCATCACCATAACCGATGCGGCCACGTCCTAACGCAACCCAGGTTCCATCCTGATTCAGTGGCAGATATTGTTGCGTATCCAGCGTCACTTTATAGAAGGCATTATCCGAACCAGGGATAGTCACTTTACCATTCAGGTTGGTACGATTACCTGATGTTGGGAAGAAACCACGGTCCAGATTGTTATACGTCCAGCCATAGTTAAAGGTGAAGTCATCAGCTGAATATTCTGCATTACGCGCACCCGCAATCGTTGGATGCTGCCCTACAGAGTCTAAATAACGCCACATTGCAATCTGCGGTTCCATGTGAGACAGGCTGTTATGTACATAACCCAGTCCCATGCGCAGTGTGTTATTCTCATTGATCGGGAAGCCCAGCGTACCGTCTAAACCATAACTTTTGTTGGTATAATCAGACAGATCTGCGTTATCAGCTTTAAAGTCGTTATAGAAAATACGACCACCGAGGCTCACTCCATCAACCGTAAAGTACGGATCAGTCAGAGAGAATTCAGCATAGGTCTGATAATCGTTTTTCGTACCGCTGATGCCAACTGTATTCCCTGTACCCAGCCAGTTGTCCTGAGTGACGCCCACCTGGAAGCTGACACCACTTTCAGTACCATAACCGATACCAAAGTTCAGTGTCCCCGTGTTACGTTCTTTCACTTTGTAGACAACATCGACCTGATCAGGTGATCCCGGTACACGCTGCGTATCAGTATCAACCGTTTCAAAATAGCCCAGACGGTTAAGACGCTCTTTCCCCTGGTCGACCAGGTCGCTACCCAACCATGCACCTTCCATCTGACGCATTTCACGGCGCAGCACAGCATCCTTCGAGGTATCATTCCCCTCAAAACGGATTTTACGCACGTAGTAACGGTTACCCGCATCTACGTTGACATGCAGCTTAACTGTTTTGTTGTTGTCATCAATTTCAGGCTGAGTCTGTACACGCGGGTATGCGTAACCATAACGTCCCAGCAGCTTCTTGATGTCATCTTCCATACGGGTGACTTTAGCGCCGTTGTACAGTTCACCTGAGGTGACTTTGGTCAGCCCTTCAATCTCGGCAGAATGCCCAGCCAGGTTCCCGTTGACCGTCACACCAGAAAGTTTGTATTGATCACCCTCAGTCACGTTGACGGTGATATAAATGCCTTTTTTATCTGGCGTCAGGCTGACCTGCGTGGAGTCGATATTAAAACGTGCATAACCACGATCCAGATAGAAACTGCGTAAGGTTTCAAGGTCACCCGCCAGCTTCTGCTTCTGGTATTTACGATCACCTACCACGTTCCACCACGGCACTTCGTCACGCAGCTGGAAACGGGAGATCAGTTCATCTGAACTAAAGGCCTTGTTACCGACAATATTGATCTGCTGAATTTGTGCAGAGACACCTTCGGTAAAGACCAGTTTCAGATCAACACGGTTACGTGGCAGCGGTGTAACCACAGCCTTAACACTGGCGCTGTATTTACCCACGCTGTAGTAGAAATCTTCCAGTCCCTTTTCAATGGAAGAGATTGTGGTGCGATCCAGTGCTTCACCGACACGCACACCAGAAGCTTCGAGATTTTGCTTCAGCATGTCCTCTTTCACCGCTTTATTGCCGGAAAAAGTAATGCTGGCAATGGTCGGACGTTCTTTAACCTGCACAATCAGCGTATCGCCGTCGCGCAGAACCTGAACGTCTTCAAAATTCCCGGTAGCAAAAAGTGCACGAATCGTATTACTAAGATCTTCGTCAGAGACAGTGTCTCCCACGCGGACAGGCATACTGAGCAATGCCGCACCGACGGCAACTCGCTGCAGGCCTTCGAAATGAATATCCTTCACTACGAATCCGTCTGCACCGTATACGGTAGCGCTGCTAAGCAGCAGCGACGCTATGAGCAACTTTTTCATCGCCATCGTTGTTATGCATTCTTCCTAGCTGGTTCTCATCGCTTAAGGAGGTTGTACCACCGAAACCGGCTATCTGGTTTCGACGGGGCAATTCCTGTGCTCCTAAAGGCGCGAGAAATCATTGAATAGTGCAAGCCCCATTAACAGCACCAGCACAATAGAGCCGATACGATAACTGAAGTCCTGAACTCGCTCAGACACCGGTTTCCCTTTAATCTTTTCGATCAGCAGGAACAACAAATGTCCACCATCTAACACCGGCAGTGGGAACAGGTTGATAATTCCAAGGTTCACGCTTATCAGAGCGAGGAACATCAGATAGTAAATCAAGCCATACTCCGCTGACATCCCAGCACCTTGCGCGATAGAAATCGGCCCACTGAGATTGTTCAGCTTTACATCACCGACAATCAATTTACCCAGCATGCTGACGGTTAACTTCATCAGTTGCCAGGTTTTTGCACTGGCTTCACCGATGGCAGCAAATGGCCCATACTGGCGTACCGTTCTGTACTCATCCGGCAGAGGGATCACCTGTGGAACAACCCCGGCGAATCCTTCAGCCTTGTTACGGGGGTTAATCTCTGGCGTCAACGTTAAATCAATCGTGTTCCCCTGACGCTCAATTTCCAGCGCAATTGCCTTACCGGGATTATCTCGCACAGCGGTGACAAAAGTTTGCCACTGCTCCAACGGCTGCCCACTGACTTTAACGATCCTGTCGCCTGCTTGCAAACCCGCCTTGCTTGCTGCTGAGTTCTTCTGTACCTGCGCCAGCGTTGTCTCGATCTGTGGACCACGTGGTTGAATACCCAACGCGATAACCGGATCCTGCTTATCTGGCTCAAATGCCCAGTTACGCAGATCAATACGTTTGTCACTTGTCTGTTCACTACCAAACGGCGCTACGCTGACCGTAGTATTTTCATCGCCGATCTTTGCAACGAGTGCCATACGCACTGCATCCCAATCAGGCGTTTCGATACCGTCAACGGCTTTAAGTTCCATTCCTGGCATAATTTGCGCAGCTGCCGCAGGTGAGTTGCTGGTTATTTCACCAATTACCGGGCGAACACCAGGTACGCCGATAATGAAAACCAGCCAGTAAGCAATGACAGCAAAAATAAAATTGGCCAGGGGGCCTGCACCAATCACGGCAGCACGCTGAAGAACAGTTTTGTTATTGAAAGCCTGATGACGTAACTCAGGTGGTACACTCTCAACACGCTCATCAAGCATCTTGACGTAACCACCCAGAGGGATCAGGGCGATAACGTACTCGGTCCCCTGTTTATCACGACGACGCCATAGCGCTTTGCCGAAACCTACGGAAAAACGTTCAACCTTCACGCCGCAGCGACGAGCCACCCAAAAGTGACCAAATTCATGCACGGTGACTAAAATCCCCAGTGCAACGATGAAAGCAGCGAGACTCCAGAGTACGCTCAACATAATGTTTCCCTACAGCGTCCCAAACACCAACAACAGCAAACAAGCAAAAACAGGTACTGCAGCAGTCAGACTATCAATACGGTCCAAAATGCCGCCATGACCTGGGATGAGGTTACCACTGTCTTTAATACCTGCTTCTCGCTTGAACATACTCTCTGTCAGGTCACCCAATACTGAAGCCAGTGTTGCGATAACAGAACAGATAAGCAGTGTACTGAGCGAAAGCTGCAGTGGAACAAACAGACTAAATAAGCAGGAGATCAATGCTGCTGTCACCAGCCCACCCAAAAAGCCTTCCCAGGTTTTGCCCGGAGACACTTTCGGTGCCAGTTTATGCTTACCAAATAAGCGACCAAACATATAAGCACCGGAATCAGCTCCCCACACCAGCAGCATGACATACAGCAACCACCAGGCTCCGGCAAAATGGTCAGATTCATAATGATACTGACGCAAGGCCAACATGCCCCAGAAGAAAGGAACAATGGTGAGCAGGCCAAATATCAGACGTAATGGCCGTGAGGTGCGCCACAGTGAAGCGGAACCGGGATAACACAACACCAGCAACAATGCGACGATCCACCATCCAAGGGCAGCCCATAACGTATTACTCACCTGCGGAAGCTGGACTAAATGTTGATAAGCAGGAAGGGTGATCAGCATAAATGCCAGCAGCAAACCGCAAAGCAACGCCAACCAGATTCGCTGCGAACGCGAAGCGAAACCAGAAAATTGCCCCCATTCCCAGGCTGCTAGCATACTAATCACTAACGTGACGATCTCAAAACCTACTGGCGGCAGCCAAAACAACGCTGCAATCACAATCGGAATTAAAATAAATGCGGTAATCAGGCGAGACTTTAGCAAGGATTACCCCCAGAGCGCTTATGCGCTACCGGGTGTTGTGCCGCCAAACCGGCGTTCTCGTTGTGCAAACGCATTTAGAGCACCTTCAAAAACTTGTTCATCAAAATCAGGCCAGAGAATATCGGTAAACCAGAACTCTGCATAGGCAACTTGCCACAGCAGGAAATTACTGATGCGATGTTCCCCTCCTGTCCTTATTACTAAATCCACAGGAGCCAGTTCGTTCAGGCAAAGATGTGGAGACAGCGTCTCTTCGTCGATTTGATCAGGACGAAGAAGCCCTTCCTGCACCTGCTCAGCTAATTTTCTGACCCCGTGGATAATATCCCAACGACCACCATAATTCGCAGCAATGTTGAGGGTTAGTCCGTTATTTTGTTGAGTAAGTTCCTCAGCGCGACGAATGCGTTCCTGTAAACGAGAATTAAAGCGACTGATATCACCGATAATTTTCAGTCTGACGTTATGTTTATGCAGACTTTTAACTTCACTGTCGAGCGCCCAGACAAACAGTTCCATTAACGCCAGGACTTCCTGTTGTGGGCGATTCCAGTTTTCACTGCTAAATGCATAAAGAGTCAGTGCATCAATCTTATTGCTGACGGCAAAACTCACGGCACGGCGCACAGATTTAACTCCCGCCTTGTGACCAGAGATGCGCAGTTTCCCCTGGTTTTTAGCCCAGCGGCCATTGCCATCCATAATGATGGCCACATGGCGAGGCATCAGCCCCATTTGGTCATCGGTTTTTAATACGTTTTCGGACGACATAACGCGTAATTATTTCCTTGTTCAGAAATACGACGGCTTCTGGAATATCTCACTCGCGTGGCACGAAATCCGTGCAAAAGGGAGCAACTCCCGCTGTATCGCGCAGTACCTCTGTTCGGTGGGCGAAGACTATACCACCTCCGCCCTATGCTCACAAATAGCGGCACACTAAATCACTTTACACCGGGATAACACTAAAACGCGGTAACAACGCTGTTGCCAGTGCGCGAGCTTCACGATCAATAGCAATCACTGCATCAACACTCTTTGGTTCCTGAACCGACAACCCCTCTAATACTGCAACGTTTAACGCCGCAATATCGGTAAAGCGAATTTGCGATGCCAGAAACGCTGCTACAGCGATTTCATTGGCCGCATTCAATGCAGTCGTAGCGGCTTGTCCGGCAAGGCTGGCGTCGATTGCCAGTTTCAGGCACGGATAACGCGCATAATCAGGTTCCGCAAATGTCAGCGCCTTCATTCGGGTGAAGTCCAGCGGTTGAGCACCTGAAGTCACGCGCTCCGGCCATGCCATCGCATGGGCAATAGGAGTCCGCATATCCGGTGAACCCAGCTGTGCAATCACACTGCCATCACGATAACGAACCATCGAGTGAATAACAGACTGTGGATGCAAAATCACTTCCATCTGCGCATCCGTGGCATTAAACAACCAGCGGGCTTCGATATATTCCAGGCCTTTGTTCATCATGGTGGCCGAATCAACGGAGATCTTCCTTCCCATTGACCAGTTTGGATGAGCACATGCCTGTTCTGGCGTAACGCGGCTCAATTCAGCCAGCGGTGTGTCTCGAAATGGGCCACCAGACCCCGTGAGAATAATGCTCTCAATGCCATTTTCCTCAAGAGAAGCGTACCCTAACTGCTGCTGCAGGGAAGCGGGTAAACTCTGAAAAATCGCATTATGTTCACTATCTATTGGCAACAACTGTGCTTTTGACTCACTGACAGCATCAAGGAAAAGACGACCACAGGTGACCAGTGATTCTTTATTCGCCAACAGAACTTGTTTACCTGCACGGATAGCAGCCAGAGTAGGCAGTAAGCCTGCAGCGCCAACAATTGCCGCCATCACCTGATCCACTTCATCAAGCGCAACCAAATCACAGGCAGCCTGCTCACCGCTCAGCACTTCTGTCGCGACATTCAGGCTTTTCAGACGTAAACGGAGTTCACTGGCAGCGTGCTCATCAGACATCGCAGCATAAGCGGGGCGAAATGCCAGACACTGTTCAACCATCAGTTCAACATTACGCCCGGCAACCAATGCTCTGACGGTAAACAAATGGGGATTAGCACGCACGACGGCCAGCGTACTGGTGCCGATTGATCCGGTTGAACCGAGGATGGTCAATTGCTTCATGAGGCTGCTCTGTATAATAACCCGATGCTAAATAGCGGTAAAAAAGCGAAATCGCCCATCGGGAGAGTGAATAAAAACAAAACGCCGTCAGATCAGCCATTCCCGAAAGAGGTGATCTGTACGGCGTTTCATCGGATGATGATAAAATCAGAATTCCATCAGCTCCGCTTCTTTCTCGGCCAGTGCAGCATCGACTTTCTTGATAAACAGATCGGTCATTTTTTGCACGTCATCTTGTGAACGACGATCATCATCTTCACTGATCTCTTTATCTTTTAGCAGAGCTTTCAGCTTATCGTTCGCATCACGGCGTACGTTACGCACAGAAACACGCCCCTGCTCAGCTTCGCCACGCACGATCTTGATCAGATCTTTACGGCGTTCTTCTGTCAGTGGAGGCAGTGGAACACGGATATCGCTGCCCGCTGATGATGGGTTCAGTCCCAGATCAGAGGTCATGATCGCTTTCTCAACAGCGCTGCCAATTGAACGATCAAAGATATTGATTTTCAGCGTACGGGAATCTTCAACGGTGATGCTAGCCAGCTGACGCAGTGGCGTAGGAGAACCGTAGTAATCCACCATAATACCGTCGAGAATGCTCGGAGAGGCACGACCGGTACGAATTTTGCTGATATGGTTTTTGAATGCTTCAACGCATTTTTCCATGCGCGTTTCTGCATCTTTTTTGATGTCGTTAATCACGTTGTAACCCTTGGATTCTGTTTGATCCACCAGCCTCTGTAAGTCAGAAGCCGTTCAAATACGAATAGATAATCCTGATTGCAAACAGCACCGGTAACGTCTGCGACCGATGCCACACAGGCAGAATATACCTTATTTTACTCGCTGACAGATATTAATGCGTAATCAGCGTGCCTTCTTTTTCACCCATCACTACGCGACGCAGTGCGCCCGGCTTATTCATATTGAATACGCGGATAGGCAATTGATGGTCGCGTGCCAGTGTAAAGGCTGCCAGATCCATCACTTTCAATTCCTGATCCAGTACTTCAGCATAGGTCAGTTGCTCGTACAGTGTTGCTTCCGGGTTTTTCACTGGATCAGCAGAGTAGACACCGTCTACTTTTGTGGCTTTCAGTACCACATCGGCTTCGATTTCAATACCACGCAGGCAAGCTGCAGAATCAGTGGTAAAGAATGGATTGCCCGTACCGGCAGAGAAAATCACCACGCGGTTATTACGCAGCAGGCTAATCGCTTCTGCCC
>Ga0157366_1000226_pt1 | contig 27553 bp, 26 predicted proteins | sample AttbisABBM1_FD_113149 | JGI IMG/M metagenome (GOLD analysis project Ga0157366, IMG submission 113149) | Fungus gardens microbial communities from leaf cutter ant in Botucatu, State of São Paulo, Brazil - Atta bisphaerica ABBM1 | ecosystem: Host-associated > Fungi > Mycelium > Unclassified ...
TACATCAGTCAACAGGATTATGACCAGGCGATTGCCACACAAAGCCAGACAGCAGCGGCCGTTCAGGCAGCACAAGCTGCCGTTGAAAGTGCCCGAATTAATCTTGCTTACACGCAGGTGACGTCACCGATTAGTGGGCGCATAGGAAAATCATCGGTCACTGAAGGTGCTCTGGTGCAGAATGGTCAGACAACGGCGCTGGCTACTGTGCAGCAGTTAGATCCTATTTATGTCGATGTCACTCAGTCCAGCGAAGACTTTATGCGTCTGCGTAATGAACTGAATGCAGGTACGTTGCAACAAACCAACGGTAAAGCAGAAGTCAAACTGCTAATGCAGAATGGTAAGGAATACGCCCAGAGCGGCACATTAGAGTTTTCTGATGTTACCGTGGATGAAACAACAGGTTCCATCACACTGCGCGCGGTATTCCCTAACCCGGATCACAGCCTGCTTCCTGGCATGTTTGTTCGTGCTAGCCTGGATGAAGGTACTAATCCGAACGCGTTACTGGTTCCACAGCAAGGTGTCACGCATACTCCAACAGGCCAGGCAACTGCGCTGGTTGTAGGTGCTGATAATAAGGTTGAAGTCCGTAACCTGACAGCAGACCAGGCGATTGGTGATAAGTGGTTGGTAACAGCAGGCCTGAAAGAAGGTGACAAGGTTATTGTGACCGGTTTACAACGCGTAAAACCGGGCGCAGCAGTCACTCCACAGGAAGTTAACGAAGACAATCCGAACGCAGCATCACCGCCTCAGGAGCCGTCTGAAAAAACCAAGTCTTAACAGGAGCCACTGATTCATGGCTAAGTTTTTTATCGATCGCCCCATTTTCGCCTGGGTTATCGCCATCATTATTATGCTGGCGGGCGCGTTGTCGATCCTGAAATTGCCGATTGAACAATATCCTAATGTTGCACCACCGGCGATTGAGATCGACGCAACCTACCCAGGTGCCGATGCGAAAACCTTGCAAGACTCCGTCACGCAGGTTATCGAACAAAACATGAACGGTATTGACGGCTTGATGTATATGGGCTCAAGCAGTGACTCATCGGGGACATTACAGCTCACGCTGACCTTTGAGTCCGGTACAAACCCCGACATCGCCCAGGTACAGGTTCAAAACAAACTGCAGTTGGCAATGCCGCTGTTGCCACAGGAAGTACAACAACAGGGGATCAGGGTTCAGAAATCTTCCAGTAGCTTCCTGATGGTTGCCGGTTTCATTAATGAAAACGGTACCATGACGCAAAATGACATCGCCGACTATATCGGGTCAAATGTGAAAGACCCAATCAGTCGTGTTCCTGGTGTGGGTGATACCCAGCTGTTTGGTGCCCAGTATGCAATGCGTATCTGGCTGGATCCGCACAAGCTGAATAACTATCAGCTTACGCCAGTGGATGTGATTAATGCGATCAACAGCCAGAATGCTCAGGTTGCAGCAGGACAGCTTGGAGGTGCACCTCCAGTCAAAGGGCAGCAACTGAATGCCTCCATCATTGCTCAGACCCGTCTGACCTCAGCTGATGAGTTCGGCAAAATTTTCCTGAAAGTGAATACAGATGGTTCACAGGTTCGTCTGAAAGATGTCGCGCATATTGAGCTGGGTGGTGAAAACTACGAAATCATTGCACGTTTTAATGGTAAACCGGCTTCAGGCTTAGGGATCAAACTGGCTACGGGTGCCAATGCCCTGGATACAGCAGCAGCAGTCAAAGCGGAACTGACTAAGCTGCAGCCGTTCTTCCCTGCAGGTCTGAAAATTGTTTATCCGTATGACACCACACCATTCGTTAAAATCTCGATTAATGAAGTGGTGAAAACACTGGTCGAAGCTATCGTGCTGGTGTTCCTGGTGATGTATCTGTTCCTGCAAAACTTCCGGGCAACGCTGATCCCAACGATTGCTGTACCGGTGGTTCTGCTGGGTACTTTTGCCATCATCAGTGCTTTTGGTTATTCGATAAACACCCTGACGATGTTCGGGATGGTGCTGGCTATCGGTCTGCTGGTAGATGATGCCATCGTGGTTGTAGAGAACGTTGAACGTGTAATGGTTGAAGATGGCCTGCCGCCAAAAGAAGCCACACGTAAATCAATGGAGCAAATTCAGGGAGCGCTGGTCGGGATCGCTCTGGTGCTGTCTGCGGTATTTATTCCGATGGCCTTCTTTGGTGGGTCAACCGGGGTGATTTATCGCCAGTTCTCAATTACGATCGTGTCCGCGATGGTGCTGTCGGTTATTGTAGCGTTAATTCTGACACCAGCACTGTGCGCCACCATACTGAAGCCTGTAGCTAAAGGCGATCATGGCAAAACCACCGGTTTCTTTGGCTGGTTCAACCGCCTGTTTGATAAAAGCACACACCACTATACCGACAGTGTGGGTCATATCTTACGCAGCACGGGCCGTTACCTGGTGATCTACCTGCTGATTGTTGTGGGTATGGCTTTCCTGTTCCTGCGCCTGCCAACCTCGTTCCTGCCGGAAGAGGACCAAGGTGTATTCCTGACCATGGCCCAGCTCCCTGCTGGTGCAACGCAGGAACGTACCCAGAAAGTGCTGGATCAAGTAACTGACTACTACCTGACAAAAGAGAAAAAGAACGTGGAATCGGTGTTTACCGTAAACGGCTTTGGCTTTGCAGGACGCGGTCAGAACACAGGTATTGCGTTTATCAGTCTTAAAGACTGGGATCAACGTTCCAGTTCAGACGATAAAGTACCGGCAATTGCGGCTCGGGCAATGAAGGCATTGTCATCCATTAAAGATGCGATGGTGATTCCATTCAACCTGCCAGCGATTATTGAATTGGGTACGGCGACTGGTTTCGATTTCGAGTTAGTGGATCAGGGTGGTTTAGGCCATGAGAAACTGACTGCTGCACGTAACCAATTGTTGGGTATGATTGCCCAGCATTCCGATACGCTGGTAGGTGTACGTCCAAATGGTCTGGAAGATACACCGCAATACAAACTGACTATCGATCAGGAAAAAGCGCAGGCTCTGGGCGTATCAATCTCTGATATCAATACCACACTGCGGGCAACCTGGGGCGGTACTTACGTCAACGACTTTATTGACCGTGGTCGTGTGAAGAAAGTGTATGTCATGGGTGAAGCGCCTTACCGTATGTTACCAAGTGATATTGGCAAATGGTACGTACGTGCCAGTAACGGTGAGATGGTGCCATTCAGTACGTTTGCATCTGGCCAGTGGATCTACGGTTCGCCGCGTCTGGAACGTTATAACGGTCTGCCATCAATGGAGCTATTAGGTCAGCCAGCGCCAGGGAAAAGCTCTGGTGAAGCGATGGATCTGATGGAGCAACTGGCATCAAAACTGCCAACCGGTATCGGTTACGACTGGACTGGTATGTCTTATCAGGAACGTCTGTCAGGCAATCAGGCTCCAGCCCTGTATGCTATCTCACTGGTTGTTGTCTTCCTCTGTCTGGCTGCATTGTACGAGAGTTGGTCTATTCCATTCTCGGTGATGCTGGTTGTTCCGCTTGGTGTGGTTGGTGCTCTGCTGTTTACCACCCTGCGAGGCTTGAGTAATGACGTTTACTTCGTCGTAGGATTGCTAACCACTATTGGCTTATCAGCGAAAAACGCCATCCTGATTGTCGAGTTCGCAAAAGACTTGATGGATAAAGAAGGAAAAGGTCTGATAGAAGCGACTCTGGAAGCGGTACGTATGCGTTTACGTCCAATTCTGATGACTTCTCTGGCATTTATCCTCGGTGTATTGCCACTGGCAATCAGTTCAGGCGCTGGTTCTGGTGCACAAAACGCCGTAGGTACTGGCGTAATGGGTGGTATGGTTACTGCAACCATTCTGGCTATCTTCTTCGTTCCGGTGTTCTTTGTGGTGGTTCGCCGCCGCTTCAGTAAGAACAAAGAGGAACTGGAGCACAGTCATCCTGTTGAGCATCATAAATAATCGATATTCGTCGAAATGATGATGAAGAGGTCGCTTATGCGGCCTCTTTTTTTGACTATTACTTATCAAAACGAAAAAAAGGCCGCATAAGCGACCTTTTGTTAATCAACACGGTTATTCAGGTGGCTTATTCAGTATCCCCACCTCATACGCTTTATTTCATACTGGCCACGATGGCATTAACGTTATGTTTAAATGCAGCCACGTAACTGTCTGCTGCCCCACCCTTTTCAGTTAAGGCTTCAGGATACAGTTCACCACCCGATTTTGCGCCGCTGGCTGAAGCAATTTGCTGGACCAAGCGAGGATCTGTCTGATTTTCGATAAAGTAGGTATGGATGTTCTCTTTTTTCAACTGAGTAATCAATTCTGCCACATCTGAGGCACTGGCTTCAGCATCAGTAGAAAAACCGACAGGCGCCAGGAAAGTCACACCATAGCGCTGACCAAAGTAACCGAAAGCATCATGACTGGTTAAAACTTTACGCTTCGCTTCAGGAACGGTCGCCAGTTCTTTTTGTGCCCAGCTATCCAGTTTCTGCAACTGCTCAATATAGGCACTACCATGCTGGCGGAAATATGCAGCATCCTGTGGATCTGCTGCAATCAGTGCATTCATCACATTGGTCGCATAAATAATACCGTTTTGCATGCTGTTCCAGGCATGAGGATCAGTGATGGTCTTCCCATCTTCTTCCATCTTGCGTGTATTAACCCCATTAGAAGCCACCACTGTCTGGCCTTTATAACCAGAAGAAGTGATTAGACGATCCATCCATCCTTCCATCCCCAAACCGCTAACGAAAACCAGATCAGCATGCGACAGTGCCTGACTGTCTTTTGGTGCAGGTTCAAAGCTGTGCGGATCGCCATTTGGCCCAACCAGGCTTTTCACCACAACATGTTCACCACCCACATTTTGTACAATGTCAGCCAGAACACTAAAGCTGGCAACAGCCTGTACCGTTTTTGCCATCACTGCTGGTGCAGCAAACAGCGCTGATAACGCCAGTACCAAAGGTAACTTCTTCATGTTGACTCCTTCGCCATAGACAATGTTTTGCGTCCGACCAGAATGCCGCCGCAGGATCCAAATAAAATCGAAAGAAAGAACAAAATCGCTGCACTCAGTACTACTGCGGGCCCAGCAGGTAATGAGAGATAAAATGATGCATATAAACCGCAAAAACTGGCAATGACCGCGAGCACAATGGCCATTGCCAACATACCGGAAAGATGACGGCTCCAGAAACGAGCACTGGCAGCAGGCAACATCATCAGACCGACGCTCATTAGCGTACCCAGCACCTGGAAACCAGCTACCAGGTTAATCACCACCAGCAGCAGAAAAATTCCGTGAACTAATGGAGAAACCCAGCGGTTTTGCGCCGCGAGAAATGTTGGATCAAAAGCATCAATCACCAGCGGACGGTAAATGAATGCCAGTACCAGTAAGGAGAGACTGCTGATCCCACTGACCAGAAAAATCGATGGCACATCCACAGCCAGGAGAGAACCAAATAACACATGTAACAGATCCACACTGGATCCACGTAACGATACAAGAGTTACCCCTAATGCCAGCGATCCCAGATAAAAACCCGCAAAACTGGCATCTTCCCGTAACGGCGTATAACGACTGACTGCTCCCGAAAGCAGTGCCACAGTCAGACCAGCAATAGCACCTCCGATTCCCATCGCAACCAGAGATAAACCTGAAATCAGATAGCCAATCGCAGCTCCCGGAAGCACAGCATGAGAAAGTGCATCCCCAACCAGACTCATGCGGCGCAGCAATAAGAACACCCCCAGCGGTGTTGCACTCAGTGACAGAGCAATACATGCCACCAATGCGCGCCGCATAAAACCAAATTCAATAAATGGCTGTATCAGGGTCATATTCCCTCTCCTTTACTGCGGGAAACATTCAGAGCGGTCACATCACAATCGCGACAGGACCACTCGCTATGTTGTTCTTTTAAACGCAGTACCTGGGGGAAATGGTTAACGACTGTCGCCATATCATGCAAAACAACGATCAACGTGCAGCCAGCACGATGACGCTCAGCTAATAATTCAAGCAGTAATGCAGTGGTATCACTATCAACACCACTGAAAGGTTCATCCAGGAGCAACAGATCCGCATCCTGGAGTAACAGACGGGCAAACAACACTCGTTGCAGCTGACCACCAGAAAGATTTCCCGGTGCTGCATTAACAAATGGCAACATCCGTACCCTTTCCAGTGCCTCTAATACCTGATGACGCTGCTGCCGATTGATACCACCAAACCAGCCCCGTTGACGCCACAGTCCCATAGCCACGACGTCAAATACGGTGACAGGAAATGTTTTTTCGATATCAGCATGTTGTGGTAACCAGGCAATCGCTGGAGGAGGTTTCGGTAAGCTGATGCTACCGCTGACAGCAGGAAGCATCCCGCACAAAGTTTTCAGCAATGTCGATTTGCCACTCCCATTATCCCCGACTAACGCAGTCATACTGCCTCGGACAAATTCTCCAGTGAGTTCAGGCGTTACACCACGCCGCTGGTAGCCAACAACTAATTTATTCAATAAGATCATGATATTGCTGCCCACTTCGTCATCAGAAGCAACAACACAATAAGTACGAGCGCTAACAAGACCCGAAACCACGCCGGCCAACTGAGTAAAGTACCGAAACGAGCAGAGGATGAGGGGGTATACATACAAACAACCAATACGTTATAACATAACAAAATTTTATCGTTAAATTAGGGATATTGATAAGAAAAAAATGTATCTAAGTATTACGATTGAGTATGTTTATTATGGAATGATTTATATAAATAAAATTCAATGGGCAAGCGCATCCCCGGAGATTCAAAACAGGGGATATAGTAACAATTAATTGTAAAATCATAGCGATAAGCTAAATCAATGAAAAGAAACACATCAGCTCGTCGTAAAAGTCGCTTAACTTTATTATCAACAATTAACTCTGGAGTAAAAAATGCACAAAACTTTACCATTGAACAATCGCGAAAATGGCGTAACAGAGCTAGAGTTAATAAATGAATTGAAACAGAACATTCCTAAAATAGCAGGCGAACTGGTTGGCAATTTGCTATGGTATTCACCTAACGCACATTTCGTACCAAATACTATAGACATTATTTCCCTGGAATACTTAGGGGAATCACGTTATAAAATGAACTATAGTTTTTGCTGGAATGTGTTCAATGCCTGCCTGGATATTGACACTGATGAAATCAGCTATAACTCGGTCAATTTCGCCCTTACTGAAGACGCAGCAGTGTTCGATTTCATTGATAACGAACCAGACACAATGTCCGAAGAACTGTAATAATTCATCAACAAGTTAACAAAAAACAAAACTCCACTCTAATTTTAAATAGTTTAATCATTTTCAGAATAATTATCACATTCTGACCTGACTGGTATAAAAAGTGCTGTTAATTAGCATATTTTGTTAACTATGGAGGGGAAAAAGATGGACGAATACTCACCGAGAAGGCATGATATTGCACAGCTGAAATTTTTGTGCGAAAGCCTGTATGATGAAAGTATGGCTACGTTGGGTGACAGCCATCATGGCTGGGTGAATGACCCGACTTCAGCGATCAACCTGCAGCTTAATGACCTGATTGAGCACATTGCTGCTTTTGCCGTGAGTTATAAAATTAAACATGTTGATGATAGTGATCTGATTGGACAGATCGACAATTATCTTGATGATACTTTTATGTTATTTAGTAACTACGGTATTAATACGCAGGATTTGCAACGCTGGCAGGAATCAGCAACATGCTTGCTCAGAATGTTTTCAGAAGAATGTGCTTCTGCCCAAATACAGGCGAGCCATTCACTTTTATAACCCACGACTCTTTACGGTTTCATGATGACTGACAAAGTTTTAACTAAAATTGATTATCTGATGCGTCTCAGACGTTGTCGTTCTATCGATACGCTTGAACGTGTGATTGAAAAGAATAAATACGAATTATCTGATGATGAACTGGCTGTCTTTTATTCAGCAGCCGATCATCGACTGGCTGAACTTACAATGAATAAGCTATATGACAAAGTACCTGTTTCCGTGTGGAAGTTTGTACGTTAACGTTTTTTTAATTTCAGTTTTAGTGCTCTTCAGAGTAAGAGCCCGTCTTATTTTAATAAACAGCTGAGACTTCTCTGATAGCAGAGCTATGTTGTTTTATGCTTATTGGCAGTTTTTGCATTACAAAAATATTAACAAAAAAAGACATATCGCATCGGAAGGGAATAAAGATGATAAATACGGGCAGGTTCAGAATTGGGTGGGGGCTCTACCAGCTACATCCCGGCACACGCGTCATTTGCTGCGGCTGCTTCCTTCCGGACCTGACCGAGTTCACAAATTAGCATTGCGGGAGAACCAATAGAGCCCCCATTGACGGCCCTGGATAACCAGAGCGCAGGCGCATTATCAATGAACCCCCAGACAAATGCAAGCCGGCTGCGGATAACCGTTGGTTTCTTGCTCAATCCGGGCAATATTCCCGCATTTCCTGCTGATATCCCCCTTAGTCGCTGACAGATACTGATAGTGTAATCCGTTATACTGTTCCTCCAGATGGTTATCTCAACGGTACTGTTAGCGATGATGGAGGCAACATTGAATTCAGAACCCGACAACTTCCCTCAGCGAATCTATCAAATTCTTGCTGCTATCCCTTACGGATCCGTGACAACTTATGGCGAAATTGCACAACTGGCAGGTTCACCACGCGCAGCCCGCCAGGTTGGTGGCGTTTTAAAACGTTTACCAAAAGGTAGCAAGCTACCGTGGCACAGAGTCATTAACCGGATGGGGGAAATCTCGCTAACAGGGGATAATCTCGACAGACAGCGGAGTGCGCTGGAAAAAGAAGGTATTGAAGTCTCAGCCGAAGGTAAAGTGGATCTAAAACGCTACCGCTGGCAGCCCTGATATCGTGGCACAAAGTACAATGCCCCCGCAGGAGCATTGGTATGACTCTCATCTTAATAAGGCAATGACAGAATACATTAACCTGCGTTGTTAATTGTCTCGCCAGATTGGGGCTCAGAAGGTATTGAAGACACCGGGATCAATGTCAGATCCTGCTGCTGATTTCCTGTAACGTTAACCTGTTGCACTGAATCCGTCACAAACAGCATTTTTCCATCATGCATTATTGCAGCACTCAATAAAGTACGTGCGCCAGGCTGGATATCTGCCGGGTTGTATGGCAATGAAAAATGGAAAGGTGCCTGCTTACCTTCGGTACGAACGACCCATTGTGACACCACTTTCGATGGTGCATCTGCCCTTGATGCATCAGATAATGTTACCGTCAGCACCGCATCAGGCGGCAGAGCAATTCTCTGACGGATCCACACCGTACCACTCACATTAGGCTGCTGAGTCGCAACCTGCTGGAGCTGCGTCTGCGCATCGGCATTCGGTGCTGCCACATTGTTGCTCTTGTCCGCACAGCCAGAAATCGCCACCGCAAGGGCAGCACTGCTTAATACAAACCAGAGTTTCATTGATTGTTTCTCCTTTTCTCAATGTATACGGCGTTGTTCTGCCGTTTACGGGCAGAACGATTTACTCCCCGTAAGGCTTTAAGCCTGGCACACATTACTGAATTTTTCCGACATAACCGCTCGACTGCTGTACAAACAGGCGTTGACGTTAACTGGTCCGATCTCGCAAACTAATGGTTAAAACCATAATGAGGAAGTTATCCATGAGCCTGGCGTTGCAAAACTTATTAAATCTGCTCAATCTGGAAAGTCTGGAAGAGGGATTATTCCGCGGGCAAAGTGAGGACCTGGGGCTGCGCCAGGTATTTGGTGGCCAGGTTGTGGGCCAGGCACTGTATGCAGCCAAGCAGACAGTTCCCAGCGAACGCCTTATCCACTCTTTCCATAGCTACTTTCTGCGTCCTGGCGATAGCCAGAAGGCGATTATTTATGATGTGGAAAATCTGCGCGATGGGCAAAGTTTCAGTGCCCGCAGAGTCAAAGCTGTACAGAACGGCAGTCCGATATTTTATATGACGGCCTCATTTCAGGGACCAGAAGAAGGCTTTGAGCACCAAAAAATCATGCCTGATGTTCCGGGGCCGGACAATCTTCCCTCTGAACACGATATCGCACAACAACTGGCCCAGCATATCCCAGCCCCCTATCGCGATAAATTTCTGGCCGAAAAACCGTTTGAAATCCGTCCGGTTAAATTTCACAACCCATTAAAAGGACATGTGGACGAGCCTGTACGTCATTTGTGGATCCGTGCCAATGGTGCTCTGCCAGAAGATAAACGTATTCATCAATATCTGCTTGGCTATGTTTCTGATTCCAATTTCCTGCCTGTGTCGCTGCAACCCCACGGCAAAGGTTTCCTTGAGCCAGGGATGCAGGTAGCCACGATCGATCACTCAATGTGGTTCCATCGTCCATTCGATCTCAGTGAGTGGTTGCTGTATAGCGTGGAGAGCACTTCGGCTTCCAGTGCTCGTGGTTTTGTACGCGGTGAGTTTTATACCCAACAGGGCATACTGGTTGCTTCGACTGTGCAGGAAGGTGTTATTCGTCAACGAGCGTGACTGTCTTTTTTACAGTAACCAGTGCCCACTTCCGTGTGGGCACCTGGCTCCAGATAAACGGAGAAATATCAACTCTTTCTGATGATTATGCTAATTACTGGTTATACGCATTTTCACCGTGGCTGTTAACATCGAGTCCTTCACGTTCCTGTTCTTCAGGGACACGCAAACCAACCAGCATATCTGCCACTTTAAATCCGATAAAAGCGACAACCGCTGTCCAGATAATGGTCAATAATACACTGTACAATTGCACCCACACCTGATGCCCCATCGTCACCCCAGCGGCATAGCCCACACCACCCAGAGAAGAAGACGTAAACACGCCTGTCAGGATGCAACCCAGAATGCCACACACGCCATGCACACCAAATACATCACATGGATCATCCACTCGTAACCAGCGTTTCAGAGACGTTACGCCCCAGATACCCGCCAGGCCACCAATCAAACCAAGGATCAGCGATCCCCCTACCCCAACATAACCACAAGCCGGAGTAATAACGACCAGACCAGAAATTGCCCCCGAACTCACCCCCAGCAAAGAAGGTTTACCGCGCATGACCCATTCGCCAAAAGTCCAGCTCAGCATGGCTCCTGCTGTTGCAACAACCGTATTGAGGAAAGCCAGTCCAGCAATTTCGTTTGCTGTGCCCGCAGAACCGGCATTAAAACCAAACCAGCCAAAATAGAGGATCGCTGTACCCGTAAAGACCATTGGCAGGTTATGCGGTTTGAAAGCCTCTTTCCCAAAGCCTGCGCGTTTACCCAACATATAAGCGCCCACCAGACCAGCGACAGCCGCATTAATATGTACAACCGTACCACCAGCAAAATCCAGCGCGCCATCCTGTGCCAGGAACCCACCCGCCCAGACCATATGTGCAATCGGCAGATAAGCAAACGTCAGCCAGATAAGTACAAAAATTAATACCGCAGAGAAACGAACACGTTCAGCTACCGCTCCCATAACCAGTCCCACCGTAATACAGGCGAAAGAGGCCTGAAAGGCGATGTGAATATACTGATAAAACGATCCCATCAGGGCTGTCGGTGCAATACCTTTCAGCATCACCCACTTAAAACCGCCAAAAACGCTATTGCCTTCACTGAACGCCAGCGAATAACCATATATCACCCACAGTACACAAACCATGGCAAAGGTCATGGCTACCTGAGTCAGCATCGACAACACGTTTTTGCCGCGAATCAAACCACCGTAAAACAGCGCAATTCCCGGAATGGTCATAAACAGCACCATCGCGGTGCAAATCATCATAAAAACATTATCTGCTTTATCGGCAACCACCGGTGTATCTGCCATAGCAAATGACGGTAACAGTGCCAGGCACACCAGACCAAACGTAGAGAGTTTCTTCATTTTATTCCATCCCATTATCATGTTTAGCCCGGAATTACAGTGCTGCTTCATCGGTTTCACCGGTGCGAATACGGATCACCTGCTGCAATTCAGCAACAAAGATTTTTCCATCACCAATTTTTCCGGTGTAAGCCGCTTTGCTGATCACATCCACAACTTCATCGATTTGTTCATCGGCAATCGCAATATCAATCTTTACCTTCGGCAGAAAGTTAACGCTGTATTCAGCACCACGATAAAGCTCTGCATGTCCTTTTTGCCGACCAAAGCCTTTCACTTCAGTTACTGTCAGCCCCTGAATACCAATAGATGACAATGCTTCACGTACATCTTCCAATTTGAACGGTTTGATAATCACAGTAACCAGTTTCATACGATCCCCTTCAGTATTGAATACGGTAATGTCACAGACACCGATTAACTAAAGCAAAGGTTGTGCCAGAAAATGCCAGATGTGTTGCAGAGGGATGATTCCGTACGGAATATCAGGAAAGAGACGAGGTGAAAGGCCATAACGAAAAAAACACCAGGATCTGTATAGAAAAAAACGCACCTTAAAGGTGCGTTATGTCTTACTGAAGCGCACTAAAATAACCAGAAAACAGGATGTACGCTTAACGTTGGTGCAAAAAAGGACCTTACACTATTCGTTCCCTGCTGCCAGTTCTTCTCCTGCCAGCTGTAGCTGATACATTTGCCAGTAGCGACCACGGGCTGCCAGTAACTGTTGATGGTTACCACGTTCAACAGCCTGCCCACGATGCAACACCAGAATGGTATTCGCCTCAGTAATGGTCGATAAACGGTGAGCAATCACGACCAGTGTTGTTTGCTGGCGGATCAGCCGCAATGCCTGCTGAATAGCCTGTTCGGTTCCTGAATCAATGTTAGCGGTCGCTTCATCCAGTATCAGAATATCCGGTGTTGCAACCAGTACCCTTGCCATTGCCAGCAACTGCTTCTGCCCGACAGAAAGGTTGTTACCCTGCTCTCCCAGAGTGCTATGAATCCCCTCAGGCATACTGCGAGCCAGAGCGGCCAGTTGTACTGTTTCCAGCGCCTGCCATACCGTCTGTTCATCAATATCCCGGCCAAGAGTCACATTGGCAAAAAACGTATCGGCCAGAACCACCGGATCCTGCTGCACCATTGCCACACTCTGACGCAACGCACCGTGGCTCAGCGAAGCCAGTGGTCGGCCATCAAGCAGGATCTCACCTTCATTAAGGGGGTAATAACCCATCAGCAGATTTGCCAGTGTGCTTTTACCGCTTCCGGTATGCCCTACCAGCGCAACAAAATCACGGGGGGCGACATCCAGATTAATATGGCTCAATACTGGCTTGCCACTACGATAAGCGAAGGTCAAATCGCGAATGGTGATACTGCCACTGGCAAGAGGCTGGGGATCATCACCATAAGGCTGACGCGGTGCATCCATCAGTTCAAAGATACGCTCACCTGCAACAACCGCTTGTTGCAGCATTGACTGCTGGCTGGTTAATTCGATAAGAGGTTCATTAAGGCGGCCAAGGTAGTTAATAAAGGCGTAAAGCACCCCGACTTCAATAGCTCCTGGTGAGGAAAAACCAAACAATAGCATCAGACCACAGAGTATCAGAGCAGAAAACAGACTTAATAGTGGTCGTAACAGGAAGCCTTCCAGTCGCAGCGTCCGCATCCGGGCCAGATAATGTGAACGACTGGCAGCCCCCATTTTTTCGCCAAAACGCGCCTGCTGGCGAAACTGCTGGATAACACCCATGCCATTGATCACTTCGTTAAAGCCATTGTTGATCTCTGCCAGATAACTGCGTACCTGGCGCACAACAGGTATGCTGTAACGCTGATAAACCAGCATCACCACCATCACTGCAGGGAAGATGGTGATCGCCACCAGTGCCATATGCCAGTCAAGGCTGAACATTGCCACCAGCATAGCTCCCACCAGAGCAGCACTGCGCAAGACCGTTGCCATAACGGTGACATACAAATCGCGGACTACTTCAGTATCATTGGTCACCCGGGAGATAATCTGTCCTACAGGCTGAGTATCAAAAGCACTCAGAGGCTGGCGCAATGCTGCATCCATCACATCTGTGCGCAGCCGCTGTACCACTCCCACCGCCGCCTGGTTAAAGAGCAGTGACTGACCGTAATGCAGAGCAGCAGCCAGCAGATGTAACAGCAGGAAAGCCACTACCAGCCCGGCAGCCAGTCCCAGCGGCATACGGTGTTTCGCCACCATATTGTCGATAAAATAGCTGACCAGTACCGGCCCCAGCACTTCTGCTGCTGCCGCAATCCACAACATCAGAACTGCCAGCCCCAGAGATTTTCGCCATGGTGAGCCATAAGATAGCAGGCGTTTTAGTGTCGGCCACAACCGAGGGGATTCATGCGCCATGTGATGTCTCCAGCTCCATTTCATCTTCATCCAGCGCTGCTTCAAGCTGCTGGTAACGGTACATATCCCGATACCAGCCGCTGACAGCCGTCAGTTGCTGATGGTCACCTCGCTGTGTGATCTCACCATGTTGCAGTACCAGAATCTCACTGGCTTCAGTCAACGCCGAAAGACGATGCGCACTGATAATAATGGTACGGCCTTCACCCCAGTGCCGCAGATTGTGCAGGATCTGATGCTCCGTACGACCATCAACAGCTGATAATGCATCATCCAGTACAAGGATCTCTGCGTTAAGCAATAAGGCACGCGCAATAGAAATTCGCTGTTTCTGTCCACCAGACAGCATCACACCTCGTTCCCCCACTTCCGTTTCATAACCCGCCGGCAGGCGTAAAATATCGTCATGAACAGAGGCCAGCTTTGCTACCTGTTCAATTTCTTCCTGTGTGGCGGCAGGACGACCCAATGCGATATTGTTTGCGATGGTATCGGAAAACAGGAAAGGTGTTTGACTGACCACCGCCAGCCGGTTACGCCAGCTATCCAGCTGCAGTTTCGGCAACGGAATAGCGTGATAGCAGATATCCCCCTGCTGCAGATCAAAATGACGCTGGATCAGGCTCAGTAATGTACTTTTCCCCGCACCAGTCGGGCCACACAGCCCCAGCATCTGCCCAGGTTGCAGAGTAAAAGTGATCTCTTTTAAAGCAGTCTGGCTGGCCGCTGGATAACGAAACTCACGGATCGCGACTTGTAATTCACCCCGTCCTTCCGGCAGAGGTTGATTACCATCCGTCACCGCTGGTGCTTCAGACAACAGAGCCTGGATACGGCTCCATGCTGCGCTACCACGCTCAACAATGTTGAACATCCATGCCAGTGCCAGCATCGGCCAGATCATCAGTCCCAGGTACATCACAAAACTGGTGAGCTGCCCCAGGCTAATGATGTTATTCCATACCATCCAGCTACCACCACCGATTGCCAGCAGATTTGACAGCCCAATTGTGATGTAAATGGTGGGATCAAAACGGGCATCGACTCTCGCCACCCGCAAATTTTTCTCGCCTGTATCACGGGCAATATCCGCAAACTGTGCTGACTGCCGATCTTCCAGACCAAATGCTTTGATCATACGGATACTGGTCAGGCTTTCCTGAGTTTGATCGTTCAGTGAGGAAAATGCAGCCTGCGCCCGTTTAAAACGGTGATGCAGTTGATCACCATAACGTTTGATGATCAACGCCATGACTGGCATCGGTAACAGCGCCAGCAGCGTAAGCTGCCAGCTAATCTGTGTACTCATCACAATCAGTACGGTACACCCCATCACCAGAGAATCCACCAGGGTCAGAACACCTTCCCCGGCAGCAAAGACAACGCGATCCACATCATTAGTGGCACGCGCAATCAGATCCCCTGTGCGATGGCGCAAATAAAATTCAGGATGCTGCTGACTGAGCTGGCGGTAAAAATCTTCACGTAATTCCACGGCCAGTTGATAGGATGCACCGAATAACAACACACGCCAGACATAGCGCAGCAAATAAACCACCACCGCAGTGACCAGCATAATCCCCACCCATATCAGCAACTGCCTGGTACTCATTTGTTGCTGGCTGACACCGTCAATCAACGTACCAACAATATGCGGCGGTAAAAGTTGCAAAAGCGCGATAACAATCAGTAATAAAACGGCACCGGCATAGCGCCGCCATTCGCGAAGAAAATACCAACTTAACTGGCGGAAGAGTCGCACAAGAACATCCTGGTTATCGGATAATTAAAGAAGGTGACTGCCCGTTCAGGGAGCAACCGGCAGAGCAGTCGTATATTTTATCTCTTCCATGGCGAAACTCGAAGTGACATCGATCAAACCAGGAATACCATTGACCAGCCGTTTGTAAAAGCCATCATAGCTTTTCATATCTGCCACTTGTACTCGTAACAGATAATCGTATTCTCCGGCCATACGGTAAAAACCCATCACTTCCGGCATCGCCTGAACTAACGACACAAACTGCTGAAACCAGCTACTGCTGTGCTGCTGGGTTTTGATTAACACAAATGCTGTTAGCCCCAGTCCCAGTTTTTCACTGTCCAGCAAGGCAACCCGACCACGAATATATCCCTCGTCTTCCAGCCTTTTTAAACGCTTCCAGCAGGGTGTGGTGGTCAGGTTTACCGCATCGGACAGTGCCTGTAATGACAGCATGCAGTCCTGCTGTAACAGGCTCAGCAACACGCGATCTTTCTTATCCAGTGAGTTTGGTAGCAAAATTTTCTCCCGCAGACCATCTTTGAAGTATGATTATAGCAACCTTTTCCCCGATGACTTAGCTAATCTGACATCCTCTAAATGCATCTCAGGGAGGATCAGGATGACCAACAACATTCACCGTAATCTGCTTATTATCGGGCTCTTTACTGCTGTGGCCCTCACCTGGGGAACCACCTGGATGGCAATGAAAATCACCGTTGCCACCGTTCCCCCTGTCTTTGCCACCGGTTTGCGCTTTCTTTGCGCTGCGCCATTGTTACTGCTGCTGGCACGTTATAAGCGCGCGCCCTTACTGTTTCCCAAAGGTCAACGCGGCTTCCAGCTTTGTGTGATGCTGTTTTACTTTGCCATTCCATTTACATTGATGATCTATGGGGAACGTTACACTTCTGCCAGTCTGGCAGCGATTATCTTCGCCACAATGCCTGCTGCAGTGCTAGCTGCTTCCCTGTTATTTCTGCGGGAAAGAACCTCGTTACAACAACTGGCCGGGCTGACAATGGCTATCGCTGCTCTGGGTACTATTCTCTGGCAGGAAACACATAGCAATGGCATCAGCCAGGTTAAAGGGATCACCGCGCTGGCAGCAGCAGTCATCATCCATGCGCTGATGTATGTTCAGTGTAAAAAACGCTGTGCCGGGATCTCCGTACTGAGCTATAACGCTCTGCCTTGCCTGGGAGCTGGGATCCTGCTGACGCTGGCGGGTCTGAGCGAATCACCGGATTATCAGGCATTCTCCAGCCATGCGCTGCTGGCGATTGCCTGGCTGGGCTTTGTGGCCGGGGTGGGTGGAATCCTCTGCTATTTTGCCCTGCAACAGATTGCACGGCCATTTCAGGCTTCTCTGGTTTTCCTGGTATTTCCGCTGATCGCTATCGCACTGGAAAACGGATTGAGTGGCAGCAGCATCAGCCAGACCTCTCTGTTCCTGTTACTGCCATTTCTGCTGGGTATTTTATTGACACTGTATCGTGGTACACCACGTATTACACAATCAGTTGCCGCTCAACGCTAACAAAAAAAGCCGGACATCATGTCCGGCACACTGGAAACGGGGTCTCAGTATTCGGGGGAATAATCGAGATGTGGTGTTTTAAGCCAGTGATTAAGGTAATGAGACACACCCTGTGTCGCACAATCTCCAATAACAGGTAAATGCGCCAGTTGCGCTTTCAATTGCGGCATCGCATTACGCATCACAAACCCATGTCCAACCTGATCCAGCATTTCCAGATCATTCATTGCATCACCGAATGCCATGCAGGTTGCCATCTCAATATCCAGATGCGTAGCCAGTTGCGCCAAGGCAGATCCTTTATTACACCCCACTGGCAACACTTCCAGACAAGTTACTGAAGAGAAGCAGAGATGCGCACTGTCACCCAGGGTTTCCCGCAACTGGATCAATAACTGACATAAGTCCTGATGTTCACCGATAAAGCAGATTTTCGTGATCTGATGCTCTGCTAACATACGGGGATCCGTGATCTGGTAGCTGAAGCCACTTAGCTGGTGCGCATCTAAAATTTCCGGCTCATCAACGTGTGTAAACCAGCCATCGTCATTAAATACATGCAAACTGGCACGGGTTTGCCAGTGACTGTGGATCACCTGACGCGCCACTGCAGGAGGCAGGTCAGCGCCGAATAATAATTCTCCGGCCGCATCATGAATACGGGTTCCGTTACCGCTGATCAAATAAGCAGGCAACTTATGCTTTTGCATCAGCGGCTGCATTTCCAGGTAATGACGACCAGTAGCGAACGTCAGTTGAACCGGGTGAGCCTGTAAAGCTCGCAAGCTAAGCAGCGTTTCTTCCCCCAGTTGGTGGCTGGGTAAAAGCAACGTTCCATCCATATCAAATGCAGCAAGGCGAACCATATTTTCTCCATCAATCCTGGTTAATCTGTCGGCAAGTATCTCCTGGTATTTACGGAACAAATAGTGAATACTTTTTTAAAACTGTTCCGGGTTTAGGCTGATGCGTGAAATTAATCGGTTAAATCAATATCTGCGGTTATGGCAGCGTAGCGAAGGCGAGCCACAATCCACCAGCGTGAGTGAAATCGCTAACAGCTGCTTTTGCAGTGAACGCCATGCCCGTACCTTGCTGAATCAATGGCAGGAGAATCGCTGGTTATACTGGCAATCCTGCCCCGGACGGGGCAAACGCGGAACCCTGACATTTTTACGTCAGCCAGAATCATTGCGTAGTGAAATGATGCTGCAACAGCTGGAGAAAGGTCAGCCACAACACGCCCTGCAACTGGTTCCACTGGCAACAGAACAACTTAACCAGTTGCTGCAACCATTTCTCGGCGGGCAGTGGCAAAATGATCAACCTACATTACGCATCCCCTATTACCGTAAGCTGGATCCATTACGCCCACTAGAACTGGCAGGGCGTGCCGAGCAACATCTGGCTCAACAGGTATTTTCCGGTCTCACACGTCTGGCTGGCGATGATGCTATACCTGATCTCGCCCATCACTGGCAAATCAGCGATGATGGTCTGAGCTGGTTTTTCTTTCTGCGCCCGCAGTTACACTGGCACCAGGGCGAAATAGTCAGTACACAACAGCTACAACAGGCATTACTGCATATTCTTGCCAGTCCAACAGGAAAGAATATGCTCGCCAGTGTAAAACGTGTTTCGCTGGCCCATGCATTGTGTTTACGCATCGATCTGCATCAACCGGATCACTGGCTGGCTCACCGTCTCGCCAGTATTTGCTGCTTATTACCTCATCCCGATAACCCGGATATAGGGACAGGTCCCTGGCGTCTGGCGACAAATTCCACCACGTTACTCAGGCTGGAAAGCCACAATGCTTATCACGGCGTACATCCGCTGATGCAGGCGGTTGAATACTGGATTGCACCACAACTTTTTGACCGTGAGCTTGGAACAAGCTGCCGCCATCCGGTACAAATCTCGATTGGCTCACAGCAGGATCTCGCCCAACTGCAACCTGTCAGCCAGCGAATCAGCCTGGGGTTCTGTTATCTGGCAATCGGTCAGCATGCCGCGCTAAGTCCCGCACAGGCACAACATATTATGGCGCTGGTGCATCAGTCAGGTCTGGTCGAGCAACTTCCGCTGGAAGAAGGCCTGATTTCGCCCAGCAATGAAATTCTGCCGGGATGGCATATTCCCCAATGGCAACCTGATACAGAGATTGCATTACCCGCACAGTTGCACCTGCATTACCATCTGCCTGTGGAGCTGCATGCAATGGCAGCCCGGCTGCAACAACTGCTGGCTGCGCAGGGGTGCCAGCTTATTTTGCATTTTCATCCAGCAAAAAACTGGCAGGACTATCCCTCACTGGCTGAGGCCGACCCTGATCATGGGGGATCGCCTCATTGGGGAAGCTCCTGTGTTCACACTGGAAAGCTGGCTACGCCTTGATCCCCTGTGGCCCGCCATCATCGGTAAGATCCCCTGGCAACAGCGGTTACATTCACTGGATCAACTCCAGCAGTATCGCGAAAAAACACAGCGCCACCATGCTATGCAGGCACTTTTCCATCAGCTAATGCAGCAGGCAATCATTACCCCCTTGTTTAATTACCGCTACCAGGTCAGCGCTCCACCTGATGTGGAAGGTATCCAGCTCAATGCCTGGGGATGGTTTGATTTTTCCCGTGCCTGGATCCCACCACCTGTGACCATTGATTGAGTGAGACTACCCTTCTGTTGCATCAGGCAGTACCATAACGGGCAGAACATAATCAGGAAAAGTAAGTATGAAACGTGCAGTCGTAGTCTTCAGTGGCGGACAGGATTCAACCACCTGTCTGATTCAGGCCCTTCAACAGTATGACGAAGTACATTGCGTCACTTTTGATTACGGTCAGCGGCATCGGGCAGAAATCGACGTTGCTCAGCAGCTGTCACTTTCTCTGGGCGCTCGTGCGCACAAGGTACTGGACGTCACCCTGCTTAATGAACTGGCGATCAGCAGCCTGACACGCGATAACATTCCGGTTCCGGCCTGGGAGCCAACCAGTAATGGTTTACCCAGCACCTTTGTACCAGGACGCAATATTCTGTTCTTAACCCTGGCTGCAATTTATGCCTATCAGGTGGAAGCCGAAGCCGTGATTACCGGCGTGTGTGAAACGGATTTCTCCGGCTATCCCGACTGCCGGGATGAATTTGTTAAAGCACTTAATCACGCGGTTTCCCTGGGAATGGCACGCGACGTGCGTTTTGAAACACCCCTGATGTGGCTGAACAAAGCAGAAACCTGGGCACTGGTAGATTACTGGCAGCAATTGCCACTGGTACGTGAAAAAACACTCACCTGTTACAACGGAATCCCGGGAGATGGCTGTGGCGAGTGCGCAGCCTGTCATCTGCGGGCTAACGGTTTGCAGGAATACCAGCGCAACGCGACTGCTGTTATGCAGTCAATGAAAGAGAAAACCGGGCTGCTGTAACTGCTATTCGGGGCAGGATGCTGCCCCGATATCAGATAACTTCAGGCATGCTGTTCTCTTTCCCGGATAGCAACGCCCATCTGGTACATCTGGTACATCTGGTACATCTGGTACATCTGGTACATCTGGTACATTTGGTACATCATTCCACACCGGGAAGTGCCTGCATCGCCACCATTTTTTGTCGCAATTCTCCAGTGAGGACTTGTGCCTTCTGCGTTCGCAGGTCAATGCAGGCAAAAGTGAGTAACGCATCTGCGACAATTTCACCATCAGACTGCCGGATCACCTGCTGTTCGATTACCCCACTTTTCTCCCTCAGTTGCTGTATCCTGCTATCCACCCTCAATACATCCCCCAGCACTGCTGGACGGCGATAGTTAATATTAATATTCACCACCACAAAGGCCAGATGGTTGGCTGACATCCAGCGAAAAGCCTCTGTATCTTCCAGCCATGCCCATCGGGCTTCTTCCAGAAACTCCAGATAGCGAGCATTATTCACATGCTGATAAACATCAAGGTGATAACCACGGACTTTGATAATGGTTTGCATTGATTCCTCCGTTCAAAAAGGTCAAACCAACTGGTATGACCTCTAAGAGATTAGCAGCTGCAATCTGTACTTTGCGGCTATTCAGTCTGGCTCGCGAAACAGATCACAGTTTAATCCGTGACAAATTACGTTCGACCAGCGCCTGGCCGATACCTGGGACTTCTTTCAATTGTTCCACCTGGCTAAAGGGGCCATATTTGTCGCGATAACTCACGATAGATTCCGCTTTTTTCAATCCAACCCCATTCAGCACTGCTGCCAGTTCCTGTGCAGTTGCACTGTTGATACTGACTTGATCCGTTGCTCCCTCACCCGCTTTTGCTGTTTCCTGCGATACCCGCGCGGGCGCTTCCGTTTTGGTCCTGGCCGACATATCTGTGGCTGCTGATGCCGCCATTACCGGGGTGATCAACGCCATACTGAAAGCCAGTGAAAGGGCCTGAAATGTTGCTTTTAACATGCTGTTTTCCTCCATGTGTTTGACAGCATGTTTAACCTACGCCAGGGCTTTCTGTGTCGCAAACAGCGGATCGCAGAAATGGAAAAGGCCGCATAAGCGGCCTTTGATATTGCAATCAGTTGCAGTGAAGTTGCGAGGCTTACTGTGCCTGCGCCGCCGCACCGTATTTGATTTTGGCGTCTTTCCGTAAATTCGTCATCAGGGCCTCAAAGGCAAGCTGTGCGTTATTTTGCGTTACACCCTGAACCAGCGCCGTTTTCTGTGCCGCAGGCATGTTACCGCTCTGCACTTTATCCAGAGCCAGTAACACAACGTTACCCTGCATATCATCACCCACACCGTAAGAGGCTTTACCCGCTACAGGCAGAGGCAATGCAAATGCTGACTGGGTCAATGGATCCTGGCCGCTACGGGTCAGTGTCTGGCTGGCACCAAAGCTCAGACCTGCAGCTTTCATAGCATCATCACCTTTACCGGCGTTCAGATCGGCCAGCAGTTTATCCGCCTGAGATTTCGCTTCAGCCTGCGCTTTCTGCTGTTTCAGGGAATCAGTGATTTGGGCTGTCACATCCGCCAGGGGTTTAACCGCTTCTGGCTTATGCTCGCTGATACGTACAACAAAGGCACGATCACCATCAACAGTAATAATGTCGGAGTTATGGCCAGGCGCCCCATTATCGCCAATCAGGCCGCCATTAAAGATCGCTTCCTGCACGGGTTTAAAGTTCAACTCTGCTGGCAGGTTGTCATGATTAAACCATCCTGTTTCAACAGCTTTAACGCCAGCAACCTGCTCAGCACTTGCCAGTGATTCGGTATCATTGTTTGCTGCATCGCTGACTTTCTGTTGCAGTTTGTAGTAAGCATCAACCGCTTTTTCCTGCTTCACTTTCGCAGCGATATCATCGTGTACTTCAGTCAGAGTTTTAATTTTCTGCGGCTGAATATCATCCAGGCGAGCAACAATAAAGCCCACAGAAGATTTGATGACTCCTGACAACTGACCTTTCTCTTTCAGTCCGGCATTTTTCAGTTCATCCGGAGTGGTTTCTGGTTCCAGCCATCCCATATCGCCACCCTGGCGGGCTGAAATTGGGTCAGATGATTTTTCTTTTGCCAGTGCAGCAAAATCACCACCATTTTTCAACGCATCCAGCGCAGACTGAGCTTCTGCTTCGGTCTTTGTCTGAATAATGCTGTAACGGTTACGCTGTGGTTGGGTGTAATCCTGCTGATGCGCATCGTACCAGCTTTGGATTTCACTCTCGCTGACAGGTTCCTGCATACTTGCTGCATCCATTTTGATGTAGCTAACGCGGAACTGTTCAGGAGACATGAAGTTATCTTTATGCTGCTGGTAGTAATTATTGATCTCTTCCTGCGTGACATTCTGCTTAGCAGCAAGAGCAGCAACATTGATCGTGGCTTCACGCACCAGACGTTGTTGCGAAATCAGTTCAGCCAGTGCATCACTCTCACCACTGAGGACAAAGTCAGTGCCTGTTACAGACTTAATCAGCTGTTGCGTAGTCAGCTGTTTACGCAGCGCTTCTGCATATTGATCAGCGGTAAAGCCCATATTACCGAGCAAAGCCAGATATTTGGCATTATCAAATTTGCCCTCGGTCTGGAAAGCGGGCTGGCTGAAAATCGCCTGTTTAATCTGGCTATCACTAATAGCAAGACTCAGTTTTTTCGCATACTGGTCCAGCAGAACTTCATCCGTCAGTTGCGACAGCGCTTGCTGACGTACCTGCTGCATATAGCCCGCATTACCTGCCAGAGCAGAAAATTGTTCGCCCAGCATCTGCTGCTGACGCGCACGCTCATTGCTAAAAGCACGTTCAAGCTGAGCACGGCTGATTTCCTGTCCATTTACCTTGGCAGCATAATCACCACTGCCACCTGTCAGGTATCCGCCCACGCCGGTAAGGACAAAGGACAGGATGATCAAACCCAGTATAATTTTGAGCACGACATGGTTCGAAGCCGCGCGTAAATTGTCCATCATGGTGTGACAACACTCCGCTGTAGTGTGAATGTAAAACCTTACGTTCTCGTCCCGCATTCCCGGGGACATGCAACGCTATGCATCGCTGCAACTCCAGTGACTATAGGGAGTTACATTCTGTAGACAACCGCATTCTGCGTTTGTCACCGAATCAAAAAAAAAGGCACATCAATATCATGATGTGCCAGTATGTTACATGAGAACGCTCTGGCGATCCTCACTCCGCCGAAGAAATCTGTTTCAACGGCAGCATATTACTCAGTTCACCGCGTCTTTCAGTGCTTTACCAGCACGGAAACCAGGCACTTTACCCGCAGGGATAGTAATTTCTTTACCTGTTTGCGGGTTACGGCCTGTGCGCTCTGCACGTTCACGTACAGAGAAAGTACCAAATCCTACCAACGCCACTTCGTCGCCAGATTGCAGAGAATCAGTAACAGAGGCAATAAACGCATCCAGTACACGTCCGGCTGCAGCTTTGGAAATATCTGCATTTGCAGCAATTTTGTCGATCAACTGTGACTTGTTCACCTAATCATCCCCTCTTTTATTTTCATATCGCAAACCGGCACCTTGCCGGTGACGTATGCGCAGTCGTTTTACTCTGACTGCTAACCTAAATGTGTTGAGCCATAACAAACAGCAATCATTGCTCTGACTGGCTTAACAGCCCATAAGGTAGCCGTACAAAAAAAAGCTGGCAAGTAACAATTTACTGGCCAGCACTGGTTTTACCGTGATTTTATCTCAAATCACTTTTTTTCTGTGACAACCTGCATCCCATAAGGGTCATTTTGCAGTGCCAGGGCCAGAACTTCTTCAACCCGTTTAACCGGATGAATAGTCAAATCGGCAATGATGTTATCCGGGATCTCTTCCAGATCACGTTTGTTCTCATCTGGAATTAATACCGTTTTAATACCACCACGATGCGCAGCCAGCAGCTTCTCTTTCAAACCACCAATTGGCAACACCTGACCACGCAACGTGATTTCACCGGTCATTGCCACATCAGCACGCACCGGGTTACCCGTCAGGCAGGATACCAGGGCTGTACACATCGCGATGCCTGCACTTGGACCATCCTTCGGTGTCGCACCTTCAGGCACGTGCACATGGATGTCGCGTTTCTCGTAGAAATCACTGTTGATACCCAGCTTATCTGCGCGGGCACGCACCACCGTCAGCGCAGCCTGAATTGACTCCTGCATCACCTCACCCAGTGATCCTGTATAAGTCAGTTTACCTTTACCAGGCACACAAGCGGTTTCAATGGTCAGCAGATCGCCACCCACTTCTGTCCATGCAAGACCTGTTACCTGGCCCACACGGTTTTCGCTGTCAGCACGTCCATAATCAAAACGCTGTACACCCAGAAAATCTTTCAGGTTCTCGCCATTGATTTCAATGTGCTTCAGCGATTTATCCATCAGCAGAGATTTAACGGCTTTACGGCACAGTTTTGATAATTCACGCTCAAGGCTACGTACACCTGCTTCACGGGTATAGTAACGAATGATGCCAACAATCGCACTGTCATCAACCACAAGCTCATTTTTCTTCAGTGCATTACGTTCAATCTGCTTCGGCAGTAAATGGCGCTTAGCAATGTTCAGCTTTTCATCTTCGGTGTAACCGGAAAGACGGATCACTTCCATACGATCCAGCAACGGAGCCGGAATGTTCATGGAGTTTGAAGTCGCAACAAACATCACATCAGAGAGATCGTAATCCACTTCAAGGTAGTGATCGTTAAACGCGTTGTTCTGTTCTGGATCAAGCACTTCCAGCAATGCAGAAGCCGGATCGCCACGCATGTCCGAAGACATTTTGTCGATTTCATCCAACAGGAACAGAGGGTTTTTCACCCCAACTTTCGCCATTTTCTGAATCAGTTTACCCGGCATTGAACCGATGTAGGTACGGCGGTGGCCACGAATTTCTGCTTCATCACGCACACCACCCAGCGCCATACGAATGTATTTGCGTCCGGTTGCTTTCGCGATCGACTGACCCAGCGAGGTTTTACCCACACCTGGAGGCCCCACCAGGCACAGAATTGGTCCCTTAATTTTGCTGACACGACTCTGTACGGCTAAATACTCAAGAATACGGTCTTTGACACGTTCCAGGCCAAAATGGTCGGTATCCAGCGTTTCCTGTGCTTTTCGCAGATCTTTTTTTACTTTGCTGCGTTCATTCCACGGAACCTGAACCATCCAGTCGATATAACCGCGTACTACAGTGGCTTCTGCTGACATTGGTGACATCATCTTCAGCTTCTGCAACTCTGCTTCGGTTTTCTCTTTTGCCTCTTTCGGCATTTTGGCTGCATCAATTTTACGCTTCAGCGCCTCATTTTCATCAGGCGCATCATCCATTTCGCCCAGCTCTTTCTGAATAGCCTTCATCTGCTCATTCAGATAGTACTCACGCTGGCTTTTTTCCATCTGTTTTTTCACGCGATTACGGATACGTTTTTCCACCTGCAGCAGGTCGATTTCCGATTCCATCATCGCCATCAGATATTCCAGACGCTCATTTACGTCGGACATTTCCAGCACAGATTGTTTGTCTGCCAGTTTCAGCGGCATATGTGCAGCAACGGTGTCAGCCAGACGAGCCGCATCATCAATACTGTTCAGTGAAGTCAGAACTTCTGGCGGGATCTTTTTGTTCAGCTTGATATAACCTTCAAACTGATTGATCGCCGTACGTACCAACACTTCCTGTTCGCGCTCTTCAATTTCCGGCGATTCCAGGTACTCTGCCTGCGCAGAAAAATGGTCACCGTTGTCAGATAACGTGGTGATATGCGCACGCTGTAATCCTTCAACCAGCACTTTTACTGTGCCATCCGGAAGTTTCAGCATCTGTAAAATAGAAGCAACCGTACCGACAGAGAAGAGGTCGTTAATACCGGGTTCATCCGTTGAAGCTTCTTTCTGAGCGACCAGCATGATCTTTTTATCATGATCCATGGCAGCTTCAAGGCAGCGTATTGATTTTTCACGCCCAACGAACAACGGAATGACCATGTGCGGATAAACCACTACGTCACGCAACGGCAACACAGGGATTTCAATGCGTTCAGAACGCTCAGGATTCATAGAGCTCTCTCTTAGTTTAATTTCCGCCAGGTTTGGGAAACCCTCCATTACAGAAGCGGTTACCCACAGATATCTGAGTATATGGGGATGAATGGAATAGATTCAACGTTGGGTTTATCAGAAAAATGAAAGGGGAGAATAATTTCCCCCCTTTCGGTTAACTCGCTGGAATAATTTGCTTATTTATTCGCCAGAAGCCTGTTGCGCTTCTTCTTTCGCGTAAATCAGCATGGGTTCCCCCTCGCTGTCGATCACCGAAGCATCTACTACCACTTTTTCCACGTCTTCCATTGATGGCAGATCGTACATGGTATCCAGCAA
>Ga0157366_1000227_pt1 | contig 27489 bp, 39 predicted proteins | sample AttbisABBM1_FD_113149 | JGI IMG/M metagenome (GOLD analysis project Ga0157366, IMG submission 113149) | Fungus gardens microbial communities from leaf cutter ant in Botucatu, State of São Paulo, Brazil - Atta bisphaerica ABBM1 | ecosystem: Host-associated > Fungi > Mycelium > Unclassified ...
ACTTTACTATATCATAACATAGCTGGAAAGAATGCAATCTTAGTAGTCTGCAATAAGTTGTTCAAGATAACACATTTTGTAGCAACAACAGAAGGAACATCAGTAAAAGGGTTAAGATTGTTTAAAAATAATATGTGAAAGTTATATAGATTACCAGAAAGTATAAAGTTAGATAGAAGACCACAGTTTGCAGCAGAGATGATAAAGGAGTTAAATAACATGTTGGGGATTGAAACAAAGCTGTCAACATCTTTTCATCCACAAACAAATAAACAAACAGAACATATGAATCAGGAGTTGAAACAATATCTCCAATTCTTCATAGATCATAAACAAAAGGATTGGCATGAATAGTTAGTATCAGCTGAGTTTGCAATCAACAATAAGATACATTCAACAACCAAGGTATCTCCATTTATGGAAAACTATAGAAGAAAAGTAAGGATATTAGATGAAAAGAAAAAATGAAGAAAGCAGCAGAGTTTGTAGAGAGAATGAAAAAAGTACAAGAGAAATTAGGAGTGGTATTGAAGAAGGCACAAGAAGAGATAAAAATATGAGCAAATAAGAAAAGAAAAGAGATAGAAAAATGAAAGAAAGAGTATAAAGTAAAATGCTAAGTATAAAGGATCTAATATTCAATGAAAGGCCAGCAAAGAAATTAGTGGACCAATACATTAGTCTTTATATTATTAATAAAGTAATTTCTACTAATGCAGTCAAATTATGATTGCTAATGTTGATAAAAATTTACCTAATGGTAAATGTTAGTCAAATAGTATAATATAAAGAATAAGTAGAAGAACAGAAAGTAGAAGAAGTAAAACCAATAGAAGTAGAAGGAGTCAAAGAATAGAAGATAGAATGTTAAACAAGAGAAAAGTAAGAGAGATAACAAAGTATTTAGTATAATAGAAGGAGTTTACTGCAGAACATGATAGTTAGGAAAGAAAGAAAGATTTGGAGAATGTAAAGAAAGTAGTAGCAAAGTTTGAGGGAAGGTTAAATGTAGAAATAAGACAACAAGAAAAATTAGACATAACAGAAGAAAGAGACTTTAGAAAGGAAGAGCTACTAGGAAAATACATAGCAAAAATATTATATAGGTGGGATGATAGAAAGTTTGAACACAAGTATCTAAGGAAGTTGGAGAAAAACTAGTAAAAATAGAAGTTAGTTTCTCTAAAGGAGAAATCTTAAAGGGATAGACTTTATTTATTTTCAATTTTCTATTTATGTTCTTTCTCTTTTATTTGAGGCTTAGGGTTGGGGTTTAGCATGACATTACATATAACTGTTATGATCACACTGTTACATAATCACATGTTATAATAGAAGATAATAAAAGTTTCTAGAAAGATAATGTCATATAGCAGGTTATATATATGTTGATCTTAAGACAAATATATAGTTATTTAGAGTAGGCTAATTGTAGTAGTAGTATGGACTATTAATCTAGATATATAAGGTAGACAATCTTGTACAAAGCTTGTTTTCTTGTAATCAACCCAATTCAAGAACTGTTCTTTTGACTTAACCCTAGTCTTAAGTTCATAATACTTAAGTTATAACATTTCCTGCCTAACTAGTATATTTATGCTTAGGGCCTAGTAATTCTTCTTAACTAAAGATGATGTTGCCTTTGATTAAGAATAATAAGAAAGTAAGAAGTTTGAGAAAACTCTATATTGAGCAGTCTCAGAAAAGAATATTGAGTTATGATATTATGACTTCAAGATAGTCTACTTTATATATACACACTACAACTAACCTACTTTAAAGTATATATACTTTCTATAAGACTAATATGTTGTTGCTATACTATATATTTTAGAACTTCTTTTTTGTGTTATATGATTTTGTGACTATGACTGTCACATGTGATGTAATATCACACTTTCTATCTAAGTTCAAAATAAAGAAGAGTAAAATAAAACCAAAAACAAAATAAATAAAAATAAAGAAAAAGAAAGAAAAATTCAAATAAAATATGATAGTTTAAAGTATACTATGATATCTATATATTTGATTTACTTTCTTATGCTTCAAACTTTCATAATATATATTCTAACTTTATTTCTATAATAGTTTTTTTTAATTTTCTAACAGTTTCTAGTTACTAAAGCATTATCATTCTATGCTTATGAAATTATTACTCCAATATATCAAAATAACCTGGATAGTATTTAGAGTAACTATTATTTTGAGGAACTTCATTCTATTTTCTTAGAATTTTCTGGAGATAAGTTATGTAGTTACTTAGTTGGTCAATAGACTTAGGATTTCCTAGAGCTCTAGATTTATCTGCTATCTGTACTAATTGTTCTAATAGTAAGTGATCTATTATAGAGAATATCAATACTCAGAGTATAAACTTAATATATACTAACCAAGGATAAAAGTAATATTTACTAATCACAGGTCTACTTCTGAAGCTAGTAGTATATGCTATGTGGTGTAAGTAGGGAACATCTTAAAATATCAGATTGTCACATCCCAATCTAGCCACCAATCTAGCCACATCCATCACAAACCCTGGATAACATCTTCCTTCTTATTCATACTTCCTATCTTCTCTCAGCGCAGATCACACTCTCTATACTACCTTGGATATCCTCATTGGACTCTTAACAACTTTATGGATCTTAGTATATAAGCTGGTAGCTCACACTGTAAAGCCTTATCCTGAAAATCAACTAAAACTATCACCAACTTCTGGTATCAGTAACAACACATCCTACCTTCTGGTGAACTTGTCTGCCAATAACATCCTGAGTACTCTTCTGAAATGTATGACTAGTGTGACTAGTAGAGGTGTAGCATACAAGCTGAAAGTTGTTCCAACTCCTGTGTTTTGTGTACTTGGATAATGCAAATTACTCATTTGGACTTCTGAGAAGCTCTTTGTTGGATCTTGGATAACAAGGTGTGAACTGCATCTAATGCAGGTGACTTGACCAGTCACCACCCAATAGCATGGACCACCCTGTATTAGCACAGAAATGCAGCAAGGACTTCTTGTAACCCCCACCAACTATTAGCTTATGGCGGAATGTGGCTCTAATTCAGATGGTAGCTTATGGATAAAAGCAGAAAATCAGCCATCAAGTTCGGAGATATTCTCATCCCTTCCAATGGATCCTACATTTAGTAAGATGAACGTAAATACTAGATGGGCTTTGACTGATGTTTTTCTTATACATATAGCTAAATTCAATTTGTGGATCATGCCCTCTCGGAATACGGCCAATGAGCTAAAGAAAACCATCATGTCTGTTCGCAAGGATCGACCACACTCTCCAACGAGCTATCCCGACTTTGAACCTCATATTACACTAGCTTCCATCCAACTGGAAACACCTCTCGCCCTATCAACAATCAAAAATGCTATACCTAAAACCCAACATGCGTTTTTGGTCAAGTTCAAGTCGGTGGAGGTTGGTGATCATTATTTTCGTTCGGTGTATATCAGCATTGTTTTAGATGAAACTCTGAAGAATCTGAGGCAAAGTGTACATGAAACGTTGGGCGTGTGCTCGACTACGCCTCAATATCCGCATATCTCACTTGTGTATATTAGTGATGAAGATGATAATAATGTGGTTAGGGAAAGGGAGAGATATTATGATGAGTTGCGAGAGAGGCAATTGATCAGAGATCATGATGATGATAGTGGTGGTATCAAGTTGCGTACGGAGTCGGGTTGGTTGGAAGGTTCGATGATGACTGAAATATGGGTTGTGAAGTGTGTAGGACCTGTTGAAACCTGGGAAGTGTTGGATAAGACTTTATTATAACAAAGTTGATACAGATGAAACACTAATCCTCGAAATTGCATGTGTGCACATATGTATATGATCCCCGCGTTGAACGGACCTACTGGTCTCAATCGGATATGCTTATAATACTTGTTTTTTAAGGAGGTGTTCCTGATAATTGTTCTAACTTCAAATGCCTGAGTTGCCCCTACTTCAGATTTCCAGTGACGACTTTACTCTCGCTGCAGGCGGTGTCTTATTCAGGCTTGCACCCACCACCACCATCACTAGTCGTACGACTACGACTACGACTACTACTAGAACTGTTGGGGTTGAACCTGATTCCACTTCAGTGAGTACATACATACATTCCACGACAAAGAAAAAACCAACCCATTGACCCCAATTATCAATACTCGATTTTTCAGTCTAAAACAGAATGCCTAGGGCAGTCATACCCCTTGAAAATAGACAACCTACAAGTCTGTATTTTACGCCACGGACGTTCGGGTGATTTCGTCCTCCCAAAAGGTCGAAAAGACATCAACGAATCTCTCGAACAAACCGCCATACGAGAAACATACGAAGAATCAGGTTACGTCTGTGAACCACTTCCATGCCCCATGTTCACTCGTTCTCCAAACCCAAAGCTCCACACTAAACTGAAACCTCACTTCGAACCAGCGTCTATTGAACCTTTCACCATCTCATTGAAAATGCAAAAGGACGCAAGTGTCAAATTGATATTTTGGTACCTTATGCGCGTAGTCAGTAGTTCCGCGCCGAAGGTGGATGGGACGCAGATGCCGAATGAGGATTTCGAGTCTGAGTTCGTATCGGCAAGGGAAGCTGTAAAGAGGATGTCACGGCCTGATCATAAGAACATCGTGAAATTGGCTGTGGACCTTGTCGAGAAGAGTATGGCTACAACTGATCATAAACCTGTTTTCAATTGAAAGGACGTCGGAGAGATACATTCTTATGTACTGTATATGCTGGTCATCTTGTACATCTTCGTATCCATCTCAGGAATATCATCACCGTTACCGTAGATTGACGTCATCTTATACATCTTGGTTGAGGCAGACTCTGCAAATTGAAGAGAAGTAGACACACCGGGTGCCGGAGTAGTCACGGAAGGGACCAATGCAACCTTGCTAGCAATACCAGCGGCACGACCATCAGGAATCTTGAAGAACTCCCTCACTCCACCCTTTTCATTGTCATAGATATAGAAACCCTTCCTCTCAAACTGTATTATATCCCCTTTCTGGAGATCGAGAACATTGGGATCGCCAAACGCGGATTCCTTGAACTCAGTCACTGGAGTGACAAAATCGGCTAGATTGTCTTCTTCCTCGAGTTTCTTTTTCGTGATGAGATAATCAAAGTCGGTTAATATTATTGAAGGTAGCGGATGATCGGCGGTAGACTCAGCAAGCCATGTTATCTTCTTTTTGGTTTTGCGAAAATCTCCATCAAGATGGAGATCCATGATGATGGAGAGAACTTTTCCAGACGAATCAGTCTGTTTCTGACGGACAATAGCATTGCCCCAGTCCATGAGAGTAATCTAGATTTATCCGTTAGTCCTTGTCAGCACAGACCCGGCCGGGTTCTGGTTCACCTCCTCTTGGTCCTCAAAGGAAGCTGCGTCCTCTTGTTCAATGACAATCTTGTTGGAATAGACGGTCGTCTTCTCGCCAACTTCCGGATTCTTCTTGTGTTTGGGGAGAATCCGTACTACGTAGGAAGGAGGTCCATTGGTGAGGGTAATAGATACACTTTCGAAACATTAGAGAAAAAAGCTCTATGAACAATGAGAAGTTAATACATGCCTGTTTTCTTTGCGAACAGCCCAGACTCGAGGAGCAATAGGGTCAATAATCTTCTTGTTCAAGGTCCAGATAGAATCCCATTCCAGAGAAACGACGGCCTGAGAAGGTCCCTGAGATAGCATGAACTGGGTCAAAGCCTCTACAGTCATTCCACGTCGGCGAATCCCTATACCAGCTTTGAGAGAATGCTCCAAGCGCTGTAGCTTAAGACTCGCCTCGAACAGTAGGGAAACGAGGGTCGTCCCACCCGCTCACGAGACCCTCATTGACAAACCAGTGAAGCTTGCGCTTAGACAGTAACGTATAAATGAAGTTAAGCCGACTGAAATCCCAAATGTGAACCTTGCGGATACCCAACGCTTCGATCATCCAGTGATACTGTGGATTACGATCCCGATATTCGTTGGTTCTTAGTGCATGCGTGACACCTTCGATCGAATCGACAATAGGGCAGGCAAAGTCGTAGGTGGGATACACCTTCCATTGATTACTGTCTCGATGTCAGAAACGAAGGACAGCAGAGTCGAAGGGGATATACCCTGTGCGGTGATGGGGTAGCATGTTGACCCTATAGATGACAGGATCACGGAGGGCCTTGTTGTTATCATCCACGCTGATCTTGGCTCGGAGACACCACCTTGAACCTTCTTTGGAACCCGTTGTCATATCCTCAAAATGCTTGAGATTATCTTCAACGCTGTCATCCCTATGCTTTGAAGGAATACCCTTTCCACGCTCTTCGCGCATCTACAAGCCTATTAGGGAATGTATATCCAATATTAGTGGTATCACAGACCTGCAATTGTTCAGTGTCATCGGCATAAGCCTTGCCATCCTTGATGAGTTGAATGGCATAGTTGTAGATCGTTTCAAAATAGTCGGAGGTGTGGGATATAACGTCACCCCTGATATCAAGAAGTTTCAAATCATCCAGTATGGTTTCTTCAAATTCAGTCTACAAAAAACATGAGAATCCGCTGATATTCACGTCAGGTTCAGATATACCTTCTCTTTTGATGGGTTGGTATCGTCAAATCGAACAATCAGCTTACCCTTATACATTTTCGCAAAGTATTGATTCAGAATGGCAGCTTTGGTGTGACCGATGTGAAGATAACCGCTTGGCTCAGGTGGAAAACGCGTCACAACCTTGCCTTCTCTCGCATCCTGAAGACCAAGAGCAAAAGCAGCAGCCGTCTTGTTTGATCGTGCCTTTTGAGCACGAGCATTAACAAGGTCGTTGAGGACGATCTGTGTCGAATTCAATGATTCCAAGTGAGTGATCCAGCGTCCAAGGTGCTGGTATGTATTATTCTTAAGAATGCCAATGATCTTGATATTGCCTAAGTAAGAAAATGGTAAGATTCATCTTATAAATGACAATTTCCTGACCCCGGATAGCGCCCCATATAGCCCAATCGGATGCAGAGATTTCATGATTGATAAGGAAGGTATGATATGCAAGATAGTTATCGAGGAGGTTGAGAGCGGTATTGATCTCAGGAAGAAGTGTTGCAGTTTTGATTGTTTTCGCGAGAGTGTAATATGCAGGTGTCTGATTAAACGCATAAGATCAAAGCAAGCTATGCTTTAACAAGGCAATACTCACCCGCGAATCATTCTCGATGAGATGGGCTGCTCTCCCGATAGTCTCAACGATATCGTGTTCATCATGGTATATTTTCCCATCCAGTTCTAGTGTGATGCCGGAGGCCGTCTCGTCAAACACGACAGCAGCCTTGCCTGTATAGGCGGCTATTGCGATAACAGAGAAGGGAAACGGAGACCATTTGGAAGAGAGAGTAAGAGACATCTGGAATGGGACCGAAGAAGTCAAAAAGCAAAGTATTGATCAGATGATCTGAGTCGAGTCATGTGCATTCCACTAAATCATATCTCTATTAGTAGATCCCGAAGTTTTCTTTGACTCTTCGCCATGCCTATGCTGTACGTTCCACGTCGTGCGTCGTGAGCACTGCTCATAATTTTATCCTATTTTAAGCTCTGAACCTTCGCAAAAGTACCGACCGTATACACCTCTAAACCTTACTGACCGGCGATGGCCCTCGAAAACATTTACTAAGGCTCCTATATGGTTGTCGACTGATTTACGCGATGGCAATCAGGCTCTTGCGAACCCGATGACCATTGAACAAAAAACTACGTTCTTTCGCCAGTTGGTCAAGTGCGGTGTCAAACAGATCGAAGTGGCATATCCAGCCGCTAGTGATACCGACTTCGATTTTGTCAGAGGTCTCATAGCAAATGACGAGGTGCCTGATGATGTCTGGATCCAGGTTCGACTCATTCCTTGAAGTGTTTTCCTGACTGCTTATAGGCAATAGGTTCTGACGCCGGCAAGAGAGGATCTGATAAGACGGACGATCGACTCTGTTGCAGGAGCTAAGCATGCTATCCTCCATATGTACAATGCAACTTCTCCTACGTTCCGCAGCGTCGTATTTAGAAACACAAAGGAACAAACTGTTGAATTAGCTGTAAAACATACCAAAATCGTCAAACAGTTGACTGAGGAATGTACAGCCAAGTATGGGACGAAATTCAAGTATGAGTATAGTCCCGAAACTTTCTCGCAGACGGAGCCAGACTTTGCTGTGGAAATATGCGAAGCTGTGAAGGCGGCGTGGGGCAAGGCTGGCGCTGGTGAAGATCGTATTATCTTCAATTTGCCTACTACAGTAGAAATCTCACCTCCTAACCATTATGCTGATCAGGTACGTAATCTATTTTAGTCAACAGATGTCTTCATGTCTATGATCCCTCCAGATCGAGTACTTCTGCACCCACATCTCCGAACGGGAAAAGGTCGTTGTTAGCTTGCATCCTCATAATGACCGAGGTGTGTATCCATTTGCAATATTAGTTCGCTTTTAATAAGCCGTCGTAGGTACTGGCATTGCTTCGGCCGAGCTTGGTATCCTTGCAGGCGGTGATCGCATTGAGGGTTGTCTCTTCGGAAACGGAGAACGAACGGGCAACGTTGACCTCGTTAATCTCGCCCTCAACTTGTATACCCAAGGAATCAAGCCTAACCTCGATTTCAACGATCTCCAGGGTGTGATCGACACTGTCACCCGATGTAATGATCTCCCTGTCCATCCTCGGCATCCATACGCCGGTGAATTAGTCTTTACAGCATTTTCTGGATCTCACCAGGACGCCATTAAAAAGGGTTTCGAAGCCCAGAGGATCCGTCATGCCGGGGCAGCTGCTAGAGGCGAGCCCCAGTATTGGGACATGCCCTACCTTCCTATCGACCCTGTAGATCTCGGGCAAACCTACGAAGCAGTCATCCGGGTCAACTCTCAATCCGGCAAGGGTGGTATTGCTTATCTCGTCAAGCAACATCTTGGTTTGGACCTCCCTCGCAAAATGCAAATTAAATTTTACCAAGTTATCCAAGCGATCTCGGATCGTGAGGCACGCGAGATGTCAGTTGATGACATTATGGCTGCTTTCAGGTCTACGTACCACTTTGGTGGACCTAAATACCAAGGTCGCTTAGCCCTCCGAAACTTCCGAATTTCAGCTAAGCCAAGCGAACCCCAGGATGATGAGCAGCCCGATGAGCAACGTCACTTCGATGGCACGTTACTCGTTGATGGTGTTCTTAGAGTTGTTCGCGGAGATGGCAACGGTCCTCTTTCTGCTCTTTTGGATGCTCTTTGTCAATATCTTCAGATCGACCTTACTATTCGTGAGTACTCAGAACATGCCGTTGGAGAGGGTAAGGATGTCAAGGCTGCATCCTATGTTGAAGTTGTCCCTGCTGATGACCGCAAGTCTGTGACATCATGGTGGGGAGTTGGCATCGACTCTGATATTACTGGTTCCGGCTTGCGCGCCCTCTTGAGTGCGATTAGCTCTGCCATCGGTGATCGTACCTTGCCAGAGTTGAAGCTGAACGTTGGGTTCAGCGCCGCATCCGCTCAGGATGATATTACCAACGCCATTGTCAACGCCCTTGGCCTCGAACTCCCGCGCAGGTTCCAATCCTCCTTCTTTGAAGTGGTTCAACGTTACGCACGCGACAAGGACTCCCAGATCTCGTATGACGACCTCATTCAATTATTCCAGAACACTTATTATTTCGGCAAACCCTCCAAATACGATCTGGTCTCATTCAGAATGGAACATCTCGACGCTACTCGACGTCAACTGATCGGAGAACTCCTCTTCACTGGAGAGAAGCGCTCAGTTAGTGGAGAGGGTAATGGTCCTTTATCAGCCATCCTCGCCGCCTTCAACCAGCAGATAGACGGTACATTGTCAATTAGGGAATACTCGGAGCACTCGATTGGTGAGGGTGCAGAAGTAGTGGCTGCGTCGTACGTGGAGCTTTTGTATGATGTTCCTGGACAAAAGAAGAGGTCTGCATGGGGTGTTGGTGCGGATGTAGATATCACGGCGTCTGGTCTCAAGGCCGTCCTGAATTCGGCGAGTGTTCTGGACGTGGTGGCTAAATGAGCACTGAGTGTTTTATAAAGTATGAGGAAAAGTTGTATTATCTATATGATTTATCTTGTATGGTTACTGAGCGGAGGCGAACAGAGTCACATTGACGGAACAGGAAAGATGTCACTTCTGATCCACCCGACCCTATTTGGGTCGCCTGTCATTAAGCAGTTCCACACCCCCCATGCCTATCTCTCCAGGCGGTACCTCACGGTATTCATCCAACAATATGTCCAGCTCACGCACGTTCGGAGTATCACTCTCCGATTCCAGGCCTTTTCTCAACATGATCAATCCCATGACGTCGCACGCCTACCGAGGCTACATACGTGCAGATCAGTCTCCAGTTGAAGAGGAAAACGAACTCGAAGAACAGGATCTTGAGTCTGGGAGGCGTAGTAGAGGAAGTTCGTCTGGTAAAAGCCGAGCTTCTATCGGGGATGGAGGTCGGACAAAGAGTTCGCTACGACCCAACGTCAAGAGAGATGACGAAGATAAAAGGGCGGACTCATCTGATGATGAGGTTCCGCAGAGTTTTATAATAGAAACTCCCGTTTCGAGGGTCAATGCTACACTCAACAAAGCTGTTCCTTCGTCGTCTAAAGCCAGGAGCAAGGCCAAGGCTAAAATCACTGACAGCTCAGCAACAGCAGTTCCTCCAAAGGACAAACCATCGCATTCTGTTGCTGGTCGGGAAGTACTTCCTTCAGGTTCGATTCTTCCTGTGAATATCCCACCAAGACCTTCGGAGTTGGATGAGGATGAACTTCGCACGGGAGTCTATCGCACTACACCAGTTGCTTCGAATTCAGGAAAGAGCAGTGGTTCTGGAGGTGTGAGAAGAACGAAGATGGGAAGGTTGGACGTATATGAACGGGCATTGTGGAATTGGGTGAATGTGTATAATTTGGATGCGTTTCTGCAGGAGGTTTACTATTACTATGAGGGAAAGGGGATTTACAGCATTGCTCTTGCAAGAGGATTGAATCTACTGTGAGTGTTACACCTTTTTCTTTGAAGTCGTTCTGCTGATGCTCGAATGATAGAACAGTGGGTTTTGTGATTGGGTTCTCGACGTTTCTTCTTGGCTGTATTGACTATTCGAAATTGCGGCATGAAGATGTGACACATCTTTCTCAAGTCGTTGTTCATAAATGTGTATCCAAGTGCGTACCCCCTTCTTACCACGAGGGGATGTACATTTACACCATTTCTTCTCAGATTCCACGGACTAACACTTCTCTTTTTCATCCTCTTCCTCGCATTTTACATCTGGCAAATCATCTCATTCATACTAGACATCCACCGTCTCACCGACATGTACAAGTTTTACACCTATTTACTCAAGATACCCGACGTATGTCTCTTCTTATGATCCACCTTCTTCCCTGCTCAACCCCTTTCTAGGCTGACATTCAAACTATCTCCTGGCCGGAAGTTGTCCGCCGCATCGGCGCGATTCGTGAAGAAAATCCCATAACCGCCATCTCATCCAGAAACTCCTCTTCCTCGGGGCACCGACCCACCAATGATACAACGACAGCCAAACTCGACGCTCACGATATCGCTAATCGTATAATGAGACAAGAAAATTACCTCATAGCTTTATTTAATAAAGAACTACTTGACTTGCGTGTACCCTTATCTCGATTGTCGCATCGATTTGTGCCGGAGGAGAAGGGAAAGGGTAAAGTGTTGACACAGGCTTTAGAGTGGAATTTGAGGTTTTGTTTGATGGATTATTTGTTTGATCATCATGGGAGGGTGAGGAAGATGTTTTTGAAGAGTAAGAACAGGAGAGTGTTGATTGCAGGGTGAGTTGATCCCATATTTGTTTGTTCTACGTAGAGTTAATGGATTGGACTAGGTTGAGGCGCAGATTTATATTCATGGGCATTTTGAACGCTATATTCGCGCCGTTGATTGTGTCGTATTTAATCATGTATTCTTTCTTTCGATACTTTGAAGTGAGTTCATTCTTTTTTTTCCTGTTGATTTCGAAGGACAAACCTCGCATGTGTAGGAGTATCGTAAAGATCCTTCAACAATTGGCGGACGAAGATACACATCTTATGCTAAGTGGAAATTCCGTGAATTCAACGAGTTACATCATCTCTTTGTACGGCGTCTAGACGAAAGCTATCCCCTCGCAAATATCTACATCGGACAATTCCCGAATGAAAAGATGTCACTTGTCATGAGGTTACAATTTTCTTCCAGTCATGTCTTCGCTTTATGCTCATATTAGATGTAGATTCGTGTCGTTCGTCGCTGGGGCATTTACAGCTGTTTTAGTCCTCGTGTCTGTGATAGACCCAGACCTTGTACTAAGATTTGAAATCTCACCTCATCGAAATGTGGCATTTTACCTGGCAGTATTTGGTGGTATACTTACTGTGGCGAGAGGAATGATTCCGGAAGAGAACAGGGTGTTTGATCCAGAGTTGTTGATGACAGAGGTGATCACTTACACACATTACATGCCGGAGGAATGGAAAGCACAGCTGCATAGCCGGGGGGTGGGTTTCTTTTCTCTCCCTTTCTTCCATGATACGAAGTCTGAATTTTGCTTTTTAGGTACATCGAGAATTTGGAGAGTTATTCGCGATGAAAGTGTTGATATTCACACAAGAGCTCGTATCAGTTGCACTTACACCATTCGTGCTATGGTTCTCTCTACCGGATTGTGCACCAGCCATTATCGATTTCTTCCGCGAATTTTCAGTGCATGTGGATGGTCTAGGCTATATCTGCAGTTTCGCCGAATTTAATTTTGAGAGACACGGTAATGTCAAGGTACGAATGGCTTGCGTCCGTTTATCGCGCTTCTTTGAGCTCATTAGCGACTATCATCAGTTTGGTGCACCAACATCAGCAAACGACAAAAAGATGATTTCCAACGAAGGCAAAATGGAGAAATCAATGTTGAATTTCAAGGCTGCAAATGTGGATTGGAATCCTACAGATCCTTCGGGATCATTATACCTCAGCCGTATGGCTAGCCTAGCCAACGTCGGAGGTGGAAGTGGAAGCACTACGCTGCCATTTGATCAGCGAGACTCACATAGTATCGTGCACCTTTATAGGAGAAGGCATTTCAAGGATCGCCCTTATCAGGTGTCTCATCCTTCACATGATCATGTCCAATTCATGACTTTGCCCAGTGATCTGTCGACTTCTGTGCAGGTGCATGGTGACGATGTGTCTGGAGGAAAGACACTTGTGGAAAAGGCACAAGAGTATGATTGGGCATTGAAACAGAGTCAGAATGTGGCTGGTGCAAGGCGAGGTGGGATGGCAGGGAGTGGAGGAGCGATAGGTGGTTCGATGTTGTTGGGTGGGTATTCCGTGAATGCTCCTGCTGCATCAGTATATACTGCTCAACGAGCTCATGATCTTGCGAAAACTGTTGTGCTGGAAGATCTTGATGCCCCTCCCCCACTATTACAGAGGGCATCAGGAACAGAGAAAGAGTCAGAAGGAGGGGAGGGGAGTGAATTGATTGGAGGAAGTGAGTTGGGGGGTTCAGACTATGTGGATGGTGCGAGGAGGGAAAGGATGGGATATGGGGATGGACAGGATGGAGGAATTGATATGGATGGAGAGGAGTTTCTGGAGGAAGATGGAGGTGTACTTGGGCTGTTGGCACAGATTTATGGGAGGAGAGGCATTTGATTGACCGAATTGCATATCTACTTTGATTGTCTACTGTTTGGCGAGAATATCTTGTACGCGTTTGACTTTACTATCGTTTCCAGTACCGGGGGTGATTTCGCGATCAACGCGGGTGCCGATACGAATGTCAGTAGCGACTCGAAGAGCGCCTTTGGCATGAACTGCGGCATGACAGTCGTGTATAGCATTGGAGACGCGAGACCAGGGACCTTCTATACAAAAGAAAGTGGTCAGAGAGTTGTAGAAGCGTAAAAGCTAAGCAAGATCCAACCAAGATTAGTGCCGTAGCCGCTTTTCGGGAGAATGAGTAGGAGGGTAGAGCGATTATGATTGATGAGCTTACTGCATCTAGGGTGGATGTCAATGTATGTGAGTACGGATAATAGTAGAAAAGACGACCACCTTGTATGTGAGGCCGGACTTTTCGAGTATGCGTTGGCATTCGGCGATGTACTCTGCGACCTGGCTGGAAAGGTCAGGAATGCCAGCAGAGTGCAGGTAGGCGCTCAGCGGACAGAAGGCTCGTGGGTGCCCATAGGGATAAGGCAAAAGTCTGCTGGGGAGGTGAGAGGCTGGCCATGGAAGGAGATTCAGCACGCACCGGCGACGGCGTAGAGGTCGGCCATGAGTGTATTCATTTACTTATGCCGAGCGGAGAATGAAAGAAAGACGCAGAGAACAGAGCGGAGAATGAAAAAAAGGGACCAGATGTGTCCTGTGTTCGAGCCCACCAAGGCGCCGTCTGTGTCGTCGTTGCGCTCGGTCGCCCTTTCCGACAATGCCGCCGGCCCGCGCACAGGCCGGGTCGCCAGCTCTTCCAGTCTTGCAGAGTCGTTTGAGGAGATTTCCATTCCTCCGCCCCTGCCTCAGCGTCCAGCCCCCTCTCTCCCCTATGTCCCTCGGCGTGTACCTCCACTCCGCTCTGCAACTACAGGCTCTAGCAACCTCATCCCAACACCCACATTGGACCCCCTTGTCATCAGATCTAAACGGCCCACCCCTGTGCCCTCCGCTGCACGGAAACGCTACATCTCTGTTTTCAACGCCAACATCCTCCAGCGCCGGCGTGCGGAAGCACAAAACCCTTCTCCCAGAAAGCTTTCCTATGTACAAGCAAAAACTAAGCGTACACGGCAGGCTGCAGGCTGGCGGGGCCTTTCTGTTGACCTCATCACCGCCACCCCAGAAGAACTCGTAGCTCACGGTCAGAACATCCAAGGTAAAGAGTGGGATATTGAGTTGGTTGTCAATGAGAGCATCGGTCCTGATGAGACATTGCAAGGCCAGATTGTCAAGGCTATCTGGTTGCGTTCGAGGATTGAGAAATCAAAACTGGCAGAGATTTGGTGGGCATCCAAGTCCATCTGTGCAGAACCAGGTGCTAAAGGTGTTGTAGGAATGAGTGCGATCCACAAGGGAAAGGCTCACTCGATGCAGATTCATTCGCACGTGGGATGTGGCGTATCGACGAACACCTCCGCCGTACTCAGGCTCCTCTTCGTAGCGCAACCTCCACATCGCTCCGTAGCGCTCGGTCTCTCGGAATCAGTTCTGCACATCCCCAAGGACCTCCAGCTATTAGTACACGTCCGATCGCGACGTCGGTGAGAAGATCATCCACTGGCCTATATTCACCGCCGCCCCCCTTGCCGAAAATCGTCCTCCAGTAATCTTCGTCATATATTCAACTCAGTCCGTGCTAGATACTCAAGTCGCTCTAATATTTGTATATGAGTTGTCATCATCTCTCTCATCTGACTTCCCTCTCACTCAGCCTCTCCTTTATTTTGTTTCTTCTCTACCTCCTCTCTCCATGCTTGAATCAACGCCGCACCTAGTTCTTTGCCAAGCGCAAGAGCAAGCGGGACAGGTACTGCATTGCCTATCTGCCGAATTTGCTGTAGAATGGTTATGACAAAGAGAGTGGACAGATCCAACTCCTTTACTCACGTCTTCATAGATCCCGGAACCCGTGTTCGGAGATTCGAAGATATAGTGGTCCGGGAATCCTTGAGCTCGTGCACATTCACGCACTGTCACCATTCGTTGTTGCTAGATAAGCCATGAGTGTGAATCAGTACTCGGAAGTGTTGGTCTACGTGCGTTTGGATGTAACGGTTTAGCGTTCTTGGTCCCAGGCGTCAGTTGCGTTAATGTGCAAACAAAGTGGCCATCCAGTGCGAGACGACCGAAGAAAGCTACAAAAGTGGTCGTCATTGGATGACCATAGCTGATGAAAGGGTGGTCCTACATCGCTTTTGTTTTGTACCCTTTCTAAATCTCGGTTGGAGTTCTTGGGGTAGGTCTGAAGAATGTATGAATGCTACAATATCATGATCAGAAATCATTAGCTATCACCATTATGATCAGCACCTGGCTCCAGCGGTACAGTCGTCGTCCTATCCCATTTCATTGATTCAGATGCCAAAAAAAAATCAAAGAAAACACACGCTTCAACCAATCTATCCGAAAATCTTCTAGTATAATGTCCATTCACTTTCTCATCCTCGCCCATTTCTTCCCTTAGCCACATCTGGAATCGGTTTTGTGGTTTCATCGCATACTTGACACCACGAGGATATCCAGGGTATTGAGAAAGTTCGTTGGAGCCCTGACCATTAAATGTAGCATGGAATGACGGAATGCAGAGTATATCTTGGCGGTAACGTGCTAGTCCTTTGTCTCCAATTGTCACAGGTATGATTTCGTGTGGGTTGATCCTCATGGTCGAAATTTCTTTAAGTCAATCAAATATATTGATGCTAAATGCGTATACTTACCAGTCGAATTTCGGCTGGGCAGGCTATCATCAGAATAATAACAACAATAAAAAAATAAGCATACTAAATCACAAATAGCAGCATCGACCGTAATAGGCTTCAACGGCGCACACTGATGCGGTTTTCCACTCACAACACTCCTTGTCGGCGGCGGCAACTTATTCCCAATAGGCAACAATGGACTAATCGCTCCTTTCTTCCACGCATACACAGGCATAGGATGTTTCGGTAATGGCAGTCCTCTCTTCGCACCCCAAAATATAACTCGTTCTCTATTCTGCGGTGCCCCATATTGTCCTGCTTGTAATACTTTCCAATGAACTTGATAACCCAGTGCTGTGAGTGTCCTCATAATAAATTTAACGACGCCAGATTTAATTCCGCCTGAAAGAATACGACCAATTTGTTCGCTTAGGAGAGGATGGTTGAGCAGTCCGCGGACATTTTCGAGGAGGAAGTAGCGAGGTTCGTAGTGTTCGAGGTAGGAAAGCATGTTACAGGGCATTGTAGATCGGATGTCGTCTGCTTGCTAGAAGAGGTTGTCACTAGTGAGAAGCTTAAACCAGGACCAGGAGGACAATTTACCTTGTTATGGTTTGCACCACTGAATGACTGGCAGGGTGGGCCTGGGCGTATGATTTCGAAAAAATAGGAAAGAGGACATAACCATCTCGGCCTTACCTCCAAAAATAAAGTCAACTTCATCCTTTTCAGGCATGATTGGACACATTGTCTCCCCATCGTTGGAAAGTAATCGGCGAGGGTTTTTGCCTTGATGCGTTTTAATGGCATGCTCGAGTAGAAGACTACTATCTTTGCAGTAGACTTTTGTTTGAGGGTGATTACGCCTAGAGTTATTACATATTCAGTCACTTCTTCAAGAGTTGTTGATTTACTTGTATGTCAGAGCAGCCGCTGGCGAATACTCCACCGCCCACTTTGTATTAACATATCCCGACATATCCATACCGGTTCCTAACCCACCAGCGCCTACCAGGAGGACAGATCAGCTCTACTCCAAGTGAGTCTGCAAACCCCTTACCGCTGAACAATTCCAACCCTCTCAGTTGTCCATTTTGTTTGAACAATTCTTGAGCGCGCACGATATCATCCCTCCGTGCTTCAAAACAAGTTTCGCAATGATCTACATCTTCTTCGCCAATGGAAAAAAGTCCGTGCCTTGTGTCTCCCTTCTGGTTCAGATAAAAGTGATCGTCATGCTTGATCCACTCTTCAATCTCCGCACATTTTCGAAGGTAACGAACATAACACCGTCCATCAAGTCGCTCAAGGTCTATTTCGCCGGCCCGAACGGTCAAGAAGAGGCGGCGCTGGAGCAGCTACATCGACACATGAACAAGTTTCGAACATCCTGACCACGCACCTCATCAAAAATCAATGCTTTTGACGCCTGTGTATCATATTCCCGTGAGGCGTATACATAATCATCGTAACGGCCTAGAAAACGGACTTGAACTTTGATTCGGTCCCTTTCATCGTTGGTCAACTCGATGATCTGGCCAATCTCCAACAAGTAGTCATTGTCATCGGTTGGCCGGATGTAGACGAAGTCATGGCGATGATAGGTGACATCGTGAAAGGAAAATCCATGATTAACCTTGCGGAACTCGTGCGTAAAAATCTTTGTTCCCTCGATGGAACAGCAGTAACAAGGACAGAACCCAGGCATGGATTTTAATGCAAGACTATACCGCTCCTTTGTGGGTATATTAACGAATGCCGCATGTTCTTCATCGTAGATGAATCTATAGAGGTCCAAGCCACGCGTACATGAGGTAGTCCGCACTATGACTCACCCACAATGATAATCCTCCGAGTCGGGCACACGATTATCAAGAGGTTCTTTGTCTCCTGCCCCATAGAGCCAGGATACTTGGCATTTCTTGAAGATACTTGCTACTGGGTTTGTGGCGCAAGAATTGATAAGGAAAAGTGACTTGGAGTGTGCAGCTTCTTGAAGTATTGTCTTTGATCCGTGGACCATCCATTGTCCGTGAAAGAGCTTTTTGTCATTCATCTCGATGAAATGAAAGATAATACAGAACCTGCAGCTGGTTCAACAGCAACTAAGTGAAATTATAACATGCACACACCATAATTGGTTGCCATACTGATTTGGCGATTGAGCAGCAGAAGTCCTGTCGTTTTGTGCACGGACTCTATTTGAATCTTGACCTGGCATCACCATCACAACATCACCAACCTATGTTCCACCTAAGTAGTTGATATTGCCTTGAGAAAAAACCTACCCAGTACTCCACACCATCAATCTGGACGCTCTCGAAATAATTGTCGCGATATTTTGAAGGGGTGCCCCAGACGATTGATGTCGGGTCCTCGTAATGCTCTTTTTTTACGTCAGCGATAGCCTCGGCAACAGCTTGGGCTTCTTGAGGTTCACCAATGACGCGGAAGGGATTATTGAATAGTTGTTCCGCGACTTGGCTGACAATAGGAGTTATTACAGTAGCCTTGGCCTGTTTGAGGGCCTTTGTCTTGACTGTAGAAAGTGTGCAATTTGATTTTTCAACCTGCTCAGGCATGTTTGTAAAATATCTCAGGAGTGGCGAGCGTTTCAGACTCAGATTACAATCCTCGCAGAGTGAAGAGATGAATGTCGCCATGAAGACTCTCTACGTGGCTGTTATCAGGTCAAGTAGTAGAGTGAAGCGAGGCCATACCACACCATCTTCCTCAACATCAGCTTTTATTAGTCGGCGACCTAAAAGAGCTTTTGGAGAGATGATTGGATTTTTCCTAGGGAATGACAATTTGTCAAGCTTGTGGATAAATTCATCGTAAGTCAGTCGTACATCTCGCATAGCTGCGGCTATTGCGAGATGGAGTATGTACACTTGAGTCCAAAATGGCATGAAATATTCTTCGTAGCGTCTCGAAGGTCTGCCCAGGATATACCAGGCTTTCTGAGTCTGGATATAGATATTTCTATGTTATGAACGCATAAGTTGGAGAGCAAATACTAGGACCCAGGAAGCACCTACCTGTCCATCCTCTTTGAATCTGGATAATCGTAGAATGTGACATTAACAAGGGTCGAAGTCTTGATTAAAGATGATGGCAATTCATTGCCAACATGACTGTTAATTGACATGCGGTCCAATTCCTCTTCATCGTCACTGTCTATCCTGAAGTCCTCATAATCCTCGTCCTCCTCCTCGTCGTCACTGTCAATCTTGTCATCTTGCCAGGGCGTCGCGGAACCCGTTGCGTAAAATTCTCCTGCTTCCATGCCATATTCGGGCCGCAGCTCCAGCAAACGACTTAGAGGAACTGGCTTGTCTGAGGCTTCATCGAAAAGAGTCACGTCATGCAATAGAAAAACAGGAACATCATTGTCCACCGATACCTCTTCTCCTGCAGATAGATCATCCTCGCAAACGTGTTCATCTGTGAAACATGCAACAGCTCAATTATTTGATCATCGAGACGCAGTGTAAACGTGCCTATGGTGAAATCATTTTCTTCCTCCAACGTGGCCACACTACTATTTTCTAAGAAGGGAGCAAATGAAGGAGGTGGATTGTTTGTCTAACAGAGTATAAGAGATGATTGTCATGAGATACTTGGACGTTTATCAATCAACAAGACGAAGGGACCTTATGGGGATGATGTATTTTGGGTCTCTTGGCCTGAGGACTCTGACATGGCGATAATGTGGTTGTGGAACGTTTGGAACGGGGAGGGGGTACAGTAATTTCAACGTAAACTTGGCGCCTTTTCATTGATTCGGTGCAGACAGAAGGAAACAAGAAATTCGAACACCGACTCATATCCCCATCAACTTCACCTTTTTCCCTTTCCAGCCATGGCTTCCCTCCCAGTCGTCGACCTTGGAGTCGACTACACGGTGGATAAAAGTATGATGATGAATTTAAATCAAACTCTGAAATTCTTATTGAAAATTTGGCCAGATAAAATTAAGGATTTTCTGTCAAAGTTCAAGGGACAGCAGGAGAAGGACCTCGAACAAAACTTTGCAGATATTGATATCCGCGATGATGAGGGCGCAGACAGCGATGAGTTGAGATCGCTCAGATACATGACTCAACTGGTATGCGTACATTCGCGCGTTTGACGCGTCCTTACGTGCTCACATCTTGCCAGCAAAAGATCGCAAATCGAGAGCAGCAAATGCTTGTGATTGAGCTAGAGGATATCTACTCGGTAATACTTGACAATTTGTGTCTTACGGTCCTAACCTTGACATGGCAGCATGAATCTACGGAAAGCAGTCTCGTTGCCAAGATTCAGTTCAATACTCGCCGATATGTTCAGCTCTTCTGTGAAGTCGTCGATGAGCTTATGCCTCCACCAACCCGTGACATCTCCGACTATGACGAGGTCATCGATGTTATTCTACATCAACGACGACAGCGCAACGAACAAATCGAAGGTGGTCAGGAGAGATTTCCTGATCATCTTCTCAGAAGATAGTAAGTAAGCCTGGATCTTATCTTCCTTCCGCCGCGCTAACTTTTAACGCTTGGTCTTAGTAATCTCTACTTCAGGCCACTCAAAAAGGATGTTCCACTCGCGGTGCGGGATGTCAGAGGTTCTTACCTGGGCCGCCTAATCACTGTTCGCGGCATCGTCACTCGAGTGTCAGAAGTCAAACCTCTCCTCCAGGTCAATGCTTACACATGCGATGTCTGTGGTTCAGAAACCTTTCAGGATATTGCTCAGAAGACTTTCAATCCTCTTGTTGACTGTCAGAACGAAAACGAATGTAAGAAAAACGGTATCCGTGGGTCTCTCCACATGCAAACGAGAGCGTGTCGATTCATTCCTTTCCAGGAGGTCAAAATCCAGGAGATGGCAAGTAATTCTTCATTGCTGATGGGTTTAGACTAATATTGTAGTTAGGCGGACCAAGTCCCCGTCGGTCATATCCCCAGATCAATGACAATTCATGTTCACGGAAGCCTTAGCCGCTCAATGAATCCCGGCGACGTCGTACATATTGGTGGCATTTTCCTACCTATACCTTATACCGGTTTTCAAGCTATTCGCGCCGGGCTCCTCACAGATACATATATCGAGGCTCACGATGTCCACCAACTCAAGAAACAGTACGGTGACATGCAAGTGACACCCGAAATTATTCAGAAGATCGAACAACTCAAACGTGATGGTAACATCTATAATAAATTTGCTATGAGCATCGCCCCTGAGATCTATGGGCATCTGGATGTCAAGAAGGCTCTTCTACTCCTGCTTGTTGGGGGTGTCACCAAGCAGACTGGCGATGGCATGAAAATCAGGGGTGACATCAACATCTGTCTTATGGGCGATCCTGGCGTAGCCAAATCCCAATTGCTTAAGTACATATCCAAGATTGCACCTCGAGGTGTCTACACAACTGGTAAGGGTTCTTCGGGTGTCGGTCTTACTGCTGCCGTCATGCGAGACCCAGTTACCGACGAGATGGTCCTAGGTACGAATTTGTCTCTTCCCCATGGTCTCAAATTCACGAAGCCTCACAGAGGGTGGTGCACTGGTGCTAGCCGACAATGGTATCTGCTGTATTGATGAATTCGACAAGATGGAAGAATCTGACCGTACCGCCATCCACGAAGTCATGGAACAACAAACTATCTCGATTTCCAAGGCTGGCATCTCGACTACCCTCAATGCACGTACCTCCATTCTCGCTGCCGCCAACCCTCTTTATGGCAGATACAATACCAAAGTATCGCCTGTCGAGAACATCAATCTTCCAGCTGCCCTTCTCTCCCGTTTTGATTTACTCTTCCTGATTCTGGATAAACCTACGCGTGAAGAAGATGAACGTCTCGCTCAACACGTTACATACGTGCATATGAACAATCACCATCCTGATCTCGAGTTTGAGGTTATTGAACCCCACATCATGAGGTACTCGCGTTCAGACTGACATTATCATTATCCAATTAATATCCTTCTGTAGGCATTACATTGCCATGGCACGTCAGCGTCGACCGGTTGTTTCACCTGAGATCTCCAGCTACATTGTTGACTCATACATTCGGTTGCGTAAGATGTCGAAAGAAGACGAACAAGCAAACAAATCCCACACTTATACCTCCGCGCGTACTCTCCTTGGTGTTCTCCGTCTAGCTCAAGCTCTCGCTCGTCTGCGCTTCGCAAACTCTGTTGAACATGGTGATATCGATGAGGCACTCCGTTTAATGGAATGCAGCAAAGAGAGCCTGCACGATGACAATGAGAAAGAATTTGAACCGGATAAGTCTGTTGTCAGTCAGATTTACCGGTTGATCAAGACTATGGGTGGTATGAGAGGAAGACGAAAGAGGCAGAAGAGGATGGGTAAAGGTCCGGCGGGTGAGGGGGACATGGATGTTGATTCGGATGAGGATGAAGACGATGAAACACTTTCCATGGTTGATGTCCGTGCCAGAGTGCTCAATGCTGGGTTTACGGAAGCACAATTTATGGAAACTATTCGTCAGGTAGGTTTGATTCTTTCCTCCTTGGTTACTCAACACTCATAGTAAACAGTATGAAGATCTGGATATCTGGTTCTTAGTCAACAACGGAGCAAAGCTCCAGTTTAATACTATTCGCGCTTGAGACATTCATCTCCTGGTGTAATATATGTACAAATAATCTTGCATTTGACCCGCGTTGCGGTATCTTTCGCTCTGCTGATTGTGGAATCCTGATGCCGCTTATGATGACTAGCTCGTAGACAATTAATCAGAGTGAATCTAAACCTTCTAAATACAGCGGTAGCCTTGTAGTGACCCTAATGATTACGATCCCAGAAAATAGACAGAGATATAAGTTCAAGAATTAAGTTATCTGTGCTGGTGATAATGTTCGTGTGTTAACAATTCCCTCATTCACTCGTTCCCCTCACTGAGCTATGGTCGGCTTCGTCTCCTCCCTTGCTTTATGAGCAGAATGACTATCCTCCTCCTCCTCACTATAATCCTCATCATAGTACTGTTCTTGACTAGATGCGACGCCACTCACAGTTGCAGGGTCTTCATCATTCAAGAAGCCTGAATGGAAACCGATACCTTCCATCGACCTCCCAGGCGGCTGAGGCCCCGTTAACCCGGTATTTTCATCCGCATAATCCTCATCTTCTGAAACTTCACCGAACGCATCATACAACTCTCTCGTACGACCTGTACTTCCAGTAGCCCCTCCTTGACCACCCAATCCATTCATTGACATCTCATCCGGTCCAAGTCGTCCATACCCTGTGCGGCGGTGTTTGCGTCTACGCAGGTAGAAGAATACACCTGCGCCAAGACCGAACAATATGACAAGTGCCATCGCCCCAAAAAACCATTTTTGATTAGATTCAAGTTTGGATAAGTCAGGGAACCAGCCTTCATCTGGTGTAGAATCAATGGCAGTTACAGATGGTGAAGATATGGGAGTAGCAAAAGCAGGTTTGGAATTTTCCCCTTCTTTCGTACCGTGATCACCTGGGAGATGACTAGTAGGTTTCGGATGTTGTCTAGTAGTTCCTGAAGCAAGAACTGGGCGCATGGGAGCCTCGATTGGTGGGAAGACGTTAACAGTATCAGTAACTTCGTAGTTACGCGTTTCGTCTGGGTCTATAGCTGAACCCCAGAACATCATACTCCACCCAAGGAAGGAACCATTACTCTTCTGAATTTCATTCTGGTCGGAGACATGAATCGTCCAATGACCTATCGGACTTTCGCCCCTACATAGAATATATTGAAACCAAGCGGAAATAGAGTCAAAGAAAGACCCACCAGTGCTTCACAGTCATGAAAGTCCACCCTGGGAAACCAGAAGTGTCGATATCGAATTGGCGTTTGCTGGCCAAGACACTCCTGACGCCGTTGGGGCTGATAAGTGCGACTTCTACATCTCCTCGCCGAGTGTGCTGAATCCAAACTTTGACGTTGATATGCTCGAGTTTTTCAAAATTGTTTTCACTTAATATCTGTTGCGTGATGGTGATCTTACTCTCAACGCCACTGGCACCGATGAACTGCCCTCCAGTATAGTTGCCTTCACTGAACATCTTTGCATCATTCAACTGGATAGTTTCCGTCGAGAGCCAGGTCTGCGGTTTGACGAGCGACCATGACTGGGCAGCCTTGACAAAGGCATAAGCATCGAGTGCTCCATAGCCGTACTTGTAGCTGTACATTCTGCCCGTGGCGGTCTTTTCCCAATCCGGATCATCTGGATTGACGATTCGTGCTGTTTCTACACAAAGATGTTGAATGTCACGCCAACCAAGATCGGGTCTGCACAATGTAGCTTAGTCCACAATATCTTCAGAAGGATTTCTAACATGCCTAGCCTCTAATGCTAGGGCGAAAACACCGACAGCATTTGGTGCCGCTGCGGAAGTACCACCATGTGTCGTGGCACATGAATTTTGACCCTTATCAGTCGTCACCTGAAATAAGTGACATGTGAGAGAGAAACACGCAAATGTAGTAAAAAATATCCATACAATGTGCTGGCCGCTACCAGAACTGTAGGCCACAATCATATTGGCGGCGCAAGGCTCCGAATAGTATGGATGCATTCCCTTGTAGTCAATGGCAGCAACTGTGATCGAATAGATGCTATTAGTGTAGCCGTCGAAGTTACATTGGTCTCCTTGCGCAGCACCATTACCGCTGGCAAAAACGAAAATTGAGCCTTTTCCATTCCGCCCGTTGTTGATTCCATTCACGACAGCCTTTTTGATGAGATATCCCGGACCCTCCATGGATTGACCATTGTCAGGTGGTCCCCAACTGCAACTGTAAATGGAAACGTTGCTAAATCCATAGTTCAAAGCCGCTGCTTCATCCACGTCGGAGATAGGTCCAGATAGAATGCGAACTCCAGCAACCTTGGACTCATAAGCGATGCCTACACCACAGACATTATTCTTGAGCGCAGCCACTTGACCTGCGCACCTAGTTCCATGGTGATCATCAAAGTTTTTGGGTGTTGGAAGAAGTTCATGGTCATTGAAGTCGTATGAATCATCCGCATCCTTTCGGGAAGTAAGAAATAAGTACACTTATGAAAGTAGTTAAGCGCACAAAATTTGCTGCAAGATCCTCGCTTGTATAATCCAAGCCATCATCCACCAGTGAAGATATTATACCTTTCCCAGTAAGACCCATCTCCCAAACCGGCGTTGCATTCATGGAGTGCTCCGGAAATTCGTTATTGACAAGATGCCATTGTTGCTCAAAGAGCGGATCTTGGATGCCAAGCCGCGAAGCGACCTCGCGGGATAAAGCGTAGTCATCGGGTCGCTTTGGCGGAGCACGTCTGATTCGTTGTCGTAATTCCTGCTTGGACAGATATTTGACGGAGGCAACTATTCGGCGTGTGTGATTTGCATCTTCGGATCGCATTGAAAAGGGTGAACTGGCTCGGGCTTGGAGTTGTCGGAATGCTTTGAGAACTGGATCTTCAGACTCGCCTCTTTTTGAGGGACTGTGAGCTTGTTTGAGTGTTCGTACCAACCAGTGGTTTTTCAGTTCTCCTGCCTGTTCGACAAGTTCTACTCCGAGAGCCCGAAGCACATCATCCAGTGATGCAAGGGATGAGTGAGAATGATGTTCCACGACATAGTAATTGTGCGTATCATAAAAGCGCTTTGCGGGAGATGCAGAAAGCACAGTCTGCAGAAGAAGGAGAAAGGCAGTCGGCCAAAGGAGACGCATGGAAAAGCAGCTCAAGTCGCACAGCCACTCCATATGCTCACCGAGGTTTATATTTATATTTTGAGAACAGGGAACCGCTGTTGGGAGTTCATCTAACGAGGTGCTGTTTTCTGAAGCGAGACCCATGTCCCAGCGCATCTAGAGGCATGTTCACTTGTTCTGGAGCACCATTTGTGATCTTGTCAGTCTTACAGTAGTTACTTAGTTTTGGGATCGTACTTCACGTAGTACATCACATATCACATGTACTACTCGTGTTAGACATTTACAGTTGTCCACAGTTCACTGGGTGACTCCTGAGTTATCAGATTAATTCCTAAGGCTACTAGGACCTCTTAGTCGTCACCTGCGCCTCATTTAACACTACATCATCTCTGTATATGGTTTGGAGTATAATGGTCAGCAAGATTGATAGGCCTCCTCATACTGAGTTCCTCACTGACCTTAGGAGCTCGCACACTTTGTGTCCTCACTAGTGGATGTCCTCATTTACGCTGAAACTGTCCATCAAGCAACACACCTAATGAAGCTAGATTTTTCGTCTCTGGGCAGTTCTTGGCATTGATTGTATGGGTTTCGATTTGGCTATCAGCTGTTATATGCAAGTATATAAATATACTGGACCGTCAGTCATAGTGATTAGAAATTGACCGACTAACTCACTGATAGAATAGCTGACTACCCCCACAATAGATTCTGGCTAGACAGTCCTTGTACGAACACTTCTGAATACGTTGTCTCATACTTAATCAGGCTGATGAATAGGACATGCTATGAGATGAATGCACACAGTGATTTTGAATCCGCAAATTAATACATTGTTCCCTTTGAACACCACTGCACACTTGTTTAATGATTTCACCATGTTGAGAAAGTTGTTAAGCACACTTAAAATAATGATGATGAAAATGTCCTGACAGTAATAATTTAACAACTACAGAACCTTACAACTTGGTGTTTGGAGAAGTAAGTATATACTAGTGTTGTAAGAAACAAAGACAGCAAGCAAAGCACAGTGTGAATGTACTCTATTAAAAGAAGAACATGTGTGTTGCAAAGCATTCCACTTAGTAAGCATATCAGTAGTCCTAATTATGTAATCAATGTAGCTATTGCAATAGAAAACTTCATAGGGTCAAGTAGAATTCATGCATGTATGGCCTCCAGCCAAAATATTGATAGGGTAATCCTGACTTGCCCATTACTGTGAATCTCTCCAAATATGAGAAAGCACTATGTTTCTTGTATAAGG
>Ga0157366_1000228_pt1 | contig 27439 bp, 37 predicted proteins | sample AttbisABBM1_FD_113149 | JGI IMG/M metagenome (GOLD analysis project Ga0157366, IMG submission 113149) | Fungus gardens microbial communities from leaf cutter ant in Botucatu, State of São Paulo, Brazil - Atta bisphaerica ABBM1 | ecosystem: Host-associated > Fungi > Mycelium > Unclassified ...
GCCGGGGTTTAACATGCGTATTAATGAAAAGGAAGTTAACAACAGTTATATGGCTTATGCGCGTGGTGCTGTTCGCGCAGAGCAACGCGGCGATTATACAACTGCATCAACCTTATGGAATAAGGCAGCGACAACAACGTGTAATAGCCACAATCTGAACTGGGCGTTATATCGTAAATCCCATTGTTCACATGCGGCGACAAAACAGTGGAGTAATCCAAATGCTAGCCAAACAGTTTAACGCCTGTTACCCCGTAGGGACGTCGTTTATTTACCAACCCTGTAAGGCATTGCGCGGCGGCCAGCTTGTTAAAACGGTAGATATTGCAAGGGATTTTAAAGCCGCCACCGTTGTGGAAGTTAATCTGGAACCTTATTTCGTTAATACGAAGTCATTAACGCCTGCGGGTTAACTTAGCCCAATAACGAACTGATTTTAATTATGGCGCAATCCGTCACGGGCGAGCTTGCGCCTTATTCAGGAAATAACGATATGGACAGTAAAGAAAAGTATTTGAACAAAATTAAAAAACTGCTGAATCTGGCACGTAAAAGCACCAACGCCAGCGAGGCCGCCAACGCCATGCGCCAGGCTCAAAATCTGATGCGCGCGCATAAGCTGACAGCGCAGGATATTGACCTGATGGAAATCAGCGAGGCCAGCAGTAAAGGGGCACCATCCAATGCAGTAAAAATACCGGGCTATATGCGGATGCTTATCGGGATTATTCGCCATGCCTTTGGGGTTCAAAGCTATTTGTCCTGGCAAATAGGCAAGCGCACGGTTGTGTTTTATGGGCCGGATGAACGTCCACAAATAGCGGCCTATGCCTTTGATGTGCTCACACGTCAGATGATGGCAGCACGTAAGGAATTCAGTGCCGGTCAGCGTAAAAGTATCAAGCGCGCCACCAAAACTGGCCGCGCGGATGCCTTCTGCGAAGCATGGGTTCACGGGGCATATCAGGTTATTGAGGCATTTGCCGTTACCCCGGAAGAAAAGGGATTGATGGAGGCGTATTACCAAAAAATCAGCGGTGATTTTGTCACTACAGCACACCGTCCCGCCAAAAAGGTGCGCGGGGATGAAGGTGCACGCTGTGCAGGGTTCATTGCTGGCACCAGTGCCACGCTAAACCACGGCGTGGGTGGTACTTCGGACGCAAACAACAAGCCACTCCGGATCGGGAGGTAATGCTTATGTATCTCTGCGTCAGCGGTTGCGAATACCTGGATAACGGCGATCGGCGCATCTACCACCTGACCGATAACAGCACCGTGGTGGAGTGCCCGAAGTTACCGGGTAAATCCCGGTTCAAGTTCTACGACGGCCATAACCGCACCGTCTATACCAACCAAGTCAGAACGGCGATGAAAAGCGCCGTCGAACGCCATAAAAAGCAGTGGAGAATTCAATGAACAACATCATGATCGATATCGAAACCTTAGGCAAAAAACGCGGCTGTCCTGTGCTCTCCATCGCTGCCGTACAGTTTGATCTGCAGACCGGCAATGTGGGCGAGACCTTCTATGAACGCATGAGCTGTGATGCAGCTCTCACCTATGGTTTACCGGAAATCAGCGCCCTGGAATGGTGGGATAAGCAAAGTGCTGAAGCACGGGATGCCGCGTTTAACGGTGAGCGTCACCCCGTCAGCGTCGCCGCTCAACTGCGAGCCTTCCTGCTACGTGCTGGCGGTGGTCGCTGCATTCCCTGGGGCAATGGGTCAGTCTTTGATATCACCATCTTGGAGGGCTGGTTTGACCGCGTAGACCCACAGGTCGACGCCAAGGGGGATGACATCTATCCCTGGAAGTTTTGGGACATCGCCGATCTGCGCACGCTGGTGCGACTGTCGGGGATTAATGTCAAAGCTATCCCATTCGCTGGTGAAAAGCACAATGCGCTGGCCGATGCCCTGCACCAGGTGAAAATTGCCCATACTGCCTATAGCGCTCTACCTTCTCCAAATAAGGGGGCGCAGCCGGTGGCATGGACTGATAGGGAAGAGCTGGCATTTGCCAATGACATGGCCTGTATGTGGACTAAAGGTATGGGTGTTAACGAGGTGCCCCTATACATCGCCCCGCCAGCGCCTGCAGTGCCGGATGCCGTCGATTATTCAGACCTCGACGCTACCAGCCAAGACCGCGAAGTTATCGAAGCTATTGCCGAGTGCAAGGGCTGGAACGCCTGCCGCGCCGCAATGCTGACGCTGGAACGGGGCAACGGAGGTCACGATGGCCAAATCAGCGACTGACCGCAAAGCGCAGCAGCGCGCCACACTGGCCGCCAATGGCGGGCTACGGCATGAACTGGTACTCACGCAGCAAGAGGCCCATATGCTGGAACGCAACCGCCAGCGGCGCAATCCAGGCCGCGCGCCATACAGCCGCAATGAGTACCTCAGCCTGTTGATCTTGTGTGACGACCAGCGGCTTGATCGGCAAGAGGCAGCACTGGGGAGCTGCCAGCGTTGCGGTAAGACGCTCCCTGGCGGCTGCAACGGCAATTACAGAGGCGAAGCCGCCTGCTGGTTCACCCGTGGTTGTCTTTCGATGAATTTAACCAGCGCCGTGACCGGTCACGCAAATCTTGAGGGGGAGTAATGGCTAACGATATTCGGCATTACAGCAAGAATCTTATGGGTATGGCGATGTATAATACAATGTGTATCAGTATGGATTCTACGCAATGGAAGGTTAAAGCCAATGACTTATATTTTTGCGCTGGTAGTTTTTTGTATCTGTCTTATCTCCAGAAAATCAAAAGTGTTTGTCTTCTTGGGGATGTTAGTAGCCCTAGGTATATCAGCAATTCTTTTTATCATGTTTGGTGCTATCGCTGCTGGGGCTGCGTTCGGCTTATTCTGGGCGCTATCCGGCTACTACCAACGGCGCTGGGATGCGCAAGCCGTAGTCGCCGAGCCGGAGGAAATTGCTGATGAGCAAAAGCCTCTTAAAGGTGATACACACGGGGAAAAAAATCCTTGGTTGGACTGACGAAGTCTATCGGGATGTATTAGCCAGGGAGACCGGTAAGCGCAGCGCCCGCGACTGCAGCGACACCGAACTGGAACGCATGATCCGTTACATGCGCTCCCAAGGGTTCGCCCCGCTTGCCAAGTATGGCAAAAAACCGAACGTGGCCGCCGGGCGCAAGGCGATGGTCAGTAAAATTGAGGCCATACTGGCCGAGGCCAACCGCCCCTGGTCATATCTGGACGGCATCATCAAGCGGATGCTGGGCGAAGTGAAGCCGCTGGCCTGGCTGAACGATGACCAGGTGCGCAAAGTGCTGCAGATGCTGATTATCGACGCCAAACGGCACGGGAGGCTCTAATATGCAGACCATCCAGCCCGACTATGAGCAGGTGCAGGAATTGCTGCCGGAATCTGTTCAACAGATTGCCAGTCTGATAGGCTTTCCCGCAACCAGTAAGCTGATCCAACAGTTTGGCGGCGTCCAGTTTCGGATCGGCAAGGGTTTGCGCAGCTCCGGCCAGCGCCGTATTGCGTTACTGCAGGAGACGCTGACGCCGGAGCAGGTCGCGTTGCTGATGCAGCATTTCAGTGGCGAAGACCTGTATATCCCACGCTGCCAGGATGCCTGGCGCGAATGGCGCAACCGCTGCTTTCTGGCGGAGATTGAGCAGCTCAAAGCCGAGGGCGAGTCCCTCACCATGGCGCTGACGCTGCTGTGTCCCAAGTACGGCATCGCCGCCACTCGTGCCTGGGAGCTGCTCCGAGAACGGGATCAGCAAGAACAATTTGTAGAGCAACGTTCTCTTTTCTAAAGCGGAGTGGACTATGCCCAAAGAGCTTACCCTCACAGAGTTTGATTCATTACCGATTGATGGTTGTTGGATTGAGTGTTCTGATATTCTCCCACCTACAGGGGTAGAAGTTATTGTAGAAACTAACAAAGGTGTCGTCACCGCCCTAGCTCGTTACATCAAATATGCTACCGCGTCACCTGCGAGCGGGCACTGGGATAACGCTTATCCTGGCACTGGTAATAGGTATTTGTTTGAATCCATTACACGCTGGCAACCTTTGCCCGTACCGAAAAGTACCCACTACGCCCCCGTAACGGGTTAGCGACAGCCACTTTCCCCACAATAACCCTCATTAACAAATGAGGGTTATTTTTATGTCTCGCTTTATCAATCTTCTGATCGTCCACTGCGCCGCTACCGCGAACGGCAAAGCCCTGGGCAACGCCAAAGAGAACGCCTCCCAGGTTATCGACCGTTGGCACAAAGACCGGGGCTTCCACCGCGCCTCGCCGGACAACAGCAACGGCCTGACCAGTATCGGCTACCACTACGTGATCGAGACCGACGGCACCTTGCTGACCGGGCGCGACGAGTCCGAGGTCGGCGCGCACGTCGCCGGTCACAACGCCACCTCGATCGGCGTGTGCATGGTCGGCACCGACAGCTTCACGCCCGCCCAGTGGGCGACGCTCAAAAGCACCATCCTGCGCCTGCGCGACAAATACCGTAACGCCGAGATCTGCGGCCATAACCAGTTCGCCAACAAGATTTGTCCCGGCTTCCCTGTGCCTGACTGGGTCGATGGCGAGTTTGCGCCGCTGCCGGGTCATATCGTCGATCCAAAGTGATGACCTTACTGCGCCTGCTGGAGCTTATCAGCAATCCGCACGGGCGGATCTCGACGTCGGACACCACGGTGGTGGGTGCCTTTATCGTCAGTTCCCTGGTGCTGCTGTGGTGCGCCTTCACCCGCCAGATTAATGACCTGCTGTTCGGGGCGTATCTGGCGGCCTGGGTGGCGCAGAACCAGGCGTCGAAATTCGCCGCCCTGAAACGTGACCGCGAGGTGCCTAAAGATGGCAATCGTCCTGACAACGCTGGTTAAGCGCGTGCTTCCTGGAGTCATGTACAGCCTGTCGCTGGCTGTTGTCGTGTGGACAATCCACAACCAGGGCTACAACAGCGGCTACAGCCTGGCCGAACTCCGCTATCAGGGGAAGCTCAGCCGCCAGCAGTCCGACTGGGACACCGAGCGCCGCCAGCTTGCCGAGAAAAATCAGGCCGTGCTGCAGGCCGCCCTGGCCAAACAGGCGGAGCTGGCCGAGCAGGCGCGATTGTTGAGCCTGAGCCTGGAAGCCACACAGAGCCAACTGGCCACCACCCAACAACAGCTTAAAAAGAGGATCGCCCATGCCGTTCAAACCGATGGCCAACATTTTACTGGCCTTGGCCCTGACAGCCTGCGGCTCTACCGCGCCGTCCTTGGCTACCCCGACACCGGTGCTGCAGGTGTGCCCGACGCCACCGGCGGCAATGCTGAGCATTCCACCGATGCCCGTACCGCCGGGGGAATAAGTCCCGGCCCCTTGCTTGACCATGCGACCGAATACGGTGCCTGGTGCCTGACGTTACGCAACAAACTGGAAGCCTTAAATGCCTTTTACACCCCAGGGAGCGCACCCAATGACCATTGATATGGCGTTCAACATAGCTATCGGGATCATCGCTTTTTTGGGCGGGTTATGGGTGCGTACCCTGCAGGAAGATATCAAGGGCGTGCGCGGTGATTTGATGAATATCCGGCAGGATTACCAGCGCCGCGAAGATGCCCAGCGCGATATGAACCTTGCCGTCGGCATGATGCAGGACATTAAAAACAGCGTACAGCGCATAGAAAACAAACTCGACCGCAAGGCCGATAAATAAGCGAGAAACCCATGGCCAGAAAACACAGCACCCGACGTACCCGTTGTAACCGCATCGCGCCTGAGCTGGCCGAACTGCGAAAAATCAGCACCCAGCTCGACAGCATCGAACAGCGTCTCGACACCATGCAGCGTGATGCGGTCAAGGGGGGCGCGATAGCGGGTGCGGCAGCCGGTGCCGTCACCGGCGGTATCGTGGCCGCCGGTTTAGCCATGATCAAGGCTCGAATGGGGTTTTAATGGCGCATCCAAAGGAAACCCGCGACGCCCTGCGCAGGGCGTATATCTTCAGCAGCGTTTCCCTGGAGCTGGCTGCGAAACCGCTCGGCGTTAGCACCGCTACCGCCACCCGCTGGAAGAAAGACGCCAAAGAGAACGGCGACGACTGGGACGTTGTGCGCAGCGCCAACATGTTGGCGAGCGGCGCGCCGGAGGACGTGGCGCGATCCATTCTGGCCAGTCTGATGACGCAGTTCCAGGCCACGCTGGAGAAGGTCAACAGCGCCAACGATATTCCGGCGCAAGAGCGCGTCACGCTGCTGGCGTCGCTGACCGACGGCTACAGCAAGGCGATCGCGGCCAGCAAGAAGATTTTGCCGGAGACCAGCCAACTGGCCACGTCGATGGAAACCATGAAGCTGTTTTCCACCTTCATCCAGGAACATTACCCCCAGCACTTGACGGCGTTCGTCGAGGTGCTGGAAGCCTTCGGGCCAATATTGGAGAAAAACTATGGCTAACAAACTGATTGAGCTGACGGCGGACACCACCGTCCGGGCTGACGAGATCATCAAGGTCTGGGTCAGCAACAACTCCGGAGTGTTCGTTAAGCTGCGCGAAGGCGCTACCCACACGGTTGATCGCCAGTACGGTGAAACCCCGTTCCAGACGTCAGCGCGTATCAAAGCCCAGATAGAGGCGGCGCTGGCATGAAACAACTGATTGATGTCGGGAACGGCGTATATGTCGATCCTGCCGAGGTCAGCGCCGTTATGACAGAACTCCAGGGGCGTGTGTGCATCCTGCTGCGCGGCATTTCTCAGCCGCTTCTCGTGCGTTGTGAGTCCGGTGCCTCTGCGGATGTTCTGGCCCAGGCAATGACCGCTCGCATCAATGCCGTGATGGCCGAACGTCATAACGGCGTTTAACGCGTATTTACAGGGTATTCAGGGCGAGATATGGCGGCTAAATTTTCCATCCGAGAGTTCCAGAAATCGCTGGCGGAGTTGGCTTCCAGCCTGCGCCGCACCATCGAAGCGGAGTGCATCGGCTTCGATACCGGCACAGCGGCAACGGCTGAGCGGCGCAGGCTCGTCGCCGACCCGCAGACCGGCTACCGCTACTTCGTGCAAACCTACTTCCCGCACTATGTGCGCCACGCTGACCCCAGCGAGCTGCATGTACATCTGTTCAGCCGTCTGCCGCAAATCGTAGCCAGCCCGAAGGGCGAGCAGGATGCCATCGCCGCCCCCCGTGGCGAGGCCAAGTCGACGCTGGTCAGTCAGCTGTTTGTCTTGTGGTGCATCATCCGCGCCATCAAACGCTATCCGGTCATCATTATGGACAGTATCGACCAGGCGTACCCGATGCTGGAAGCCATCAAGGCCGAGCTGGAGTTTAATCCCCGTCTGCTGGCGGACTTCCCCGAAGCGTGCGGCGCGGGCCGCGTGTGGCAGATGGGCACCATCCTGACGCGCAACGACATCAAGGTGCAGGTCGCCGGTAGCGGTAAAAAGCTGCGCGGCTTGCGTCACGGCCCATACCGTCCCGACCTGGTGGTGCTCGACGATATCGAGAACGACGAACAGGTACGCAACCCCGACCAGCGCGACAAGGTCGAGAACTGGCTTAAAAAGACCGTGCTGCCGCTGGGCGGTGCCGGTGCCAAGATGGACGTCATCTATATCGGCACCATCCTGCATTACGATTCGGTGCTGTCGCGCACCTTGCGCAACCCGCTGTGGCGTCATGCGCGCTTTAAAGCCTTGCGCCAGTGGCCCGCCAATATGGCGCTGTGGGACAGCTGGGAGGAGATCCTGCGTAACGACGGCGAAGATGCCGCCAGCGACTTCTACACCTTGCACCAGGCGGAGATGAACGAAGGCGCGGTGGTGTCCTGGTCGGCCCGTCCGCTGCTGGCGTTGATGCTTATTCGTGCCCGTGATGGCCATGGCACCTTCGACTCCGAGTACCAGAACGATCCGGTCAGCGGTGAAGGCGCGATCTTCGCCCATTGCATTCATTTCTGGGTTAACCGACTCAATGAATGGCTGTTTTACGGCGTGTGCGACCCCAGCCTGGGCAAGGCCGGGGCCAGTCGTGACCCGTCGGCGCTTCTGGTGGGCGGTTTCAACCGCGCGACCGGCATTCTGGACGTGGTGGAAGCCCAAATCCGCAAGCGGCTGCCGGACAAGATAATCAGCGACATCATCGACCTGCACATCGAATACCGCTGCCTGATCTGGGGCATCGAGTCGGTGCAGTTCCAGGAGTTCCTGCGTACCGAGTTGGTCAAGCGGTCGGCGGCGCTGGGGTATCCCGTTCCCGCGCGGGCCATCATTCCCCACGCGGATAAGCTGCTGCGCATCGAGACCCTGCAACCCCATATGGAGAACGGCTTGATCCGCCTGCATTCGACGCAGAACACGCTGATCCAGCAGCTGCGCCACTTCCCCAAGGCTGACCACGACGACGGCCCGGATGCCCTGCACATGCTGTGGAGCCTGGCGGTAAGCAGTACGCCATCGTTTGAGTTTCGTTCCGCTACTTCATCCCGTGCCCGCCGTGGGCGCGGCGGTTTTTCTAAAGGAGGCTGGTGATGCCTGCATTAGTTGATATTTACGGTAATCCCCTGTCTTCGAAGACGCTCAAGCAGCAGCAGTCGGAGACCACGGCGAGCTACCTGCGGCGCCAGTGGGCGGAGCACCCCTCGCTGGGCATCGACATCCGGCGGCTATACCGTATTTTTCAGGAGGCCGAACAGGGAAACCTGACCCGCCAGGCGGACTTTTTCAACGACATGGAAGAGCGCGATGGCCATCTGTTTGCCGAAATGAGCAAGCGCCGCCGGGCGGTGATGCCGCTCAACTGGAGCATAGAGCCGCCGCGTAACGCCAGCGCACGAGAGAAGTCGATGGCGGCAGAGGCCACAGAATGGTTCCAGGACTTGCCGAGCTTCGAAGCGCTGCTGTTCGACATGCTCGATGCCATCGGTCACGGCTTCTCGCCGGTCGAGCTGGAGTGGGAGCGTGCCGAGGGGATCTGGTTGCCCAAAGAGTTCCATAAACGCCCCCAGCGCTGGTTCCAGACGCCGCAGTTCCAGGGCAACACCATTACCCTGATTGACGGCTCCCAGGACGGTGCCGCGCTGCAGCCGTTCGGCTGGATCTTGCACAAGCACCGCGCCAAGAGCGGATGGCTGGCCGAAAGCGGCCTGTTCCGTATCCTGGCCTGGTCGTATCTGTTCAAGAACCTGTCCGCTCGTGACCTGGCCGAGTTCCTGGAGATCTACGGCCTGCCCATGCGGGTGGGTAAATACCCGACCGGCACCACCGAAGACCAAAAAGACATCCTGATGGATGCCATCATGAGCCTGGGCCACGACGCGGGCGGCATTATCCCCGATGGTATGTTGATTGAATTCCAGTCCGCTGCCGAGGGCCAGGTTGACCCGTTCCAGTTCATGATCGAGTGGTGTGAACGCACCCAGTCAAAAATCATCCTGGGGGCCACGCTGACCGCCCAGGCCGACGGCAAAACCAGCACCAATGCCCTGGGCAACGTGCATAACGAAGTGCGTCACGACCTGATGGCCAGCGATGCGGTACAGCTGGCGGGCACGCTGACCCGCGAGCTGTTGTACCCGCTGCTGGTGCTCAACGGCTACGGCGATATCACGCCGCGCCGGATGTGCCGCTTTAAATTTGATACCCGTGAGCCGGAAGATCTGGCCCAGACGGCGACCGCTATCGACCGACTTGTCCGCGCCGGGGTGCCGGTGACGGTGGATTGGGCGCTGGAGAAAACCGGGATGCCGACGCCCAAAAAAGGCCAGGCGCTGCTGCAGCCCTTGACCGCCAGCCCATTCGGCACGGTAGGGCTGGGGCAAGCAACTGCCTTTACGCGGCTGGCAGCGCTGGCGTCTACCGACACCCCGGTGGAAAACGACCCTATCCAGGTCGCTATCGACGATGCGCCGCCGTCGGTGGCAAGCCAGGTCGGCCAGGCGATGAGCGCCATGCTGTCACCGGTGATGACGGCACTGGAGCGGGGGCATTCGCCGGATGAGGCGATGGCCATGCTGGCGACGGCGTACCCGCAGCTGGACGACAGCGAGCTGCGCCAGGTGATCGCCCAGGCCATTTTCGTGGCAGACGTGTGGGGGCGACTCAATGGCCGTTGATTTGGGGTTCGCCATGACGCTGCAGCCGGAGAAGGCGATCGCCTACTTCGAGTCCAAGGGCTACACCATCGGCTTCAACTGGCACGACGTGGAAGACGCGGCCCACGCCACGGCGTTCACCGTGTCCGGTATCCTGAAGCTGGATGTCCTGACTGATATCAGCACCGCCCAGGCCAACGCGCTCAAGGACGGTAAATCCCAGGCCCAGTTCAAGAACGAGCTGGTGCCCGAACTGGCCCGCAAGGGCTGGATCGGCAATGGGCTAAAAGCCTCCCCGGACGGCGAGCTTGAGGGCAAGCAGCTGCTGCCGTACCGGCTGGACACCATCTTTCGCACCAACATGCAGTCCAGCTACATGGCGGGACGCTACCAGGGCATGATGGAAAACGTCGCCTTTCGCCCTTACTGGGAGTACAGCGCGGTGATGGATTCACGCACCCGCCCGTCCCATGCGTCCCTTAACGGGCGGGTGTTTCGTTACGACGATCCGTTCTGGGATACCTTCTTCCCGCCGAACGGCTACAACTGCCGGTGCACCGTTCGCGCCCGTAGCGAGCGCGACGTGGCCAATCACCCGATCGGCGTCGAATCGACGGACGATCGCCTGGAGACCATCCAGCAACCCTATGGCACCGACGGCAAAACGCGCCCGGTCACGGCCTATCAAGACCCCAAGTCTGGCCGCATCTTTACCCCGGATGCCGGGTTCCACCTCAATCCCGGCAAAGGGTACATGCAAGAGCTGGGGCAGCAGCTGCTGCGTAAGGGCGACACGGCACCGCCACCGCTTGCCGCCCAGGCGGTGCAAACGGTCTTTGCCTCCCCGCGTGAGCTGGAGACCTTTACGCGTGACCTGTCCGAGTGGGTACGCCGCGCCGCCGCCGATCCGGCACTGCGCCAGGACTGGCGCTATGCCGGTGCCTTGCTGCCGTCGGTACTGGATGCGCTGCAGGTTGCCCCGCAGAGCGCGGCCATTACCTTGCCGGGCGCGGTGGTGCGTGATGCCGGGAGCGTCTCGCTGTCCAATACCTGGTGGCGTTTACCTGCGCTGCTGGCGCACCCGGATGTAGTGCTGCAGGGAGCCAGCGGCGACCTGGTGTATGTGGTGACGCAAAGCGGTACGCCACGCGCGGCGCGGGTGGGCTTTTCTGACGGTAAACCGGTGGTAAAAGAGACCTGGATGCTGTTTGACGGCGATGAGGCGGAGCTGATGCAACTGCCTGTCCTGGTGGGAGAATGGCGCAATGACTGAGTTGTTTATTGAGGTGCCCGATACGTTGCGGCGTGCCCTGGAGCGCATGGTGCGCCAGCTTACGAACCGCCAGCCGCTGATGCGGGCGATCAGTGAGGATATGCTGGACGCGGTGATGGAGAATTTCGCGCAGGAGGGGCGGCCCAAGTGGCTCCCAATCCAGCGGGCGGGCAAGATACTGCAGAACACCCGCCGCCTGATGTCCTCCATCGACAGCGACGCCGACAACAACATGGCGGTGGTCGGCACCAACGTGGTGTACGCGCGCATCCATAACGAAGGCGGGAAAACCCGCCCGCATGTGATCCGCCCACGCTATAAGCAGGCGCTGGCCTTCAACGGTCGGGTGGTCAAAAAGGTCAATCACCCCGGTTCGGTTATCCCGGAGCGGCGTTTCCTGAGCCTGACCGACGACGATCACGAGACCATCAACCAGACCATCCAGGACTACCTGGACAGCGCACTGGACGATTAGCGCCTGTGCGCGTCATCACGCGAATAACCGCCTGAATTGATACGATGTTACCACCCAGCCCCCGTTAATCGCTTACGCGACGATTTAAACGGGGTTTAAAGGGGGTATCGGTCGTCGCGTTTGCCTGTTATCTTCTTTTTCCGGCCTTCCCCCTGTTTCGCCCCCACGGTATTACCCACTACGCCCCGGTCACTGCTTGCTGTTTCCCCCTCCCGGTAGAGTGCTGCCTATCAGCCACTTTAGGGAATGATTTATCCGTGAAATCACCGTTACGCCTCGCCGCGCTCAGTGTTGCTATTAAAAGTGCCGGGCCGCGTGTGCAGCTTTTCCCCGCCGGTGTCTTCAGTGCCAGGGACGGCAGGCCCCACGATGCGCCGCACTGGTATATCGATGCCGCCCTGGCGCAGGTGCTGATTGATGAGGCGGCGCAGCGTAATACGCCGTACTGCTTCGACTACGAACACCAGACCCTGCACAGCCAAAACAACGGCAAGCCCAATCCTGCAGCGGGCTGGTTTACCACGCTTGAATGGGTGGAAGGCGAAGGCCTGTTTGCCATTGATGTGAAATGGACAGACGCCGCCCGCGCCATGATTGAGGCCGAGGAATATTGCTTTATTTCTCCGCTGTTCAATTACGACCCCCTGGGCAACGTAAAGCGTTTGATTAACGCCGCGCTGACGAATACGCCTGCGCTGGATGATATGGAGGCGCTGCTTGCGGCGGCTTCTCAACAACTGACGGGAGATAACACCGTGGACGACGATGAACTGTTACAACAATTGCGCTGGATGTTGAACCTGCCGCTGTCTTCGACGGCAGACGACATCAAGGCCGAACTGCAAAAGCTGATTAACCGCCTGTCGGACAATCAGGGCACCGCAGCGGCCAGCGTCAACCTGCTGGAACTGCTGACCCAGCAGGACGAGCGCATTGCTGCATTGTCAGCGCAGACGACGGATAACCCCGATCCGGCCAAGTTTGTGCCCGTCAGCGTGCTGGCCTCGGTACAACAACAGCTGGCGGCACTGAGCCAGAAAGTGACCGGCGGCGAAGTGAACGGGCTTATCCAGGCCGCCCTCAGCGATGGCCGTCTGCTGCCGGATATGCAGGGCTGGGCCGAAACGCTGGGCAATAAAGACATTGCCTCGCTGAAGGCCTTCCTGGACAAGGCTCCGAAGGTAGCGGCGCTTAGCGCGATGCAGACAGGCGGCAAATCGCCAACCGATGCCCTGGACAAGTCCGGGCTGGATGCCGACGCCCTGGCGGTGTGCAGCGTGTTCGGCCATGACCCGAAAGACATCGCCGCGTTATCACAGGAGGTTTAACCATGGCAGCCACCACCCAAGACCGTAACACCCCGTATCGCGACTGTGAGCTGACCCCCGTTCCGGTCGCCGCCAAGGAGAAGATCCCCGCTGGCGTCATCGTCTGCATCAACGAGGAAGGCTACGCCATCAACGGCAAGGAAGCCCCAGGTCTGTTCTACGCAGGACGCTCCGATGATTCGGTGGACAACACCGACGGCGAGAACGGCGAACAGTACATCCTGGTGCGCAGCCATAAGGCGTTCTGTTGGGAGAACGACGGCAGCATCACCCAGGCGCACCTGGGCAAACGGGCCTGCGTCCTCGATAACCAGACGGTGACGGCGGACGACGGCAGCGCCCCGGCGTCCGGGGACGGCAAGACAGAGGCCACGGCGGCCACCCGTTCCCAGGCGGGCACCATCATCATGATCGACACCGACGGTGTCTGGGTCTACTAAGGAGAAAGACACATGTTAGTTAACGCATCGACGGTCAAGGCCATTTTCGTCAACCTTAAACTGACTTTTAACAAGGCATTTGAGGCGGCTCCGTCGCAATGGCAGCGGGTAGCCACCCTGGTGCCGTCCACCGGCAAATCGAACGATTATTCCTGGCTGAGCAACTTCCCGAAGATGCGCAAGTGGATCGGGGATAAGCAGGTCAAGGCGCTGGAGGCCAACGGCTACACGCTGATCAACGACGACTTCGAAGCCACGGTGGCGGTCAAGCGCAACGACATCAAGGACGATCAACTGGGTATCTACGCCCCCCAGGCGCAGGACGCCGGGTTCAGCGCCAAGCAGTGGCCGGATGAAATCGTGTTCGAGCTGCTCAACCGTGGCTTCAGCGCGTTGTGCTACGACAAGAAGCCGTTCTTCTTCGACAAGCACCCGGTCGGTAAGGCGTTGTACTCCAACAAGGGCAACAAGCCGCTGTCCATCGATACCGTGGCCGCTGCCAGGGCGTCGTATGGGGCCGCCCGCACCCAGATGCGCAAGGTGAAGGATGAAGAAGGCCGCCCGCTGAACATCCGACTTGGCCAGTACGGATACAGCGAAGAGCGAGTCAAAGGGCTTAGCGCTGTAGCATTGAGCGGGGTTCTCGACGCCATCCATAGGCTGGAGAACCCCAAAGGCTGGAAAAAGAGCAAGTCGAACACCGTTAAAAGCCTCCGTCGCCCACGCAAAGGGCGCGGCGGTTCTCCCGCTCGCCACCGTAAGAACAACCGGAAGTAGCGCATGGCCCGTGAATTTGATACCCAGATAAAATTTGGGGTAAAGGATGAAGCGACGCCGCGCATCCGTTCCCTGTCCGAAGAGTTCCGCCGCATGAGCAGCGCCCGCGAGGCGCTGGGCATCCGGTCTGAGCGAAATATTCAGCGTGAAATCGACCGTACTATGGCGGCGTATAACCGCCTGGAACGCAGCGGATCGTTGTCCGCCGCCGAGCAATCCCGCGCGTTTGAGAAAATGCAGTCCACGGTGGCGCGCCTTCGCCAGGAAATGGCGGCCGTAGAACGCCAGCAGCTGAGCGCTTCCTCCAACGAATTCCGGCGCATGAGCAGTGCCCGCGAGACGCTGGGCATCCGGTCGGAGCGTAACATTCAGCGTGAAATTGCCCGCACCATTGCCTCCTACAACCGCCTGGAGCGCAGCGGGTCACTGTCTGCCGCCGAACAATCCCGCGCGTTTGAAAAGATGCAGACCACGGTGGCCAAGTTGCGCCAGGAAATGGCCGGGGCGGAGCGCCAGCAGCGCAGCTGGGGCAAGGCCGCATTCGCCATCGGCAGCGGTATCGCGGCGGGAGCCATGACGCTGCGCAAGCCGATCAATGACCAGGCCAGCTACAGTATGCACCTGGCCGAGTTGTCCAACCTCGCCTACAACAAAGAGGACGTGGCCGGACGCATCACGGGCAAAAAGGTGCTGGACGCCAGCATCCGCAAAGCGCTGCGGCTAGGCGGCGGCACGCCGGAGCAGGCTTTTGCCGCGCTGCAATCGATGATCCGCTCCGGCTCGATGACCGTGACCGAGGCGCAGCAGTCGCTGCCCGGCGTCATGATGAACGCCTCGGCAACCGCCTCTGATCCGGAAGCAGTGGCCAACCTGCAGGCCAGCGCCTACAACTTCGGCCTGTCGAAACAAGATGCGCTCTCCGCGCTGAGTGTGACCACCACCGCCGCGCAGCATGGCCGCGTCGGCGTACCGCTACTGGCCAGGGAAATGCCCAAGGCGCTGGAGTCCGCGAAATCGGCCGGTTTTAAAGGCCGAGCGGGCTTCTCCCAGGTGGCGGCGCTGTTTGAAGCTGCGGCCATCGGTGCCGGTACGCCTGAGGAAGCGGCGACCAACGTCACTAACCTGCTGGCCGAGCTGACGTCCAGCAACCTCAGCAATAACGCCAAGCACATCACGATCAAGGGTAAAGGTGTCGATTTTAAAGCGCTGTCCGTGAAGGATGCGGCCAAGGGACTGACCCCGCTCGACACCGTCAATAACCTGGTCGATACCGCCCTCAAGTATGACAAGAACTATCAGGGGCTGGGTAAAAAGCTGGCCAACACCAAAGACGAAGGCGCGCGCGCGTCGCTGGAGGCGCAGCGCGATCTGATTGAGGGGCAGTACATTTCGCAGCTGTTCCCGAACCAGTATTCCAAAAACGCCTTCCAACTCTATCGCCGGCAAATACCGTATTTCAACAAGCTGCAGCATGAGCAGATGGAGCAGTTCGATCTGCCGGCAGAGAAGCGGTCTGCCGAGCTGGACTTCGACCTGATTAAGCAGGAGCCGGAGTTTCAGATGCACCAGGCACAGAACGAGAAGCTGTTCGCCACTAACGACGCTGTGGCCCCTGTCGCCAAAACCCTGGGCGACCTGGCCGACTATGGCTCCAAGCTGGCGCAAGAGTTCCCTGGGCTGACAACGGCGGCAGCCGGTGCAACGGTGGCCATTACGGCGTTGGGTGCGGCGGCGGCAGTGAAGTCCGGCGCTGACCTGTTGATGGGGCGTGGCGGTGGTGCCACGGCGGGTAAGGCTGGCGCAGGCGTGCTGGGCAAGCTCAAAGGGCTTTTCGGCAAAGGTGGCGCAGGCGTCGCGGAAGGTGCGGCCACGGCTGGTAAGGCGGCGGGCATGTTGAAGTGGGTGCCGTTCCTGGGCGAAGCCGCGATGGCATACCAGGGGGCACAGGATTTTCCGTTGATTGATATCCAACGCGGTAAAGACCAGGCCGCCGAGGCCCGCGCCAGGGGCGGAGAGGCAAACCCGGCCATGATGGCGCTGATGCCCAAACCTGCCGGGGCACTGGATGCCCTGGACGAGATCCGCAAGTGGTTCTCCGGTAGCGGCCAGGATAAGACAGCAGATAAAGCCGCTACAGCGGCACCTGCACCCGCCGCGCCGATCGTTAACCTGACGGTCACACTGGATGGCCGCGAGATTGCCAGCACAATGGAACAACGACTAGACCGCGATGGGAGAAGAAAATAATGGTTGATATCGTGCATGACCTGGCGGGCGTGCTGGGCATCGATACGTTGCTCCCGGCCTCGTTCCGGGGGGTTGAGTTCGACTGTCTCTATACCCGCGACACCCTGTCCAGGGACACAGTGGCCTATGAGTACCCCTACCGCGACGGGGCGGAGGTAGAAGACCAGGGCATGAAGGCGATGAATTTTCGCCTGTCGGCGCTGTTCTGGGGCAACCGCTATCAAACCGAGCTGAAAGCCTTCCTTAAGACGCTGAAAGAGTCCGGGCCGGGGGAGCTTGTCCACCCGGTCTATGGCTCCATCCCCAGGGTGCAGTTTTTGGAGGCCGGTGTTGAGCATGAGGTCGAACCGCTCAATGCCGTCACCGTTGAGCTGGTCTTTATCGAGGCGACCACCGAGCAGGCGCTGTTTGCGACAGTCTACCCGGAGACCAGCACCGACAGCCTGCTGGACACCGTGAAGAAAGCCTTCAGCGACACCATGGGGTGGATTAAACAGGCGCAGGATGCGATGGGCCGGGTCAGTAACATCATCGCATCGGCGGAGTATGTGGTGCAATCGCTGGCCAACGAGATCCAAAGCACCATCGGCAGCGCGCTGAACTACCTGGACTACCCGGCGGCCTTTGTCTCCGACCTCAAAACCCTGCTGTCGGCCTTTACCGATCGCCTGGATTTTAACGAGGTAACGCGCCTGACCGACTGGCAGGCGGTACGCGCCCTGGGCAAGCAAGTGATCACGCTGCAGGACAACCGCTTCACCATCTCGCAATCGGCGGACAGCGGCGGCGTGTTTGTGTCAACGCTGCACCGCGCCAGCATCATGCCCCAGGAGGACAGAGACCTGGTCAATCAGGTTGTCCGATTGGCGGTTATCAGCGAGTGGGTGGAAGTCGCCGCCGACATCATGCAGTACGAAAGCGAAACCCCGACCCTGTCCGCAACGGACATTGAGCGCATCACCAATGATGTCCGGTCACTGATTGTGGAGGCCATCCAGGTGCAGCGCAGCATGATGACCACGCGACAGCAGCAGGCGCAGCAGGCGCTTGGCGTAACCCAGGATATCAGCAATGACGCGGCGCAGATTGCCGAGCTGCAGGCGTTTGCCTATACCCTGCAGCAGCTCGCCAGGGGCGTTATCTTGACGTTGCCGCCGCTAGTACGTCGTGAGGTTAAACGCGCCTGTAACCTGCATTTGCTGGCGTTTGAATGGTATGGCGATCGCGCCCGCGCGGTCGAGCTGGCGCGGCTCAACCCGACCTTACGTAATCCCAACAGTTTACAGCCGGGAGATGTGCTTTATGCCTTCGCTAAATGACGGTGCCGAACGCATTACGCTGCGTATCGGTGGAGTATCCCATGATGACTGGCTGGACTTCGAGGTTGATTCCGACCTGCAGACGCCCGCCGATGGCTGGTCGTTCTCCGTCGGCAATGTGGAGGCCGCGTTACCGGCGGAAGTTCGAGCCGGTGCCAGGGCGGAACTGCGCACCGGTGATGATGTGATCATGACCGGCCAGGTGGATGAAATCACCGATGATATCAGCAGAAACCAGCACAGCCTGGCGCTGTTTGGGCGTGATGCCTCGGCGGTACTGGTGGATTGCTCCGCCCCTATCTTTACCGCCCGCGACATGACGCTGCAGGAAGTGATCAGCCAAATCGTCAAACCGCTGGGCGTGACGGCGATCCGTATCCAGGCAGAAAAACCGCTGCCGTCGAAGAAAGCGAGCATCGACCCTGGCGACACCGCCTGGGATGCGCTGAAGAAAACGGCGGAAGCCAGCGGCCTGTGGCCCTGGGTCACGGCGGACGGCACATTGGTTATCGGCGGCCCGGATTACAGCACCCCGGCAGTCGATACCCTGGTACTGCGCAAAGATGGCCAGGGCAATAACCTGCTGCGCCTGTCCGTCACCCAGAACGTCAGCGCCCGCTACTCCGAAGTGACGGTGTTGGCCCAGGGACACGGCACGGCAAACGCCGACGGCAAGCATGACCGGCGCTGCACCGTGCGCGACACCTCCGTGCCTTTCTATCGCCCGTTGATTGAGGTGGTGGCCGATACCGACAGCGACGAAGAGGTGCAGTTTCGTGCCCGCAAGTTGATGGCCGATGCCCGCCTGCACGGCTTTTTGATGACTGCCGTCGTCAAGGGGCTGCGCACCGCATCCGGGCAACTCTGGGCGCCAGGGCAACGTGTCCAGGTCAAGAGCGAGAAGCACGGCATCGACGACATTTATTTTGTGATGCATCGCCGCTTCAGCGGCGGTCGCGGCCAGCAGCTGCTGACCACGCTGACCCTGCGCGAGGACGGCATCTGGTTGCCTGACGCCTTCCCGAAATCCAAGCGCAAAGGGAAAGGCAAGAAAGGCAAAAAAGACCTCTGGAACAGCTGGGAGCAGATCGACAATGGCTAATCTGACAGATTTGATTGATAAGCGCATCCGCCGCGCCCTGGGCGGCATTCGTCTGGCGTATCGCGGGGTACTCAACCGGGTCACGACCCAGGGCGGCGTCCAGATGACGCAGGTCGCGGGGCTGGCCAGCGAAACCACCCCGGAGGTGGAGTTCTTCCAACACTACGGGCTGACGTCTGTCCCGCCCGACGGTGCGATGGCCATCATGCTGCCCGTCGGCGGTGCGACCTCTCACAGCATTGTCATCGCCACCGAACACAGCAGCTACCGCCTGCAGGGACTCGAGGGTGGCGAGGTGGCGCTCTACACCGACGAGGGGGCCAGCATCATCCTCAAGCGCAACAAGGTGATCGCCGTCGAATGCGACGACTATCAGGTCAAATGCAAGCGCTACAACATCGAGGCCGAAGAGAGCGCCGCCTTTGATACACCGGAACTGACGGCCACCCAGCAGGTCATTGCCGAGGGCAAAATCAGCGGCAACGGCGGGATGGCCATCAAGGGCGGCAAAGGTGCGACCGCCAGCTTCGAGGGCAACGTCGAGCACACCGGCGGCACAATCAGCAGCCCCGACGTCGAGATTAACGGGGTCAAGCAAGGCACCCACAAACACAATACGCCGTCCGGGCTTTCCGACGGCCCGATCAGCGGGTAAACTGGTTCCGGCGCGGCCCTCCCGCGCCACTCTTACCCACTACGCCCCCGTCACTGCCCGCCAGCCCCTGTATTGCCTATTCTGCGCCCTATGGACGTACTCATTGACAGCCAAACCGGCGACTACACCGGCACACGCACCTACGATCTGCACAATGCGGTTTATCTGCGGTTGAAAACGCCGCTGGGCAGCTACTGGGCCGATCCGCTGTTGGGTTCCCGCCTGCATGAGCTGGAGCGCGCCAAAGACTCCGCCACGACCCGCCGCCTGGCGCAGCAATATGCCGAACAGGCGCTGCAGCCACTGCTGGATGACAAGCGCGCCACCGCGCTGGCCGTGGGTGTGGGCCGCCCGCAGGATGGCTGGCTGCTGCTGACGATTGTCGTAACCCAGGCCAACAGCGCCGTCCAGACCTTCACCCATCCGGTAAAAGTGATTTAAACGGGGTTTTACATGGCGTACACAATACCGCTGCTGGAAGATATCGCCGCCACGCTGCTGCGGGATATCAGCAACCAGTTACCGGATGCCGACGTCGGCAAAGACAGCGACTTTGCCATCCGGGCGAACGCCATCGCCAGTGCCGTGCAGGGCCTTTACCAGCACCAGGTGTGGATTGTGCGCCAGATTTTCCCGGACACCGCCGACCATGACTACCTGGTGATGCACGCCCGGACACGCAACCTGCAGCCGAAACCGGCCACCTATGCCGGTGGCAAGGTGCAACTGACCGGCAACGCCGGTATTGCGGTAAAAAGCGGCCTGCAGTTCCGCCCCAAGGGCAGCAGCCTGCTATGCCAGACCACCGAGGATGCCACCGTCGGCAGCGATGGCAAGGTGGCGATAGCGGCCAGGCCGCTGGAGACCGGCACCGTGGGCAATCTGGCCGACAATACACCGGGAACGCTGCTTATCGCCCCAGAGGGCATCGACAGCGACGTCACCATCCTGCGCATGACCGGCGGCACCGACGACGAGACCGATGCCTCGTTGCTGGCTCGCCTGCTGGAAGTGATCCGCCGTCCCGCTGCCGGTGGCAACAAGTACGACTATCACCGCTGGGCGGTTGAAGTGCCCGGCGTCACGGAGGCCTATGTGTATCCCCTCCGCCGGGGCTACGGCACCGTGGATGTGGTGATTGTGGCTAATAATAGTATGCCGTCCGAGGAGACCATCAAGGCCGCCCAGGCGCATATCGATGACGTGCGCCCGGTCACGGCCAAAAATACCTTGGTGCTGGCACCGGAGGAAGTGATTACGGATGTGTCCGTCAAGGTCAAATTATCGGGGCTTTCGCTGGATGAGGCGAGAAAGCAAATTACTGCCGCCATAACCGATTATTTTAATCGCTTGGCACCGGGTGAAATTGCCGTTTTAAAACAAATTGGCGGCAGCATCACCAATATTGTCGGCGTTATCGATTACGACTTTATTAAGCCCACGGGGAATATTGTGCCCGTGGTAGATAAAACCAGGGTGCAATGGATACGCCTGGGCACCGTGACCGTGGATAAATTGCCATGAACGGCCAGGATTACGCCGAGCTGCTGGGGCTGTTGTTACCGCCTAAGAGTTATGCCCTGGACGGCAAGCAATTAAGCGCGGAACTGTTGGCGGAAGGCAATTGCCTGGCACGCGCGGAAATCAAATCGGATGAGGTATTGAACGGAATAACGCCGTTCTTTGCCGTTAGCCTGCTGTCGGACTGGGAACGGGTGCTGGCTATCAGCGCTGACAGCAGCATGACAATACAGCAGCGCCGCCAACAGGTGCTGGCCAAGATTAACGCCACCGGCGGCCTGAGCCGGAAATACTTTATCAACCTGGCCAAATCGCTGGGCTACAACATCACTATCGACGAACCGGAGCCATTTAGGGCGGGCATTAACCGCGCGGGTGATCGCCTTTGGGTGCCGGAAATTATCTGGGTCTGGATAGTAAATATCGACGATGCCCAGGTGCCGGTGTATCGCTTCCGGGCAGGCAGTTCGGTCGCAGGTGAAAAACTCATGACGTTTGGTCAAAACCTGATTGAAAACATATTCCAGGATTTAAAACCTGCGCATACGCAAGTGGTCTTTAATTACAAGGAGAAATCCACACCATGAAAGAAATTATTTCTCCCGTCGATACTGAAGACGGACTGTTTCATGATGGCGACCCGTTAACAGGTACAGAAGGCACCGTGGTGTCTCAAAAATGGCTAAACCCGGTACAGGATGCTGTTATCAGTAGCCAGCAAGAAATGGCCTCCGTACTTAAAGAGGCGGGAATTAAAATCGACCCGTCTAAGCAAGATCAATTACTGGCGGCAATTAAAAAAATAACCGGTACGGCAACGGAAGGTTATTTAAAAGTTGGTGATTACGGCTTTGGGGGTGGCCCTCAACACAAAACTGAAGCCTACAACACAGTAGCGCAGATTTACCGCATTAATAGTAGCAGCACAAGTTCGCCCGGTGGCAGTGTTTACGGGGTGATTTCTCTACCGTGTGATGGTGCCCCCTCTGCTAGCTATTTGGCAGCAGGAAATAACGGTGAACTACATGTTGGTCGTTCAACAACACCATCTAATGGTGTTTCGTGGTATCGCGTATATACTACAGCGTATAAACCAACAGCCGCCGATATTAATGCTTATACAAAACAAGAGGCTGATGGGCGCTTTGTATTCAAGTCGATTACTGTAAACGGAAAACCGCTATCTTCAAACGTTAACTTAACCGCTGGTGATGTTAACGCGTGGAACAAAACAGAGGCAGATAGTCGTTTCATTTTCAAGACTGGCGGCACCGCGACAAACTTAAAAATCACAGACTCGATAACCATCAATGATAATGCAAGACTTTATCGAGATGGCGGGCTATTTCTGATTGAAGCGCGATATGATAATGGCGAAGAACCATCATATTATTCATTCTCCCCTGGTGATGGAACCTTCAGAGCTGCGCGAGGGTATTTCGATACGGACATCCGCATTGGCGGCAACGGCATCATATTATATAAAGACAACAATGGTTTTTGGTTCAATGTTTCAGGACAATATTTCGGGTTTCAGAATGATGGAACGTTCAAAGCCGGTAAGGTTTTTGAGGACAACGTTCGAGTATATAGCAAGAATAACCCACAACCCCCGAACACAGACTGGGCAATTGTCGGCTCGTATGCGATGGCGATGTGGGGAGGGTCAAATAATGTATCGTTTAACGAAGTTGTTTCTGGTGCCGGACTCTACCCGTCGGGTGCTGCAGGGAGTGCTGCAGGTGCGACACTTCCAGGCAGTTGGCGGTGCATGGGGATAGCTACGACAGTAAATGATGCATATCGTACAACACTATGGCTTAGGGTATCATGAATATTACACATGCAGAAAATCCACGAAGTAAAGATGTAAATTCTTATATCGATCTCGATATTACATTAGAGGATGGTAGTGTTTACCCATTCACTGCAATGCCTACTGACCTGCCCGGTGCTGAACTGTATAAAAAAGCAAAGCGGGGTGATTTTGGCCAAGTATCCGTCGCGTCTAATGATAGCTGTGAATGGAGTGGTTCGCAGTGGATTTATCCATCGCGTGAATCATTGATTGCGTTCGCAGAAGCAGAAAAAACATCACGACTGGAGGAGGCAGAATCGGAAATAACCCTTCTAGAAAGAGCGGCTCGACTTAACATTGCCACAGAGAGTGAAAAAGAGGCTTTGAATAAGTGGGAGATTTATAGTGTGCTACTGAGCAGGGTTGATACAGCCTTAGCCCCTGATATTGAATGGCCTGAAAAGCCGTAATATGCTAAGTGAAGGCCCGAGGTAATCGGGCTTTTCGTCAAGTTATTTTTTCGAAATCTTGTTTGCAAGCACTGCCAGCATAGCCACCGCGCCTATAACAATCACAAATACTAAAGCAAGAATTTCATCCACCCACATATCTCCCTCTCTGTCTCATCCTATAAATAACCTTCAATTCTATTTTCATTATTGAAATCATTGCAAATCGTTACGAACGATCGATTTGTCTTTAATTGATCGTTCGTAACGATCATTTTATGAAGAAAAAACTCACTTTCTTGACAAATACGACCTCCACATATGGATTGAAATCGCCAAGAATTTGCCGCTACACCACCGTATGTTATCTGGCCATTGGTCATCCGTATAATTAGGTTTCAACGATCGATTGCATCAAACCGATCGTCGCAAACTATATAAAGGGGTAAGAATGTCCATCCAAAAAGAAACAATTGGGAATGCAGTGCTTTATTGCGGTGATAGCCTTGAATTACTTCAACATGACATTAACGCCGACGCACTTATTACCGATCCACCTTATAGCAGTGGTGGTATCAATGCTGGCGCGCGTCGCTCGACTCCACAAGACAAGTACATAGGCACCCATGGCCGTCAGTACGTCAATTTTTATGGTGATAACCGTGATGCCCGAAGTTGGTCGTTGTGGATGACACTGTGGCTGGGTAAAAGCATGAAGATATTGAATGATGGGGCATACGTTCTGTTATTTACTGACTGGCGTCAACTCCCTGCCACAACAGATGCACTCCAAGCCGGTGGATATATCTGGCGAGGTGTTGTTCCATGGGATAAAACAGCCTCCAGCCGTGCGCCTCACACGGGTTACTTCAGGCATCAGTGTGAATATGTAGTATGGGGTAGCAAAGGAAGCCTGGAAAAGTCCCGACATGGCGGCCCTTGGCCCGGTCTCGTTACACAGCGGGTGATACCCAAGGAAAAGCTCCACATGACCGCAAAGCCGCTGAGCCTAATGCAGGGGCTGGTTGAGCCGGTAATCCCCGGCGGCACGATTCTCGATCCATTCATGGGGAGCGGGACAACTGGTGTTGCAGCCGTGACGTCTGGTAGGCGGTTTATTGGGATGGAAATGAGCAGCTACTATTTCGATGTAGCCTGTAAAAGGCTTGAAGAAGCTCAACAGCAAATTTAACTCTCGCGCGTTCAATTCTGGACTGTCCAAAACGGTGAATTTTTGCCATGCCAAACAGTCCGGAATTCCCTGCCAAACAGTCCGGAATTTTTTGCCGCGCTACAAGTTGCGGAAACATCAGGGGATTGCGTGACCAGATCAGCATCGCCAGGGTTTGCAGCAGCAGCGAGACGCCGATACCGCTGATCAGCGGGGCCAGGCGCGGTGCATTGCGCAACCGGCGGTAGGCGAGACGCTCGATCGCCATCGAGGCGATGGCGCAGACCGCCATGGCGAACAGGGCCGCCAGCAGCAGCGTGGCGTACGGCGATAAAGCGGGAAAGTGGTGTTGCAGTACGCTTATCGCTGACAACGCGCTCAGCGCCCCGACCATCAGCACGTCGCCGTGCGCGAAGTTGATGATGCGCAGGATGCCGTACACCATGGTGTAGCCGAGCGCGATCAGCGCATAGATGCTGCCGAGCATCAAACCGTTGACGGTTTGCTGTACCAGCGTATCCATAGAGAGAGTCCGGAGATAATGAGTCAGGAGGGTCACAGTAGAGAATTTAAAAAAATTGTAAAATACGGAAAAATACTTTCTTATACAAAAAATGAGTGATTTTAATACATTGATTTTTATGTATATTGAATCCATTCCTTCAGTGTCGATTTCCCAAAAACAGTCAATATATGAAAAAAACAGAACAGTACGATGAGCCATTGCCGATGCTGCCGAACGATCCGCCGCTGCGCGCCGTGCGGGCATTCGAAGCCATCGCGCGCCTGGGTGGCATCAGCGCGGCGGCTAACGAGCTGATGATTTCGCCTTCGGCGGTCAGTCATCAACTCAAAACGCTGGAGGCATTTTTGCAGATGCCGTTGACCGAACGGCAGGGGCGTAACCTGGTGTTGCGCAGCGAGGGGCGGGAGTACTACCGTTCGATTCGCTCGGCGTTCAACGTGCTGCGCCAGGCGACCGAACACGTGCGCGAGCAATCCGCGTCGCGGCAGGTGACCATCAGCCTGATCCCGCTGTTCGGCATGGGCTGGTTCATTCCGCGGCTGCGCGGTTTTCTGCGCGAAAATCCGGATATCGACATCAATGTGGTCTACGCCAACCACCGCAATTATCTGAGCGACGCCGCCGATCTGTCGATCCGCTTCGGGGTCGGGCAGTGGACCGGCTATCGCAGCGAGAAGCTGATGTCCGGCAAAATGGTGCCGGTGTGCAGCCGGGCATTCAGTAAACTGCATGGTTTGCTCGATACGCCGGAACAGCTGGCGACGCTGCCGCTGCTGCACGACGAGGAACGCAATACCTGGATGCAATGGTTTCAGCAGGCCGGCGTCAAGCGCCCGCTGCGCAGTATCGGCCCGATGTTCGAGGACGGATTGTTGACGTTGGCGGCGGTGCAGGCGGGATTAGGGTGCGCGTTGATGCGTGAACCGTTAATCGCCCAGTACCTTGAGAGCGGTGAGTTGATCAAAATGTTCGATCTGCCGATCGACGACGGCCGCGATTATTACCTGTGCGCTCGGCTGGATAGCGAGCTGTCGCAGGAGGGCGAAAATCTGCGGCAGTGGCTGCGCCGCGAAGCCGATGAGAGCCGGCTCGCGTAACGCCGAGCGGAAACAAGGGTGAGCCGGACGTTCATTTCACTTTCCCACGGCGCGCGCCAACAGGAAAGTGATAGCCCCTCCTGGGTGGGCGTGTTTAAGCCGTTGCTCACCGGCGATGATTGCTGAAGCTTCAACGCGCGATACTGTCACTGGCGAAGAGGGCGGCTATGCTTAACTTGCCGATCACGTGGCGCGACGGCCATAAAGTGACAATAATTCCCACTCTCAGCGCAACGCCAAGGAGCGAGCAGATGTCTGTCGGCAATGATACGGAAACCGTGAACAAGACAGGCCTGGCGCCGCTGGCGTTGGGCGCATTGGGCGTGGTGTTCGGCGATATCGGCACCAGCCCGCTGTACACCCTGAAAACCGTGCTGTTTCTCTCCGGCGACGCGCCTTCGACGCCGGTGATCCTTGGCCTGCTGTCGCTGATATTCTGGACGCTGGTGATCGTCACGTCTATCAAATACGCCATGTTCGCCATGCGCATCGGCAATCGCGGCGAGGGCGGCATCATGGCGCTGATGTCGCTGCTGGTCAGCAAGCGAAAATCCCGGCCGCTGGTGCTGTTCGCCGGCCTGTTCGGCGCCGCGCTCATTTACGGCGACGGCGCCATCACGCCGGCCATCTCGGTGCTCTCGGCCCTCGAAGGGCTGAACATCGTGCTGCCGGCGTCGCAGCCCTATATTCTGCCGGCGGCGGTGGTGATTTTGCTCAGCCTGTTCGCCATTCAGCCGCTGGGTACCGCGCGCATCGGCCGCGTGTTCGGGCCGATCATGGCGCTGTGGTTCCTGTCGATCGCTGCGTTGGGCGTGTGGGGCATCATCCAGCATCCGGCGGTTTTGCTGGCGCTGAACCCGCTTTACGGCATTCACTTCCTGTTTTCCAACGGACTGACCAGCTTCCTGGTGCTGGGCGGCGTGTTTTTGTGCGTCACCGGCGCGGAAGCGCTATACGCCGACATGGGGCATTTCGGCAAGCGGCCGATTTGGCTGGCCTGGTTCGGCATCGTTTTTCCCAGCCTGTTACTTAACTACGCCGGTCAGGCCGCGCTGATCCTGAGCGGCGCCGATGTCACTCAGAACATCTTCTTCCGTTTATGCCCGCCGGCGCTGCTGATCCCGCTGGTGATCCTGGCCACGCTGGCGACGATCATCGCCAGCCAGGCGATCATCA
>Ga0157366_1000229_pt1 | contig 27405 bp, 27 predicted proteins | sample AttbisABBM1_FD_113149 | JGI IMG/M metagenome (GOLD analysis project Ga0157366, IMG submission 113149) | Fungus gardens microbial communities from leaf cutter ant in Botucatu, State of São Paulo, Brazil - Atta bisphaerica ABBM1 | ecosystem: Host-associated > Fungi > Mycelium > Unclassified ...
CAGGGAGGAAATACATCGCTTCTTCAGAGAAAAATTACCGGTTATCGCTGGCAGATTGACATGCCGGATTAACGACAACTTCCAGACCCTGAAAAATGCATCTTCAGGTTAATCGGGTATATGCGCTCATTATTGAACCCGACAATATCCAAGCTGAAAGAAAAAATAAATCACGCTTTAATTATTGATAAAGAGAATGGCATATATCAGTGCAATCGCGGTATTTTTACCGATGAGGCGCTGTTTGAACTCGAAATGAAAGCCATTTTCGAAGGCAATTGGATTTATCTGGCGCATGAAAGCCAAATCGCCAGCCCAGGCGATTATTACACGCTCACCATTGGGCGTCAGCCGGTGATCATCACGCGCGACAAAGACATGCGGCTGCATGCCATGATCAATAGCTGCTCGCACCGTGGCGCGATGTTGGCCAGCCGCAAGGCCGGCAATAAAAGTACCTTCACCTGCCCCTTCCACGGCTGGACCTTCAATAACGCCGGCCACCTGCTGAAAGCCAAGGACGAGAAAACCGGCGCCTATCCTCCCTGTTTCAAGCAGGACGGCTCACACGATTTGAAGCAGCTGCCGCGTTTTGAGTCTTATCGCGGATTTCTGTTCGGCAGCCTGAGTGATGAAGTGCAACCGCTGGAGGACTATTTGGGCGAAACGCGACAGATCCTCGATCTCATCATCGATCAGGCTGAGAGCGGACTGGAAGTTCTGCGCGGCTCATCCTCCTACACCTTCGACGGCAACTGGAAACTGCAGATGGAGAACGGTGCGGACGGTTACCACGTCAGCGTGGTGCACTGGAACTATGTCTCCACCATGGCGCATCGGGATGCCGCCAGCGGCACCCAAACCATGGACGCCAACTGCTGGTCGTCAAAAAACGACGGCGGAGCCTACGGTTTCAAGAATGGCCATCTGCTGTTGTGGACCCGGGTGCTGAACCCAGAGTCTCGCCCCATTTATCGGCACTTCACCCGTTTGAACGACGCGTTCGGCGCACACCGTGCCGACCTGATGGTGAACCAAACCCGCAATCTGTGTCTTTATCCCAATCTGTACATCATGGACCAGCTTTCCAGCCAGCTGCGCGTTGTGCGCCCGATTGCCGTCAATAAAACCGAAGTGACCGTATTCTGCTTTGCGCCGAAGGGGGAAAACGCCGACGAGCGAGCCTTGCGCATTCGCCAATATGAGGATTTCTTCAACGTCAGCGGCATGGGGACGCCGGACGACCTGGAGGAATTCCGCGCCTGCCAGCTGGGGTTCAACGCCGGCAACATGCCCTGGAGCGATCTGAGCCGCGGCGCTACCCGCTGGCTGGAGGGCCAGCCTGACGACAACGCCAAAGCGCTGGGGATCGTACCTGACATGACCGGCCCCCGCCCGGAAGATGAAGCCCTGTATCTCAGTCAGCATCATCATTGGCAAAACATTCTGCTGCGCCAGTTGGAGCGCCAGCAACGAAATGACGAGGTGGCGCAATGAGTACATGTAACCTGCAACAGCGGGTGGAACAATTCCTGTACCGCGAAGCACGCCTGCTGGATGACCGGCAGTGGGATGACTGGCTGGCCTGCTATCATCCGCAGGTCGAATATTGGATGCCGGCCTGGGCTGACGACGATCGCCAGACGACGGATCCTCACAGCGAGATTTCGCTGATTTATTACGCCAATCGCGAAGGCCTGGAAGATCGCGTTTACCGCATAAAAACCGAACGCTCAGCCGCCAGCAGCATGCCGGAGCCGCGTACAGTGCATCTTATCAGCAACGTGGAGCTGTTATCGTCCGGCGCGGAGCAGGCCGAGGTGAACTACCACTGGGCCACCTTCTATCACCGCTACAACCACACAGACACTTATTTCGGCTCAACCCGTTTGTGGATAGATCTTACCGGGGAAGCGCTGCAAATTAAGCGCAAAAAAATTCGTCTGGATAATGACTATATCAATCATGTTATTGATATTTATCATCTTTAAAACAGGAGATGAGACATGTCTTTTACCGTTGCCCTTAATTTTGAAGACGGTGTCAGCCGCTTTATTCAATGCAATCCGAATGAAAGAGTACTCGACGCCGCCTACCGACAAAAGATCAACCTGCCGATGGACTGCTCGGACGGCGTATGCGGCACCTGTAAATGCCACTGTGAGCAAGGAGAGTATCAGTTGGGCGATGACTACCTGGAAGAAGCGCTGTCAGAGCAGGAAGCCGCACAGCGGCGGGTATTGACCTGTCAGATGGTGCCGCTCTCGGACTGCGTCATTGAGGTGCCGATGCCCTCGACGATGTGTAAAACCACCAGCGAAATGTTTACCGCCACCGTCACCTCCGCCACCGCCCTGTCGGACAGCGCCATCGAGTTCTGCCTGACGCTGGATGATGAGCGTGGCATCGCGTTCCTGCCGGGACAATATGTGAATATCGACGTTCCCGGTAGCGCAGTCAGCCGCGCCTATTCGTTCAGTTCACCGCCCGGCAGCCGGCAACTCTCTTTTCTGCTGCGTAACGTGCCCGGCGGCATGATGAGCCGTTATCTGACTGAACAGGCGAGACCCGGCGACGCGATCCGTCTGCGCGGCCCGCAGGGCAGTTTCTATTTGCGCACGCCGGTGCGGCCAATGTTATTTCTGGCCGGCGGCACCGGGCTGGCGCCGTTCCTTTCCATGCTGGAACATCTGGTGCTCGGCGGCAGCAAACAGCCGGTGCATCTGATCTACGGCGTCACCCATGACCACGATCTGGTCAAGCTGGAACAGCTGGAGACATATCGCCGGCGCCTGCCGAATTTCAGCTATCTGAGCTGTGTAGCCAGTGAGCTGTCGCTGTCGCCGCATAAAGGCTATGTCACCCAGCATCTCGACGAAAGCCTGCTCAATAAGGGTGACCTGGACGTATACCTGTGCGGGCCGCCGCCGATGGTGGAAGCGGTGCTTGGCGATTTCCAGCGACGCGCCTTTATCCCGAATAGCTTCCATTATGAGAAGTTCGCCCCCAGCCAGGCCGATCAGAGGAGTTGACCATGGAGACGTCACGTTTCAGCGGCCAGGTAATGGTGATAACCGGTGCCGCTCAAGGCATCGGCAAAGCGGTGGCCGAACGCGCGGCTCGGGAAGGGGCGAGTCTGGCGCTGATCGATCGCTCACCCTATCTGGCGGAGGTCGTAGCCGTTTTACGCGAGCGCGGCACCGATATCATCGCCCTGCAAGCCGATTTGGAGCACTGGGAAGAAGCGCGCGAGGCGCTGGATCAGGTGCAACAGCACTTTGGGCGCGTGGATATTATGGTGAACAACGTGGGCGGCACCATCTGGGCGCGACCGTTTGCCGACTATGCGCCGCAACAGATTGAGGCGGAGATTCGGCGCTCGCTGTTCCCGACGCTATGGGGTTGCCGCGCCGCGTTGCCGCATATGCTGGCGCAGGGGGGCGGAGTGATCGTCAACGTTTCTTCGGTCGCCACGCGCGGTGTCAATCGCGTACCCTACTCCGCAGCCAAAGGCGGCGTCAACGCCCTGACCCAGTCACTGGCCTTTGAATACGCTGGAGCCGGCATTCGCATCAACGCCACGGCGCCGGGCGGCACCGAAGCACCGCCGCGGCTGACGCCACGCAATCGCGAATCCCCGACGCAGCAGGAAGAAAGTTGGTATCGGCAGGTGGTTGAGCAGACTCTCGACAGCAGTCTGATGCACCGCTACGGCAGCGTCGATGAACAAGCCGCCGCTATCCTGTTCCTCGCCAGCGCCGAAGCCAGTTACATTAACGGAACGGTGCTGCCGGTCGCCGGCGGCGATTTGGGGTAAAACAGGCGCAGGGCCGCAGCGATCAGGCTTTGGTTATTCTGCGGCCCTGCGCATCGATCACCGGCTCCCCATCCTCTTTGCTGAAAGCGCCGCGCTGCGGATCCGGCAGAATCTCCAACACCGCCTCCGATGGACGGCATAGGCGCGTGCCAAGCGGCGTCACCACGATGGGGCGATTGATCAGGATCGGCTGTTGCACCATGAAGTCGATCAGTTGTTCGTCGCTCCAGGCGCTGTCCTCCAGCTGCAGCTCGGCGTAAGGCTCGACATTTTTTCGCAACAACGCGCGCGGCCTCATGTTCATATCGGCCAGCAACGCAATCAACCGTTCGCGGCTGGGAGGCGTTTCCAGATACAGAATCACCTCCGGCTCAACGCCGCTGTTGCGGATCAGTGCCAACGTATTGCGCGACGTGCCACAGGCCGGGTTGTGATAAATCTTGATACTGCTCATGACGGTTTCTCCGGTTAGGATAAAACGGACAGCCGCAGCGCCAGCGCTGCCAGGGTGACGAACAGAATTGGCAGCGTCATCACCAGTCCGACGCGGAAATAATAGCCCCAGGTAATGACGATGTTTTTCCTTGCCAACACATGCAGCCACAGCAACGTGGCCAGGCTGCCGATCGGGGTGATTTTGGGGCCGAGATCGCTGCCGATGACGTTAGCGTAAATCATCGCCTGCCTGATGACGCCTTCCGCGCTGCTGCCGTCGATCGACAGCGCCCCCACCAGCACCGTCGGCATGTTATTCATGACGGAAGAGAGAAACGCGCTCAGGAAGCCGGTGCCGAGCGTCGCCGCCCACAGCCCCTGCCGCGCCAGCGCATCCAGCACGCCGGACAGCAGATCGGTCAAACCGGCATTGCGCAGCCCATAGACCACCAGATACATGCCGAGCGAGAAAATCACGATCTGCCAGGGCGCCCCGCGCAGCACTTTACCGGTATCGATCGCCCGCCCGCGTTTCGCTACCGCCAACAGCACCAGCGCGCCGCAGGCGGCGACCAAACTCACCGGCACGCCGAGCGGTTCCAGGGCGAAAAAGCCAATCAGCAACAGCGCCAATACCGCCCAACCGGCTCGAAACGTTGCGCGATCGCGAATCGCTTCCCGCGCTACCGGTAAACGCGTCAACGCGTAGCCCGGCGGAATATCCTGACGGAAGAACAGATGCAACATCACCAGCGTCGCCGCCACGGCGATGAGGTTGACCGGCACCATCACCGCCGCATACTCCGTAAAGCCCAAGTGGAAGAAATCCGCCGAAACGATATTCACCAGGTTGGACACCACCAGCGGCAGGCTGGCGGTATCGGCGATAAAGCCCGCCGCCATGACGAAAGCCAGCACCGCAGCAGGACGAAAACCGAGCGCCGACAGCATGGCGATCACGATCGGCGTGAGGATTAACGCGGCGCCGTCATTGGCGAACAGCGCCGCCACTGCCGCGCCCAACAGGAGCATATAGGTAAACAGCCAGCGACCCTTGCCGTTACCCCAGCGCGCGACGTGCAAGGCAGCCCAGGCGAAAAAGCCGCTTTCATCCAGCAACAGGCTGATGATGATGACGGCGATAAAGGTCGCAGTCGCATTCCAGACTATCTGCCATACCACAGGTATGTCGCCGACGTGCACCACGCCGCTCAATAATGCCAATCCCGCCCCGATCGACGCACTCCAGCCAATACCCAACCCTTTCGGTTGCCAGATGACCAAGATCAACGTCAGAATAAAGATCGCCCCTGCCACTATCATCGCTGCCCTTCCGCCCTTTTAAGTTTACATATTCGATTTTTCATATGTATTTGCGTAAATTTTTTACCGTTACGGACAACCTTTCGCCACGCGTTGCGCTAACTCCGTCATCTGTTCTGGCCGGCACTGATAAGCCTGCTCAATAATCGCCGCCGCCCAGGCCGGCATATGCGGCGACAGGCGATAATGTATCCATTTACCATCACGCCGATCGAGCAGCAGCCCGCTTTCACGCAGCATCGCCAGATGCCTTGAAATCTTGGGTTGCGGCAGCGCCAGTGCGCCCGACAGCTCGCACACGCACAGTTCACCGGCGTGGCGCAACAGCAGCACCAAGGTCAGGCGCGTCTCATCAGACAGGTTTTTAAACAGCTTCAGCGGCGTCAATGACGGCATGTCACACTCCCGTTAACCTTTCTCTTCATCACAACTCACTCGTGAAGATACCAGCTTCATATTCGAAAAAACAAATATAAAATGCAAAACGTTGCCCTCCTCACCGGGACATATACTTATCTTTATGCCGTTCTTGCAGGAAGGAGGCACCATGCCGCTCACATTCAAACGTTCGGAAAGGCTCTCCATCGGCACCGAAATAGAGTTACAGCTGGTCGATGCCGAGCACTACGATCTTACGGATCGAGCCGATCGGGTGGTCAGCGCGGTCGGCGACCGCCGGCGCGTCAAGCATGAGCTCACCAAATCGATGGTGGAGCTGAACAGCTCGGTGCACCGCGATCTCGATGAGCTGCACGCCGAGCTGCGCGCCCTGACCCATACCGTCCGGCGCAGCGCGCAGCGCCTGGGCTGTGACGTCTGCGGCGGTGGCCGCCACCTGAGCAACGATTGGCGCAAGCAGGTCATCAGCGACAACGCGCGCTACAGGCAGCTGGCCAGCCGTTTTGGCTATCTCTCCAAGCTGGCCTGCGTGTTCGGCCAACACATTCACCTCGGCGTCAACGACGGGGACGAGGCGATGTACCTGTGCCATGCGCTGACGCCCTACTTTCCGCAGCTGATCGCGCTCAGCGCCTCGTCGCCGCTGTATCAGGGCGTCGACACGCACTTTGCCAGTTCCCGCTTCAGCGCCCAGAACTCCTTCCCCAACTACGGATGCCTGGAACACATCTACAGCTGGCATGAATTCAACGCCTACTACGAACGGTTGAATGCCGCCGGCGTGATTGAAAGCGTCAAGGATATTTACTGGGATGCGCGGCCAAAACCGGAGCTGGGCACGGTGGAGATCCGCATCTGCGATACGCCGCTGCGCCTCACCCACGCCGTGCTGCTGGTCGGTTACTGCCGCCTGCTGGCCGATTTTCTGTTGCAGCGCCGTTCGCCGATCGCGCCGGAATATGATGCCTTCACCCATTACAACAAGATCAACGCCTATCGCAGCGGCTTTGCCGCCGAATACGTCGATCCCGCGACGCTGCGCCGCAGCAGCCTGACCGCCCACATCCTGCACACGCTCGAAGCACTGAGCGGTTTTGCCGAGCGACGGGAGGATCGTGCCCTGCTGCAGGCCGTCGAGCGCCATGTCCGCCAGGGCATCAGCGATTCGGAGCATATCCGCCAGATGTTGCACAACGGCCTGCCGCAAGCTCAGGTGATCAAACGCCTGTGCGATGAGCTGTTGCAACCTGCCAGTTAAGTTTCGGCTATCGATTCCATACGCCAAAGCCGCTGTTCATTATGTGCTCTTTCGCTACAATCGTGAGCACTGACATTCACCGTATCGAGGACACCATGTACAACTTCTCCCGCTATCAGGCAAAAGAACTGGCGCTGGCTTACATGAGCGGCAAAAAACACGATCTGTCGCCGCAGGAATTTTTGCAGCAGCTGAAAAGCAGCGAGCGATCGTTTGAGCATCTGCTGAAACACGGCAGCGAAATGCCGCGTGACGTGCTGGTTAAAAGCTTCTGAACAGCCGGTTGCCGGCCGTTTTCCCTCTACGCCGCCGGTGGCGAGCCTGACAGGCCCGCGCATTCCCGGCCGTTCATCCCCCGTTCCTGATCCTGCCTCGTTTCGTCCCCACAGGCGAAAACCCCATAAATTCGCACCTAGAAGCGAATTATTGACATATTCGTATCCAGGTGCGAATTTATCGTTATCCCTCGCAAACAATGGAACACGCCATGCCGACGCCAATCAGCGTAATCAGCGGCGATCTGGTCGATTCCCGCCGATCAGACACCGTCAACTACCTCAATGGGCTGCATAACCTGCTCGATCGACTGCGGCGTGACGGGCGGCTGCATCAGATGGAAATCTTTCGCGGCGATGCCTTCCAGGCGCAGGCCGCCCCGGAGGACGGGCTGTTGCTGGCGGTGTACATTCGCCTCGCGCTGCGGGCGATGGGCGCCGCGCACTGGGATGCGCGTATCGCCGTCGGGCTGGGTAGCCAACGGCCCGACGCCGCCGGTTACGGCAGCGCCTTTATCAACTCCGGCAGCGCGCTAGACGCCATGGCAAAAAATTGCCGGCTGGCTCTGAAAACCGACAACGATCGGACAAACGCCATTGTCAGCGATCTGCTGCCGATGTTAGATCATGTGATTGGTCGCCTGTCACAGGCCGAAGCGCGCATCGTTCAGGCGAGAATGTTCGCCGACAGCGGCGCCGCCGTGGCGGACCAACTGCAGAAAGCCGCCTCCACGGTTTCCGCCGCGCTAAAACGCGCGGCCTACGAGGAAATCATGCGGTTTATTCACGCCATTAACAGGATCGTCTGACTATGGATCTGACCTATGCGCCCTTGCTGGCCTGGCTGTTGCTCGTCCATCTGCTGGCGGATTTTCCGCTGCAGCCGCTGAGTTGGGTGGAAGATAAAATCCAGCATCGCGCACGTTCACGTTTTCTGGTTTTGCACGCGTTGCTGCACGGGGTGCTGGCCGCCTGGGTGGTGGCCGGTTTCGGCCTGCTGCACGGCGGGCTTTCCTCACTTCAGGTGCTGGCCAGCCTGCTGGTCATCGCCGTCAGCCACTACCTGATCGATCTGCTGAAAGTCACCGCGATGAACCGCCTTAGCCCGGCCCGCAGTTTCCTGCTCGATCAGGGATTGCATCTGGCGGTGATCGCCTTGCTGTGGCTGGGGCTGACGCCGAACGCCGGTGAACTGCTCGCCGCGCTGGGGCGGCAGCTGGGGCGTTGGCAAACCGGGCTGGTGCTGGTGGCCTACAGCCTGATTTATCTGCCGATGAGCCTGCTGATCGGGCAACTGCTGGCGCACTGGACGCCGCAAATGCCGCCTTCGGCCAAGGCCGACAACGACTCGCTGCTGCGCGCGGGCAAACAGATTGGCTATCTGGAGAGAACGCTGATCCTGACCTTCGTGCTGCTGGGGCAAATCCCGGCGATCGGTTTTTTGCTGGCGGCCAAATCTATCTTCCGTTTCGGCGATCTGCGCCAGAGCGACGATAAGATGCGTACCGAGTATGTGCTGCTCGGCACGTTGTTTTCCTTCACGCTGACCATCATGCTCGGCCTGCTGGTCAACAAACTGCTGTAACGGTGCAGGGGCGAAGCATTTCGCCCCTGGAGTGAACGCCGAGGCGGCTTACAGCCACTCGCCGAAGCGGCGGATATAGAAACGCTTCATCAACTGCGCGACCACGCAGTAGCTGACCAGCGTAGCGGCCAACCACGGGAAGTATTCCCACGGCAGCGGCTGCAGGCCAACCAGGGCGCCGAGCGGCGAAAACGGAATGTAAATGCCGAGCGCCATCACCAACCCGGTGGTCAGCAACACCGGCAGCGCCGCGGTGCTCTGAATGAACGGGATCTTCTGGGTGCGCAGCATATGCACCACCAGCGTTTGCGACAGCAGCCCCTCAATGAACCAGCCGGACTGGAACAGCGCCTGGTGTTCTACGCTGTTGGCGGCGAACACGTACCACATCAGCGCATAGGTCGTAATATCGAAGATCGACGAGGTCGGCCCAATCCACAGCATAAAGCGCCCGATGTTTTTGGAATCCCACTTGCGCGGCTTGCGCAGGAACTCTTTGTCCATCTTGTCCCACGGCAGCGACAGCTGGGAAATGTCGTACATCAGGTTTTGAATCAACAGGTGGATCGCCAGCATCGGCAGGAACGGGATGAAGGCGCTGGCCACCAGCACCGAGAACACGTTGCCAAAGTTGGAGCTGGCGGTCATGTTCAGGTACTTGATGATATTGCCGAAGGTTTCGCGCCCTTTGATCACCCCCTCTTCCAGCACCATCAGGTTCTTTTCCAACAGGATGATGTCCGCCGACTCCTTGGCGATGTCGGTGCCGGTGTCGACCGAAATGCCGACGTCAGCATCGCGCAGCGCCGGCGCATCGTTGATGCCGTCGCCGAGGAAGCCGACGGTATGGCCGTTGGCCTGCAGCATTTTCAGCACCCGCGATTTCTGCAACGGCGTCAGCTTGGTGAAGACCGTGCGTTGTTCCACTTCGCGCGCCAACTCTTCGTCATCCATCTGTTCAATCTGCAGCCCGGAGAGCGGCTCACCCGGCTCCAGGCCGACATCGCGGCAAATCTTGCAGGTGATCACCGGGTTGTCGCCGGTCAGCACCTTCACCGTCACACCGTTTTCCTGCAGCGCGGCGATCGCCTGCTGCGCGCTCTCCTTCGGCGGATCGAGGAAAGTCAGCAGCCCTTGCACCACCATGTCGCGCTCGTCGGCCACGCTCAACGGATCGGCCGGACGCTGCGCATCCAGCTCGCGCGTCGCCAGCACCAGCACGCGGAAACCGTCTTCGTTATACTCGCGAGCCAACGCCTGCAGCGCCGCACGGCGCGCGTCGTCCAGTTCCAGCGTTTTGTCGCCTTCGCGCAGATGGGTGGCGATCTCGAGCATCTCCTCTACCGCGCCCTTACAGATCAGCTGCTGCTTGCCATTTTCGTCCGCCACCACGATCGACAAACGGCGGCGCACGAAATCGAACGGCAGCTCGTCCACCTTGCTGAAACGCCCCAGGGCTTCAATCCCCGGTTTGCCGCGGCCAAAGCGGATCACCGCCTGATCCATCAAATTCTTCATGCCGCTCTGATGGAAGCTGTTCAGCCAGGCCAGGTGCAGCACCTCGTTATCCCTGACGCCAGTGACGTCGATGTGGTGCTCGAGAATGATGCGATCCTGGGTCAGCGTGCCGGTCTTGTCGGTGCACAGCACGTCCATGGCGCCGAAGTTCTGAATGGCGTTCAGGCGCTTCACCACCACCTTGCGGCGCGACATGGCGATCGCCCCTTTCGCCAGGTTGGAGCTGACGATCATCGGCAGCATTTCCGGCGTCAGGCCGACCGCCACCGCCAGTGCGAACAGCGCCGCCTCGCTCCAGTCGCCTTTGGTGAAACCGTTGATCAGCAACACTACCGGCACCATCACCAGCATGAAGCGAATCAGCAGCCAGCTGACGCTGTTCACCCCGCGATCGAACGCGGTTTGCGCCCGCGAACCGACGATCGACTTGGCCAGCGAGCCGAAGTAAGTGCGCCCGCCGGTCGCCACCACCACCGCCGTGGCGGTGCCGCTGGCGACGTTGGTGCCCATCAGGCAGATATTGGACAGCTCAAGCAGCGCGTTCTCGCTGGATACCTCCCCTTCACTCGACTTCTGCGCCACGTTGCCCATGGCATCGTATTTCTCGATCGGGATCGCTTCACCGGTCAAAATCGCCTGGCTGATGAACAGATCGCGCGAGGCGATAAGACGCACGTCGGCCGGCACCATGTCACCGGCGGAGAGCTGAATGATATCCCCCGGCACCAGTTCGCGGATCGGCACTTCCAGCGTCAGCGGATGCGCGCTGTAGCTGCTGCGGCGCAGCACCGTGGCGGTGGTGCGCACCATCGACTTCAACGCTTCCGCCGCTTTGTTAGTGCGGTATTCCTGCCAAAAACGCAGCAGCCCGCTCAGCGTGACCATGGTCAGAATGATAATGACGCCGGTGAGTTCAGTTTCTTCACCGTTCTGGCGCGGCAGCCAATAATCGGTAAAGAAACTGATCGCAGCCAGCACCATCAGCACGAAGATAAACGGGTTGTTAAAGGCCTTGATCAGCTGAATCAAGGCATGCGGCGCCTTGTCGTGGGCGACCTGGTTGGCGCCGAACTGCTCCAGCCGCTCATCGGCGTCGTCCTGGGTCAAGCCGTTGCGGTTGCACTTCAGGTTCGCCAGCGTTTGGGCGATGCTGTTGGTCGCCTCTTGCGCAATGGCGTAGGTCGCCGCATCGTTATCACGGCGACGCGTTCTTTCATTAATCTGAGTCATAACGCTATTCTCTTATTTTCGTTCTACGCACAGGGTTATCCCGCCCGATAAACAGGTGACTCTGCGCAGAGTGGAATTTTTAATTAGCGTGACTAAATGGCGGAATTACCCTGTCAGCCACGCAAGAATCATTTCCCTTCCGGGGTCATCGTCCATAACGCCTCCTTAATGTTCCACGTTATTCAAGGTACTCATGAATAAAACCGAACATATAATCAAGTTAATCAATATTTATATTATTACTCAGACCGGTAATTCGGACGCGACGCGCCAGCGAACGGCGCTCACGCTTTTTTCCAGACTGACGCGGCAGACAATACCTTCGATTTCTTTTTGCGCGGCCGGGGTGGCGGTAATTTCCGCGCACACTTCCAATTGCCCCGGGCTGGAAATATCGGCGCTGCGCAAGGATTGCAGCCGCAAGGAGACGCCGTTCAGTGCCTGCAAGATCAGAGTGCGCACCAGAATTTCGTCCTGCTCGCCGCAGGTCACCTGAATGCGGTAGCACAGTTCCAGATCGGTCGCCTGCTGGTGCGGCTGCAGATTGATGCGCTGCGCGGCTTCGCGCAGCAGGATATTGGCGCACAGGATCACCAGCGTAGCGACCACCGCATCCCAATGCTGGCCCAGGCCGCACAGGACGCCGATCCCCGCCGAACACCACAGCGTGGCGGCGGTGTTGAGGCCGCGAATGTTCAGCCCTTCACGCATGATAACGCCGGCGCCGAGGAAACCGATACCGGATACGATCTGCGCAGCCACCCGGCCGGCGCTGGCCGGATCGGTGGACATGGAGCTGAGAATAAAGACCGCCGCGCCGGTCGCCACCAGCGCATTGGTGCGCAGGCCGGCCATGCGTTGGCGCCACTGGCGCTCGGCGCCAATTACCGCGCCCAGGCACATCGCCAGCAATAAATTTAAAACGAAAGGAGTCATAGCCATGACTGTCCCCTTAATTAACCACAGGAGATAAAATCATGTGCTGTTTAGCACACGCGAAAGCGCGCTGAAAATAAATCAGCGAATCAGCGTGTCGTGCCTGGAGGGAAAAGGCTGTGGCTGCAAAATACCATAATAACGTCCAACTCAATTCACCTGAAAACCGTCAGGCCTCAGGAAGCGTTTCTTATTCGGGTATGCACAGCTCAGAAATAACTGGAGAGGGGTGCTGCCCGCCGATAACGGCAAGCAACAAATCAGAAGAGAATTGGTCAGCTTGCCTTATTTGTTTTATTACAACTACAACTGTCCAATTGGGTTTCTCCACCGAAATTTTGGCTGAGTATAGTGACGTCGGGTAATGAAGTAAAGGCCAATTTATTAAACGAAAAATAAACTGAAATACCGCAATGCTATTTCGATGTCACAAATAGAAGACGGCAACATTGGGCGCCGGTGCGCTTATCGATAAACTGCCCTCCTTCATCTTTCAAGGACGCCCCCGATGAAACACCGACTTTCCCCGCTTGCATTCGCCCTGCTCGTCAGCTTTCCCGCCGATGCCCTGCTGCTGCAGCAAGGCGACGCGCAGTTTGAACTCGATCCCGCCACGCTGCGCATTGCCGCCGGCGCTGTGCCGGTCAATCTGGCGCAGCCCGCGCAACAGGTCGCGGATCTCACCGCGTCATCACAACGTGCCAGCTGGCGCTGGCCGCAGAGCGCGGTCAAGGTTAGCGCCCGGCTGGAAGACGGCGACCTGCGCCTGAGCTTCAGCAGCGATCGACCGCAAACCCTAAACTGGTATCGTCTGCCGCCACAGACAGAAACGCTGCTGTTGCCGATCGGCGAAGGCAGCCGCATTCCGCTCGACAACACAGTCTGGCGCCATTACCTGACGACGGAAATGACGCCGCTGGATACCAATTGGGATCTGAAGCTGCCGCTGTGGAGCCAACAATACCAGGGCAAGGTCTACAGCTGGCTGATGTTGACGCCGTTCAGTAACCGGATCACCTTCGCCGCCGTGCAGGAAAAATTGGCGATGCGCGCCGGGCATCAGTTCAACCGCTTCAATCAGCAACAGGCATTCGAGGTGCTGCTGCATGTCGGCGACACACCGCTGTCCGGCGCCCGCCGCTACCGCGACTATTTGCAACAAAACGGTCAGTTCAGCAGCCTGCGCGAGAAGATAAAGCAGGCGCCTGAAGGCGCAAAGCTGATCGGCGCCACCCATATCTACCTGTGGGGAGACAAACTGCTGGCGGCGGAAGACGTCAAAGATTGGCCGGGGTTGCTGCACTACCTCGCCTCTCCCGCCGCCGAAGGGCTGCGGCAGAAGATGGATGCCGACAGCAGAAAATCCTTGCTGCAGCTGGCGGGTAAAACGCCGGAGGCCTGGCAACAACAGCCTCTGATCGACGGCATCAACCAGGCGTTGGCGGCGCAAATTCCGCTGGGCGCCACGCCGGATGACGCCGATTTTCTGCAGGCGCAGCAGCGCCAGGCGGCTGCGGTGCGGGCGCTGGCGCAACGGGAGCTGGGGCGTTGGTTAACCCCGGTGGACGGTTGGGGGCAAGGGCTGGCCAAACCGGTGATCGACGCGCTGCGCCAGGCCGGTTTGCCGCGCCTGTGGTTGGGCACCGATAACTGGACCGCCGCCTTCCTGCACCCGCAGGCGGTGGCCGCCGCCAAAGCGGCCGGCTATCTGATCGCCAGCTACGACGCCTACGATACCGCCATTGCGCGCGGCGTGAACGACAGCTGGCTCACCGCGCAGTTGCCGACGACGCTACGGGAATCCTGCGCCATCGTGCGCGCCGACGGCAGCAAGAAACCCGGCTTCGGCAAACAGGGGTATTACCTCAATCCAGGCTGCGTCCTGCCCTATTCTCAACAGCGCATGCGCGAGTTGGTGCAACTGGCCGGGTTGAACAGCCTGTTTCTCGACGTGGACGGCACCGGCATGGTCTCCGACGACTATCAGCCCGACCACCCGACCGGCGCGGCGCAGATGGCCGAGGCGCGCAACGCCCGGCTGGCCTGGTTCAGCACCACCTTTAAGCTGCCGCTCGGCTCGGAGGACGGCAATGCGGTGAACGCCCGCAGCCTGATGTTCGCTCACGGCATGGAAACCTGGGGATTTGGCTGGGGCGATAAACAGATGAATCAGGATAAATCCTCGCCCTATTATCTCGGCGCCTGGTGGCCCAACGCCCAACCGGCGTTTTTCTTCCGTCCCGCCAAGGTGAAACAGCCCTATCGCACCGTTGAATTCGATCCGCGTTTTCGCCTGCCGCTATACCAGGCCGTTTTCCACGATGCGATCGTCAGCAGCCACCACTGGAATTACGACAATCTGAAGTTTAGCGACGTTCAGACCACCCGCAGTCTGCTCAGCCAGCTATACAACACTGCGCCGATGTTCCATCTGAGCCGCGCCACCCTGGCGGCCCGCCTGCCGGCGATCAAGCGCGCCGACGCCGCCTTCCGGCCGCTGCATCAGGCCCTGTGGGACAAAGCGCTGACCGACTTCCGCTGGCTCGATCGGGACGGCCGGGTGCAACAGACGACGTTCAGCGACGGTTCGACGCTGACCGCCAACTTCAGCGCGCAGCCATTCGCCGGCATCGCGGCCCACAGCCTGCGCGCCCAACTGGCCGACGGCCGCACGTTCGACGTCGCGCCTTAGCAAGGTCGCCGGTGGTGGGCTACGCTAGGCTATATTTCCGACGACCTGCAAGGAGTGGCCGATGACGCCTCTGATCCGCACTCTGCTCGACGAAATTTGGCAAAGCCTGGGGCATCGCCCCGCCCCCGCCGACCGCCTCACCGTAAGCGGCACCGGCGCATTGCCTTCGGCGTTTCCCGTGACCGAATTGGCTACCGCCGCCTGGAGCGCCGCCGGTTTGGCCTGCGCCGAGTTGCTTCGCCGCGAGGCAGCCGACGCGCCGCAGGTCTGGGTTGATCAACGCCTGGCCTCGCTCTGGTTCGGCTGGACGCTGCGTCCGCTGGGGTGGACGCTGCCTGCGGCCTGGGACGCACTGGCCGGCGACTACGCGACGGCAGATGGCTGGATACGTCTGCATACCAATGCGCCGCACCATCGGCGAGCGGTGGAACAGGTGCTGGGTTCGGCATCGGATAAAGGCACGCTGGCGGAACGCGTGATGGACTGGAAAAAAAGCGAGCTGGAGGAAGCGGTGATCGAGGCCGGCGGCTGCGCAGCCCAAATGCGCTCGGCGGCCGCGTGGCGTCAACATATTCAGGGCAAAAGCGTAGCGCTCGAACCGCTGATCCACGCCTCGCTGCAGCCGGAAGCGCCACCGCCGGGCTGGGCGCTGCCCGTCGCCCGGCCGCTGCACGGCGTGCGGGTGCTGGACCTGACGCGCATTCTCGCCGGGCCGATCGCCACGCGTTTTCTTGCCGGTTTGGGCGCCGACGTGCTGCGCATCGATCCCTACGGTTGGGATGAGCCCGGCGTTGAACACGAAGTCATGCTGGGCAAGCGCAGCGCGCGCCTCAACCTGACCAATGCGCACGATCGTCATACGTTTGAACATTTGCTGAGAAACACCGACGTGATCGTGCACGGCTACCGTGCCGGTGCGCTGGAGAAGTTGGGCTATGGTGCGGAGGAGAGGCGCGCGCTGGCGCCGGGCCTGATAGACGTCTGCCTGAATGCCTACGGCTGGAGCGGGCCGTGGCGCACCCGGCGAGGTTTCGACAGCCTGGTACAGATGAGCTGCGGATTAGCGGAGGCGGGCATGGTTTGGCGTAGCGCCAGTTTGCCGGTGCCGTTGCCGGTACAGGCTCTGGATCACGCCACCGGCTATTTGATGGCGGCGGCGGTGCTGACCGGTATGACGCAGCGCCTGAGCCGCGGCACCGGCTACCACGCGCGGCTGTCGCTGGCGCGCACGGCGCAGCTGCTGCTGGCGCATCCCTGTTCGGCAGATTATCGGCCGGAATCGCTGGCACCGGCCGGCCCCGCCGACGAGAACCCGGAAACGGAATTGACTTACTGGGGGGCCGCGCAACGCCTGCGCGCCCCGTTAAGCCTGCAGGGCACGGCGCTGCAATGGGCGCTGCCGGCGACGACGCTCGGCACCTCGCCACCGGAATGGCTACGCCGCTAAATCGCCGCCAACTGTTGCTGCAGCCACTGCAGCAAGCGGGTGACCGCCGGCGTCAACCCGGCAGTCTGCGGCCACACCAGATAAACGTCGTCATCGCTCAGACGACGGGGCGCGGCCAACGCCACCAGTCTCCCCGCGTCGAGAGCATCCTGCACCAGCAGCTTTTTCGCCAACGCGATGCCAAATCCTTGCTCCGCCGCGCGAATCAACAATCCGGCATCGTTGAACAACGCCTGTTGCCGCCCGCATAACGGCCGCCCCTGCGCGTTGAACCAGTCGCGCCAGGGGCTGACGTCGTGCTCGAGCAATGGAATATCGCCACCGCTCTCGAACGTCGCCCCCCATTCTCGCGCCATATCCGGCGAAGCGACAGGCAGCACGTCTCCCGACGCGATGCGCTGCGCCTGCAGCCCCGCCCATTGACCGCTGCCGATGCGGATCGCCGCATCGAACCCACGCTGCGACAGATCCTGCAACGCCAGCGACGCGTCGATATCCAGCGCAATATCGGCGCAGGCCTCATGAAAAGCAGGCAGACGCGGCAACAGCCAATAATGGGCAAAAGACGGCAACACGCTGATGCGCAGCGTCTGGCTTGTCGCCGCACGCCGGGCGCGGGCGACGCCCTGCTGCAGCGCCTGCAGCGCCGGTTCCACCGCCGCCAGCATCTCTTTCCCGGCCGCATTCAGGCACACGCCGCGCCCACGCCGTTCAAACAGCGGATAGCCGACCGCCTGCTCCAGCAGCTGAATTTGCTGGCTGACCGCACCGTGCGTCAAATGCACCTGCTGCGCCGTGGCGCGCAAATTTTCCAACCTGGCGGCGATCGCAAAGGTCGGCAAGACATGCAGGGGAATGCGTTCATTCATCATTGGTTAACCAGGCTATCCAAAAAGGTTATTTTTCATCGATTTTGACCGGCAGGCAAATGTTCTATGTTTACCCCATCATCCCTGACGCTTTCGGAGCCACCATGCACCCACGTTTACAACAGGATCTCGCACAGTTTCCGCAGATCCTCGACCGCACCCGCCAGTTGGCGGAAGATTTCCTGACCGGGCTGCAGCAACGCTCGGTCTGCCCGCCGCTCGAGCATCAGCAGCTGCAACCGGGCGACGATCGACTCGATGAAAACGGCGAAGGCGCCCTGGCAACGCTGGAGCGCTTTTGGCAACGTTATCAGACCGGCATTTCCGCCAGCGCCGGCCCGCGTTATTTCGGCTTCGTCACCGGCGGCGGCACCCCGGCGGCGCTCGCAGCGGACTGGCTGGTTAGCGTGACAGACCAAAATAGCCTACTCAGCCATGATACCATCGCAGCCACGATCGAGCTGGCGGCCGTGACGCAGTTGAAATCCCTGCTGGGCCTGCCGGAAACGTTCAGCGGCAGCCTGGTCAGCGGCGCGACCATGGCCAATTTCACCGGGCTGGCCATTGGCCGGCAGTGGCTGGGACAACAGCACGGCGTGGATATCGCCCAACAAGGCCTGGCGGCGCTGGGTTCCATCCGGGTATTGTCGGCCAATCCACATTCCAGCAGCGTGAAGGCGCTCAGCATGCTCGGCATCGGCCGCGAGGCGCTGACGACCGTCGCCAGCCTGCCGGAGTCTGAAGCCATGGATATGGAAGCACTGGAACGGCAGCTCGCCGCCGGCGCCGGCGCCGGCCAGCCAACGTTGGTGCTGGCCAGCGCCGGTACGGTCAACACCGTCGCTTTCGACGACCTGCCGCGTCTGCTGGCGCTGCGGGAGCGTTATCCGTTTTGGCTGCATGTCGATGCGGCATTTGGCGGCGTGGCGGCCTGCTCGCCGCTGTACGCTCCACGGCTTGAGGGCTGGCAGCATGCCGATTCCATCACTGTCGACGCACACAAATGGCTGAACGTGCCTTATGACAGCGCGATCCAATTTACCCGCCATTTGGATCTGCAAATGCAGGTATTTCAGAACCATTCGGCCTATCTGGAAGCACCAACATTGCGGCCAGACAACTATCTGCATCTGACGCCGGAAAATTCGCGCCGCTTCCGCGCCCTGCCGCTTTGGCTGACGCTGAAAGCCTATGGCCGCAGCGGCATACGGGATATCGTCGAGCGCAACGTCCGATTGGCGCAGGCGCTGGGGGCGGCGCTGGCAGCCGATGACGATTTCCAGCTGCTGGCGCCGGTGAATCTGAACGTGGTGTGCTTCGCACTCAGCCATCCACAGGGCGACAGCGAGACGGCGCGCGATCGCTTTCTCGAGCGCCTGAGCCGGCACGGCGTGGTGCGCTGCACCCCTACGCGTTATAACGGTCAGCCGGGGATCCGCGCCGCGCTGGTCAACTGGATGACGGAGGAACAGGACATCCGTCTGGCGTTGGACTCGCTGCGCCATTGCCTGGCGGAAACGGCCTAACGCGCGCGGCGTATTACCCGAGTTGGAAGGCCTGCAAACGCCGTTCTTGCCGCCCGTCATCGCCGATGTTATCCGGCGACAGCCAGGCGGCAAACGCCGCGCGCCGCGCCGGCCACTCTCCATCAATGATCGACAGCCAATCGGTGTCGCGCGTGCGCCCTTTGACGACGACGGCCTGGCGGAACGTGCCTTCATAGCGGAAACCCAAGCGCTCGGCGGCCTGGCGTGAAGGCAGATTGAGGCTATCGCATTTCCATTCGCAGCGCCGGTAGCCAAGGTCGTCGAACAGATGCCGCAGCATCAGGAAAATCGCCTCGCTGCCCAGCGCGCTGCGCTTCATCAGCGGCGACCAGTTGATGGTGCCCAGTTCGGCCACGCCGTTGGCAGGATCGATGCGCAAAAAAGCGCAGCTTCCCACCGCGCGCCCGTTTGACTGATCGATCACTACCATCGTGTTTCTGTCAGCGCTGGACGCCTGAGCCTGAAGATAACGCTGGAAATCTGCGCGCGACTGCGGCCGTTCCCAAAACAGATAAGTCCAGTCGCGATCGTCCTCGGCGGATTGATAAGCCTGATAAAGCGCCTCCCCCCAGCGCTCGAGGTTAAGCGGTTCGAGGCGGCAAAACCGCCCTTGCAGTGGCGAGTGCCCGGGCATGCCTGCCGGCTGCCAATGAGGGAGGGCTTCGCCTATCGGCTGCCCATATTGATTCCGTCTCACCGCGACATCCTGTTTTTGAAAGGTGGAGAGGCAAGTTAAAACCAACGCGAGCCAGAGACAACTCCGACCTGCCCTTCCTCCCCTGTGGATCGGGCCGCAGGATGATAGTTTAGAGAAATCACTGAATCACCGTTAAACATTCACGGAAACTATTTCATGTAAAATAAATATCCAGATAACTCATTGTAAAACGGTGATTTATAGCAACAAATAAGCTACACATTCCGGCCATAATGTTAACTTTCGTTTGCCGTTATGATAAAAAAAGCAGTACTAATCATTAGCATGGAAAGCAGAAGAACACCATAACATATTGATTTTTAAATAAAAAAACCAAAAAACCTCAGGAGGGGCATTTTTTAATCACTCAAAAAATGCGCTGAAAGACGTCAAAAAAACGACACATGAATTTTTTTAAGACTTTTCCTAGCAAACTAAAATTTTGTTTCGTGACATGATGAACAGATTCGCAGCAAGCAATGCAGACAAGCACGGGCGCCAAGCGCAGATCAGGCTCAACATGCCGAAGTAGCACGAGCAGCAGATCGCTCTGACTTAAGCCAAACTTATAGATTCATGCAATTAATAAGTTTAGTATGAAAATATCATTGAGTGACGCCGTGTTTATTGATAGAACACTCGCTACACTGAATTATTGCTCCATTTTGCCTTTCGGCTTTTTAGGCTTTTTCTCATATTACCGCAGTAAAACGGATTTAAGTGGGGGTGCGATATGCCAACGATTATCATGGATTCATGTAGCTATACCAGATTGGGGTTAACCGACTATCTGACTTCGCATGGTGTGAAGAAGCGCCATATTAATGCCATCGAGGACATTGACAGCCTGCATGAAAAATGCAGCAAGTTGAATCCGAGCCTGGTGTTTATTAACGAGGACTGCTTCATCCACGAAGCAAACGCCACCGAGCGAATAAAACAGGTCATTTCACTGCACCCGGATACGTTATTCTTCATCTTCATGGCCATTACCAACGTACATTTCGACGATTATTTATATGTTCGCAAGAACGTCATCATATCGTCAAAATCCATCAAGCCAGAGACTATGAATCAGCTACTTAGTCACTATCTCGAGAGAACGTCTCTCCGTACGGAGAAATCCTCCCTGGATCAAACGCCGGTAACGCTGAGCCAGACTGAATCAAACATGTTGCGCATGTGGATGTCCGGTCAAGGCACCATCCAGATATCGGACCAGATGCAAATAAAGGCCAAAACGGTCTCTTCCCACAAGGGAAACATCAAGCGGAAAATAAAAACGCACAACAAGCAGATCATTTATCACGTTGTTCGTTTGACCGATACATTGACCAGTGGAATATTCGTCAATAGCCGCTGAACCACAGAGAACGCCCCCGCTCTGTTTTACCAGCCGTTAAATATCCGGTGATAATGTCATCTGGATAGCAGCCGCTGGACCCACAAAAAAATACCTGCTGCGTTATCCCCCGCTAGCGCAACGGGTATTTTTTTGCCGTCGATAAAAAAAATCTTACCGCAATGAAATAATCTCAAAATGGACAATTTCATTGGCAAATTAATGAGATTAGCCTAAGTTACTGCCCGTGCTCGCGACAAGGCTCCACAAACGTGCCGTCACGGCTGTCGATTTCATTAAAAAACCAGACGCCCGCCGGGTAGTCGTCAAGAGAAACCAGGTACATGGTGCCTTCGTTGAATACCTCTACGGCCAAAATGACGCCTTCACGCCGCGGGCCGCCGTCTGTTTTTACCGTCACTCGATCGTTAACCTGCATACCCTGCTCCATTATTTGCGATTGCCGTCAGTGTATTACAAAACCGGCGGCGATGGACACCGCTCCAGCCCTGCCGGCCTCTGCTATCAGCGTAGCAGCCGCCTGGATTTTCACTTTCTTAACGGTTTGGCCGCAGAATCTTAAGCCGGTCTCGCGTAGCCTGTCTTCAGGCGTTTCCCCCCCAGAGAAGCGCTCGCAAATGAAGAAGTAACAAGGAACTTTTGCCCGCAGACTTGCGGGCTTTTTTTAGCGCATCGCTGAATTACAGGCACAAAAAAACCCGCCGCGGCGGGTTTTTTTCAATCAGCGCCAGGCGCCAATTAGATAGCGGTAACGTTAGCCGCAGATGGACCTTTCGCACCGTTCTCGATAGAGAACTGTACGTTCTGGCCTTCAGCCAGGGTCTTGAAGCCTTGATCCTGGATAGCAGAGAAGTGTACGAATACGTCTTTGCTGCCGTCTGCTGGGGTGATGAAACCAAAACCTTTAGCTTCGTTGAACCACTTCACTTGACCTTTGATCATGTTAGACATGTCTAATTTCCTTCAATAATAAATGTAAGCCGCCATGGGCGAGGTAGCCGGTCATCAGTTACTTATGGAGGCACTGGAAAGGAAATTCGTCAGAGAAGGGCTATCCGGGATAACGCTTTAAATTTGAACTACTTTACTCAAAATGTCGTGCATAAATAGGTCTGTACCACAGGCCGACATCATTAACTCATGAGCGAGCGGCAATAGCAACCTTTTTCGCCGCGATGGGACGCTAATCTCGGCTAAACGCACAGGATTTGACCCTGTCTGCCGATAGGGCCGCCGCCTGGCTCGCCCGTAACGCCCAAGGCAAATGATAGTAATTCTCGTTCTACTGTTTTATAGTTGCCTGACGAAATCATTCAGGGAGATTCACCATGCCGAGATGGCTTACATTACCGGCTGTCAGTGCCGCCGCCCTGCTGGCCTTTGCCGCTTACAGCGCTCCGCAGAGTGCACTGGAGCTCAATTATCAAGCCCCCGACCCCAGCATGGCTCCCGCACCCAAGCCGCCTACTCCCGCAGAGCCGACCCCCAAAACGGGAAAACCGCCGATCGCCTGGACAGAGGCGAGAGATAAAAGCGGTTTTCGCGTCGATATTGAGTGCGATCATCCTGGCTGCAGCAAACCGCGCGCCAAACCTTATCCCGCGTATGAAGGCCCGGTGAGGAAAACCGATCGCCGCCGCCAGTCTGATCCTTATTCCACCAATCAGGATCCCGATTACAACATTCAGTTGGGCTATGAGTGGTAGTGGCGCTTTCGGAGTAATGCCTATATCAGCCTCCCTTACCGCTGCATAGAATATGTCTCAGTTCACCACTCCTCCTGGTGTTGAACACAACAAGCTGTGTTGCAAATCTTTATGCACCTCCCTATAGGCGCTTTTTTTTTGGCCTATCCCTCAAAGCGCCTTCCGATTACAGATTGCTCTCATTGCCCCGCAAAGTGATGAATGTCACAAATACGCCTCCTTGCCATTCTTATTCGGAGGTAACGTACATGGCCACAGGATCCCTTGCCCTCCTGGCCGTTTTGGCCGGCATTGCGGGCTTCGCCCTCTACAAGCATTTAAAATCTCAGAAAAAAAGCACACTCGTCCGCCCGCACGATCGGTAACCAACATCGCGCTTTCACCGCGAAGGCCCGGCACACCGCACGCCGCGCCTTCGCGGGCTGTCATGCTTTCATCACAAAATTGTCACATTATGGCCATATGATGATTCGCGTTTATCCGCTCTGGCTTAACACCAAGGATTTCGCCCATGACCATAATTAAAGCTGCAAACCATCAGGAAGCAGAAAAACTCATCCGCGCCGGCACCGCCAAGAAAATCGAACTGGCCTACGATATCGGCAGCGACGACTTCTTCCAGCTTGCCAGCCTGTGGTGCGATAAAGGCGCCAAAATTTCCAAAGGAAAAGAACACTTCATCGTCTCGTTGAAAGGGTTCCGCATCCCGCCTAACGATTAATGCCCTGCCGCCCATCGCGGCGGCTTCGCCCCTTTCTCGCAAAACCGCTCTATTCAACCACGCGCGCCTCATTCGATTTCGCTAAGCTAACAGCAGACTTTATTGCGGACGTTTCGTCTGATAACCACGTCCGCCACGATGAGGAGAGTAACCATGTCAACAAATGCAGCGCTGCCCGGCACGATGAAAGCGATTGAAATCAGCCAACCGGGCGCTCCCGACGTTCTGGTCGTTACCGAGCGCCCGGTGCCCGTTCCGCAAGCGGGTGAACTGCTGGTGAAAATTGCCGCCGCCGGCGTTAACCGCCCCGACGTGCTGCAGCGCCAGGGGAACTATGCCCCGCCGCCCGGCGCCTCGGATATCCCCGGCCTGGAAATTGCCGGCGAAGTGGTGGCCATCGGTGAAGGCGTGACCCACTTCGCGCTCGGCGATCGGGTTTGCGCCCTTATCGCCGGCGGTGGCTATGCGGAATACTGCACCGTGCATGAAAGTAATGCGTTGCCGGTGCCGGCGGGGCTGAGCCTGACCGAGGCCGCCGCGCTGCCGGAAACCTTCTTTACCGTCTGGGTCAACGTGTTCCAGCGCGGTCATCTCAAAGCCGGCGAAACCGTGTTGATCCATGGCGGCACCTCCGGCATCGGCACGGTCGCCACTATGCTGGCGAAGGCTTTCTGTGCCCAGGTAATCACCACCGTCGGCTCCGAAGAGAAACGTCAGGCCAGCCTGGCGCTGGGCGCCGACGTGGCGATTAATTACCGCAGCGAAGACTTTGTCGCACGCACCAAAGACGCCACCAACGGTAAAGGCGCCGACGTCATCGTCGACCTGATCGCCGGCGATTATGTCGCCAAAAACTATCAGGCCGCAGCGATGGAAGGCCGCATCGTGCAAATCGGCACGCAAAACGGCGTGGTGAAAGAGCTCAATCTGATGCCGCTGCTGTTGAAACGCCTGACCCATACCGGGTCGACGCTACGCTCGCGCAGCGTGGCGGACAAAGCGCAGATTGCCGCCGATCTGCGCGAAAAGGTTTGGCCGCTGCTGGAGCGCGGCGTGCTGAAACCGCAAATTTTTAAAACCTTCCCGCTTGAGCAGGCCGCCGCCGCGCATACGCTGATGGAGTCCAGCGAGCACATCGGCAAGATCATGCTGACGTTCTGAGCCTATTCCCCGTAGCCAGTGCTGCGGGGAAACCAATGCCACGTTCAGGGAATGATGCCGCGGCGGCGGAACTCATCGAACAGTGAGAAAAACATGGCTTCGGTTTCGACAAACTGGTGGAAACCGAAGCGCCGCGCCTTGCTGCCATCCGCGAACATGTCATAGTCCCAGGAAAAGACGAAATCGGCGAAACGCCAGCCGGCCACCGCGCGATAGTCCGGTTCGGCCAATTGGTGCCGCTGCGCCAACTCCCGCCACAGCGACGCTTTGTCCGTCATCATGCTCTCCAGCGACATCGGCAGCGGCGGCGCACATTCCAGCCCAAAGTAAGCGGCGATTTTCGGCCACATCTCGCTCCAGCGAAACAGATCGCCGTTGTTGATATTAAACGCCTGATTGGCCGCCGCCGGCTCGGTCGCCGCCCACAGCGTGGCGCGCGCCAACAGCCCGGCGTCGGTCATTTCCAGCAGGCTGTGGTAAGCGCCCGGTTTTCCCGGGAAGCGCAACGGCAGCCCGAGCGCTTTGCTGATCGAGGCGTAAACCGCGATGCTTAACGCCAGATTCATCGGATTGCCGAGGGAGAAGCCCCCCACCACGCTCGGACGGATGGCGCTCCAACGCCAGCGCTTGCCGGCCTGCCGTTGCGCCAGATACTGCTGCTGCGCCACGTTAAACTCCGGCGGCATATGCCCGGCGTCGCTTTCACGCGCCGGCGTTTTAAACGGCCCCAAATGCGCGCCATACACCTTATAGCCCTGCATCAGGCTGATATGTTCCAACGCCGGCGCGGCCGGCTCCAGCCCCTCGACGACGTGTTGCAGCATCTGCAGGTTCGGCGCCACCAGCCCCGCCCAGTCCGGCGCATCCTGATAGGCGGCGTAGAAAACGTGGCTAATCGCGCTCAGCGGCCGCAGCGCGTCGCGCGTCGCCGCCGCATCCAGCAGATCAACCTGAAGGTGGCGCCCCCCCGGCGCCGGTTGCCCACCCCGGCGCGAGACGCCCACCACTTGCCAGCCCTGGCCGGCCAGTTCCTCAATCAATCGGCGCCCAATCACGCCATTGGCGCCGATCACCAATGCCTGCCGCTTTGCATTCATCTTGTCACTCCTCGGGTTATCGATGCCCTGAGTGTCATTGATTAGCAATGCTTGCGGTAGAAGAGACTTTCCACTAACACTTATAAGAAAAATCTAGAGGCAAGATCGACATGGATAAGCTGAACGCCATGAAAACCTTCATGCGGGTGGTGGAGCTGGGCAGCCTGTCGGCCGCCGCTCGCGATCTGCGTTTGACGCAGCCGGCGGTCAGTCAGCAAATCGCCGGCCTGGAGCAGCAACTGGGGGCCCAACTGCTGTTTCGCAGCACCCGGGCGGTTACCCTGACCGATGCCGGCAGCAGTTATTATCAGCGCCTCAAACCGATTCTGGCGGCGGTCGACGAAGCGGAAGAAGCGCTGCACGGCCAGCGCCACCAGTTACAGGGCAATCTGCGCATTCATGCCCCGACCGGGTTCGGGCAGTTGCACGTCACGCCGCTGGCCATCGCTTTCCAGCAACGTCATCCGAGCCTCGCCATCGAGCTGCTGCTGGACGATCGTCGCGCCGACGTGATCGGCGAAGGCATCGACGTAGCGCTGCGTTTCGGTGAACTGCATGCGCCCGGCATGGTGGCGAAACGTTTGGGCGAGCTGCAACGCCTGCTGGTGGCGTCACCGGCCTATCTGGCCAAGCATGGCACGCCCCGTTCGCCGGCGGAGCTGGCTAAACATGCGCACATTCGTTACAGCGGTTTGAACGACGGTGATACGCTCACTCTGTTTGGGCCGCACGGCCCCGAGATGGTTGCTCTGCGGCCCACGTTCCGCGCAAACAATACGCTATCGCTGCTGGCCGCCATTGAGGCTGGAGCCGGTATCGGCGGCGCCCAACGGCCGTTAATCGCCGAGCAGCTGGCGACGGGGGCGCTGGTGCCCGTTTTGCCGGAATACCGCTACCCGCCCATGGCGCTGCACGCGGTCTATCCCGCCTTACGTTTTATTCCGGAGAAAGTGCGCGCCTGGGTGGCGCATCTGCAGCAGGCGTTGACGGCGATCGAGGGAATTAGCGGAGTGAATGCTCCCGGCCAGACGCCGGGAGCCTAATCATTATTTGAACAGTTTACCGACCATATCGCCCAGCTCGTTGCTGTCTTGCTGCACTTCACCGTTTGGCGAGGCGGCATCCGCGACCGTTGGCAAGAACTGTGCAATGGTGCTGGACGCCTGTGCAGGATCGATGCCCAGCTTTTCAGCCAGTTGGTTGATGGCGTCGCTACCCAGCGCCTGCTGCACATGGTCGCCGGTAATCGGCTGATTTTCGCCATTGCCGAGCCAGGAACCGACGATATCGCCGAACTGCCCCTGACGGAACTTGTCCAAAATGGCCTGC
>Ga0157366_1000230_pt1 | contig 27333 bp, 34 predicted proteins | sample AttbisABBM1_FD_113149 | JGI IMG/M metagenome (GOLD analysis project Ga0157366, IMG submission 113149) | Fungus gardens microbial communities from leaf cutter ant in Botucatu, State of São Paulo, Brazil - Atta bisphaerica ABBM1 | ecosystem: Host-associated > Fungi > Mycelium > Unclassified ...
CTTTGCGAGCTGGATTCACGATCTTGTCTTTGCGAGCTGGATTCACGATCTTGTCTTTGCGAGCTGGATTTATGCTCTTGCCTTTGCGAGCTCCTGACTTCTGATGGCCATTTCGAGGGGGGACTGAAACTGGAGAAGTACTGACTAAGTGTTGTCCATCTGATGTTGGGTTGTGGCCAGCACGAAGATAGCCAGAAGGACGTTTTGTCGGCTCAGAAATGGGGTTCATCATGCCTGTGCTGGATGGAGGGAGGGGTCTGCAATGCGCACGGACCCAAGACGATCACGTGGAAATGACTACATATACACATATACTTAGTACAGTTTGGTTTCTGGCTATGGTCTATGCTCATGCTCGACTGTCGAATGCATTGCGGCCGCCTTTTCTCGCTGCGTCATCTCGCCGTCATCCTCCACACACACGCTCTTATGCTAGCCTCACCGCAGAAGACACCTTCGTTCAGAGTCGAATCAATACTCTACGCCGTGTTCTCTTAATCGCAGGCGATCCCTCGCGCATCTACACACACTACACTAACTTTGTCAACTTCTTCAGTCCTAATATGCTTCCCTTGGAACTACACAGACAGGTCTTGCGCCGCTGCTCTCCTCCCCCCCATACTCTTCGTATCATTGCCGCAAAGCATCTCCTCGAGGGTCGCAAGCCTGAAAGACCTCACATGCATGAGGGCAGATTTCAAACCATCATCGGCAACATTCGTGCTCTTGGCCGTGTTCCCTCTCTGGACGATTATCACCATGTTCTTGAACAGTTTGCCGCCGTTGGCCACTTCATAGGCTCCCTCCAGGTTTATCAGGAAATAATTCATCTTGGTCTGACTCCCGAGCACAAGACCATCGCCCTTTTTCTACAAGCCCTCGCACATCGTCATTCCCTCCCCATCCTCAGAGTCTACCAGCCTCGTCTTGCCTCCCAGACTCGGAAAATCCTCGACGACCTTTTGTCCGACATGCGCAAATATAACATCCATTTCACCCAACCCATCTTCGATCTCACCCTTCGAGTATTTAAAGAGTCTGTCGACAAGGATGGCTTTGACCGATTGCTCAAGTGGGCATATGGTATTGACTTGGCTAATCTAGACTGTCCACCCCTTGAGCTTCTTCGAGACGCCCACCGACCCCCAAAGCGTGTCACAATACCTTTCTCAATACACGCTCTCAATACTATCATTGATACCCTCGGTCGCTTTGGTGACATCTCAAGGCTCGTTCAAGCGTTCGAAGTCCTCACTCAACCTCTACCACAGGCCAGTCAATACCGCTTTTCTTCCTTCGACGATGACCAAGGCTCTGCTGTCCCTGTAGAAAACCCATCACCCCCCGATTTCGTTTATCCCTTTGCCGAACCTAATACGACAACTTACAACATGCTCCTTCGATATATCGGACAGGCAAACCATGCCATTCTTGCCCGCCACTACCTTATCCAAGTCATGAGGCTAGATAGGGAAGTGAACTGGAAACTCAGGCAGCAGATCGAAGACGGTGTGCCCCTAGGGGAGATTCCAGCCCCTCGATTGTCAGTCAACCGGAGAATGTTCCTCTCGGTTTTTGGGCATAGCAATAGATCCAAAAATCTTGGTTTGATGCGCTGGTTGTCGACCAAACTACCCAAAGTCCAGCGCTTCAAAATGAAGGATCTGGACTTTTATACTCGAGTTCGAGACCGTCTTGATGCCCTTCCCTCAGAAACATTGCCGGATACTCAAAGTACGTCAACGCCGCTACCATCTGACGACTTCAGGACCTTGCTTCCTACGATGGTGGACGTTCTGATGGCTCCCTCTCAAAAAATCTCTGTTGACCTCAAGAACATGGGCAAAGCATTCGACGTCGACGTCGACGACCTAAGCATACCTCAACCACCGCCTGAAAAAAAGTTCAATATTGACCTTCACATTCGCATTTTAACACAAGACATTGAAGAAATTGCCGCCTTTGCCCAGGACCTCGATCATGCGTTGGGTCGAACATACCAAAGAAGCAAGGAACGCCTTGGCCGTCGTGTATGGGAGGGTAAAGACGTGTACCTATCCGACCTGGACAGGCGCACGAAGATTTCTCGCCAGCGATGGCGACACGTTGTCGGTTTCAGACCTCGTCGTGAATTGCTTCGACGCCAGACTCCTCAGTCTCCTTTCGAGAAGGATGCTGCACCTCATCTCTCACTCTGACATCAGCTAGTGTTGAGCTGCGGCAGCTCTGGAATCACCCTGCTTGTCCAGTCAAATCTTGGACAAGATTTGCCGCGTCGCCATAATCGGAGGCGCTCCAAGCTGTGAACTCAATTGCTAATCTTTGACTTTGTCCTGAATTCCATCCAAGCCATTCTCACTTGGGTTTATGAGGAAGTCTATTGGGGCATAATCATGATCACTGTTGATATATTGATCCAACCGACTGCATTCACTACAATGTGCTATCAACATCCAAATGCCAAGCAGGATGATCAGTGCTGCAAATGTCCCCGCTCCCTGGCCTGTTCTTGGATGACTTGGTCCATATCATCTAGCCAAGTATTGATATCAGCTGCGCCAGCAGCTAACCCAGTTGTGGCATCTCCATGACATGATGTTGACCCCATTCCTAAGTACCTCGCTAATGCAAGTACAGGTAACCTCCGCAATGCTCTACCGGACATTCCTTGGCTCTGTGGAGTCATGTGATGAGATAACCTCCTGGAGCAGGAAGGAAGATAATCAAACCCACCTGACACTGCCCAGCCAACCTGAGGATGCGGAGGGCGAGATATTTCTGTCTTTCATGAGGATCCTCCGCTTTGCAAATATGATCATCTCCAGCCTTCGCAACGACCTCGAACATTTGTGCTTGTTTCAAAGTGGGAATTTGCTATGAGTTCCTGTTAGTGTTATGTAGGAGATGGCTGTGGTCAACTACTTGCAACTGCTGCGACGATGCCCTTGGTAATGACTTCACATAAACACGTTCTCAAAATTTCATACATCGCTTCTTTCGTAGGTAGATCAATGAACTGCACAATGTCAGCACGATCGACAAAGGCACTGTCTATTGTTTTGTTAATTGTTAAGAGGTTATACGGCCACATGAATTCACCAATAGCATTAACCAGATTGCTCGTAGATAGGATGAGGACATTCTTGCGACGCTTCAGTTTGTCAAGTTGGGTGAGTAAAGCATTTACGACCTGATCATTAGTACATGAGCATGATAGCTTGAGTTGAAGTCGTTTTCACTAACACGAAGTCCATCAGAAGGTTCTGTTCCGGCCATGGCTCCTGCCCTGGCAGCGGTTAAGGACTCCACCTCGTCTAGGAAGGGATCAGAATAGAATCCATGACTAGCCTAAAGGAGGATGACAGAACCAATTAGGACGACGACAAAGCCATCTTCCTCTTCTATCAATTCGTTAATGCTATTGAAAAGGCGTTGAACGAGTTTTCCAGACTCTGAGAACCATTTAGAGAACAGGGAATGGGAATTGATTTCGAGCAGACGAGCATGCGAGTACCTAGAAACACGGTCGAACTCAATTGGAAGCGTATTTTGGGAAACATACCGGTGCGATAGTCTGATGGACAGTTTCTGTGCTAGAGCACGACATAGAGACGTTTTCCCCGTTCCGGGAGGACCATGAAGGAGGACAACGCGATTCCAAGAAACAAGATTGACTGAAAAAACTGAGAACCTGACCATACATGATACAGTGGTCGAATGGTACCCACAGTCAACATTAGCATCGCTCAGGATAAGGGTAGCATGAATGTAATCCAGCAACTTCAATTTGATGTCACCATCATATATGAGGGAGTTCCAGAGTCCCTCCCAGCCTCGATTAGGAAGTTCACAAACACTAGCTGCCAGTGTGTCGTCATCGTCATCTCTATTTCCAGATCCAGTTGAAAACTCTTCGAATGATTCACCATCGGAAGGTTGGTATACGTGTACGTGAAGGATCATCTCTTCTAGGGAGAGAGATTGTTTTGTGCAGGACGATTCGCATATACTGATGTGCTCAACAGACGACGAGAGTTCAGGCACATTCTGCCATCCTTCAAGTACAGAAGGAATCCCTAGTCTATCGTGGGACTCGACAAATATCTGAACAAATTTGCGAACCGTGTCGAAGCGGGCAGATGCTCGGGGTTTCAGCCGAACTTCGACTGTAGCGCTCGAAACAGTTGATATTTCAAGGAATCAGCTATATTGAACAGGGACAAACCATGAACAGGCCATTTTTGCATTTCAGGTATGGTAGTGTCCGAGATAGACTGGGGAGACATATGGCAGGGTGAGAAGCGACAGACAAAACAACGACAAAACAACGCGTCTAAATGAGTGCATGTGACCGATAACTTATCCATCCGAAATCTAATGGACTGGACTGACCCTTTCATGTTCTTGCGGCTGGAAGGAACAGTTCCTAAAGTTTCCATCGAGTTCTGCGACAGGGTTTGTGGTTGTCTTCTTTGAGGAAATACACAAACTGAAGTGCCTTGAAGTGTCGATGGTTTGACTACTAACTCTGACTCTTGTTTTATTCCCTGACTGAGCTTTATCTCACATAGGCTACACCGAGCAACATGGATTCAAACAGAGCTTTTCTTGACCTTCCCTCCTCCGATCATAGCCTCAATTACACTCCTCCCTCGCAACGCCGAAGATACTGCAGGCATATTCCGAGTTTGGCTCACAACCAGAGACGAGCAGAAGCTCGTTTGGGATCGCAAAACTGAGGGCGGTTTTCCTGAACTCAAAGTCTTGGTATGGGTCTATAAATCCCCTAATTCCATTTGCTGAAGGTAGCCCATAGAAGCAGAGAATTAGAGACGCTATCCAGCCTGGTCGATCATTGGGACATTCTGATAATCGAATGAATCATCATTCGATATCGGCGGAAGACCACATCATTATGTAAATTGACAGCATTGAATAATCCTTCTATCGTGAGATCCTCTCAGCTATCGCGGGTTCTTCCACCTGAAAAGGTGCCAGGCTGGTCGAAAAAATAGCTCCATCAGTTAGTCTTTGTGTATTTAGTTGATTTTATATAATCCGCCAACGGCCAGCAAATCTGAAATCTGTGATCTTGTCTCTCTGCCTCCAGCATCCTTTCGTCTCCCCGCTATGACCTCGGAGAGCGTCCTTGAGAGGCTCATCAATCAATGCAAGAGCAATGGTAAGCGCCAACGCATGATTCTTTGACTCGCATGAGACCGACTAGGAAGCATAAAAGACGTCGATGTGAAGGTCGACGCGTTGACCAAATTGCAAACTCAATTTGAATCTGGTGTTGAAGTAAGCTGACGAGATTGAAGCAGCAATGGGCTCATGATATCGGTTTTTATTCGTTAGATCGAGAATACGGACACCTTCCTAAGCATATTCAAGAACTGTCTCCGAAGTTCAAACCAGCATCTCACCACTGCCACTATCTCTGCCCTACCTTCCCTCCTTCCACTCATCATAACTCCTGTCCAGAATGGTGCGTATACTCCTTATTATGATATTCAAGTGTCAAATTGTTTTCAGGTGTTATCGATACATCGACCCTTCGAACTGTTTTAACTACTCTCTTCCCTCTCATCTTGGAGCGCCTAGGCGACAAGGATCGTGTGCAAGCCAAAGCATGCGAGTCAATCGCACTGCTCGGAGGGTACACGTTTAAAGCAGGATCTTCTGCTATTGCTATAGCGCGATCGAGAGAAGGAAAAGGGCCAGAGACCCCTAGCATGATTTTCGAACGCTTGTTCAAGGACTTGGGTCTTGTCAACAAAGTTTGGAAAATAAGGGAACAGGTACGACATCTTTCAATACACTGAGGTATTATCCTGACTTTCTATAGTCGATTCTGATTCTAGTTTCGATCCGACGATGCCATCCACAGTTTCCCCTCCGGCCATACCTCTCGTTGCTTGTCGATTGCCTAGAAGACACTGACCCTCACGTTCGTGACTGTTCACGCACGTCAGTGGTTGAGCTTTTCACAGGCCCTGGGGTATCAGATGCTGCACGAGCTGACCTCAAGAAAGAAATGACCAAAAAGGGAGTCCGCAAGTCTATCATGGATGGTGTACTTTCCAAATTACTCGGTGCGCCCACTGTAAATGGCAACTTTCAAAGTCGCGAAGGCTCCGAGAATGGAGATGCTGCGATGTTAAAACGGGAATATATCCCTCCTAGCTTGATGCTTCAAGGCAAGCTCCCACATGTTCTGAGTCAGGGTGGGGCCCAGGCTAGTTTCGCACCCTCCCGAAGCATTAGTCATGAAATGCATAAAAGGGAGCCATCCAAATCTTCTAGGCCATCATCTAGAACTGCAAATCGTGCGGATACGGCGATTCCACCACCGCCTGCCCCAAATACCTTTGCTGCTTCCATTACGAACGAGTTTCCTGAAGTTCAGACGGTTTTTGTGAGCAACCACGCGCAGACATTGTCGATTATATTATTTACGAATTTCAGATAACTTCGAGTCGTGATCTTGAGAATGAATTTCTTGCCATGGCACAACCTTTTGAAGTAGGTCATGAGAAGATACAAGCTCTACTTGGGACCTTGACAACTTCTTTTAATTAGGGAAAGGAAACTGAACATAATTGGGCCGCTCGCGACCAAGGTATCCAACATGTTCGCGGAATGTTGAAAGGTGATGTGCACTTGCGGTATCCAGACGTGTTCATGGCATCGCTGAAAGATGGATTCATGCAATGGACTTTGAAAACGGTGAGGCCCGATGCAGGTGAAATTTGACTTCATTGAAACCTTGTTCTAGCTTGCTAGTTTGCGAACAACTGTGGCAGTGAATACTTGTCTGCTCTATTCCGAGCTAGCCATCGGTCTCGGGGCGGGTTTAGAACCATTTTGTGACTTGCTTTTGACCAATTTACTCAAGATGGCAAACTTGACAAAAAAGATCACAGCACAACAATCCCAAGCAACTGTGACAAGCATTCTGACACACACGTTCTCACAGCCAAAAATCATAATCCCCCTTCTGTGGATAATTCTACAGGAGAAGGCTATTCAAGCTCGTGCCTTCGTAGTTGGTCATATCGAAACCTATCTGGAAGTCCATGAACGGCGTGCCAAAAGTGCCATTGAGACTTCAGGCACCTTGGAGGTCCTCGATAAATGCATGCGTAAAGCTATCACAGATACAAGTCCTGCTGTCCGTGAAGCAGCTAGGAAGGTTTTCTGGAAGTTTAATGGAATTTGGCCTGCAAACGGTGCTATTATCTTGGAATCTCTGGACTCAGCAAACCGAAGACAGCTGGAAAAGGTCTGCCCTGATCTAGAGAATATTAATATTCCATCTACCACCCCCAAAACTGTTAAGAAAGGAAGCGTTGCCGCTGCCATCGCAGCCAGTCGCGCAAAAGCCAAAGCCATTGCTACTGCTCCTCCGACATTGTACCATCAGGCGACCTCTGCCTCTTACAACTTGCCGAATCGACGTCGTTCTGGATCACCAAGTTCCTCCACCTCGAGAACAGACAATACTCGTCCAATCTCTCCTCTTCGCCTTTCTTCATCCCCTCCCAGCGTTCGTCCGCCTGGTCGGACAGGAGGATCCGTGACCATCCCTACTCTTTCTTCTCACAGGCGATCTTCCTCAGCTGGTTCTGGGAGAGGTCCCCTTTCGCTACCAGATGTGGCAACAGGACGACGATCCAGTGGATCTAACAATACATCCTCTCAAGAAACACTGCGTCGAGCGGTGCAAACTGCTTTACCCGTTTCTCCGCCTACGTCTCCACTGGATACTTCTCCGACACCTCGGGCAACAGACATACTAGCTCGTCATGCTCCTCCCCGCCCTTCGAGTCTCTTCCCTCAAATGAGTAACGAGGACGAGTCTTTACTCCTCGCACAATCCGTACCTATACCACTCGACGACGAATCGGACTACGATCTATCCACCAATCTAACGCCGCTGTGCAACCTCTCCCGGGCTTTTTGCCCACCCGTCAGGAAACCTTTGACGCCGCCTGAATCGCAGTCGCCTCGGTCAAATGGTTCAAAGCCTACTGTCCCTTCCACACCCTCTATCTCCGATGCGCTCTCTTCGGGGTCCATCGTTGACACGAGCATCGCAGATCAGCCAGCTGTTGAGGATGCCATGAAAGCGCGGGCAGAGCAAGCGGAAAGTGCGGCAGAAAGGTTGCTCGAGTTAGTTGACCCGGACATTGAAAGCACCCCTCATCCATCTCTTCCTTCATCTCTATTACTAGACCGGCAATTCGTTAAGCCATCGCGACTCCCCGCGACGCCATTAAGCAATACAGCCCAGATCTTAAAGCAGGCTGCCATGTTCCAGGATAGTCCCGCTAACTCTGGACGAACTTCCTTGATGGACATATTACAGAATGCTAAGCAAGAAAGTTGGTGGCCGAAGCGCAAGGCAGGTGAGCTAACTCGTACACTCTCTACACGTATTGCTTGGTCTCATGGAATGAAGGTATTGTGATGAAGCATAGAACGGCCCCTCCTGGCGATCTATCCTCATTGATTGAGGGTTGTATCACCGAACTCTTGGCTGGTTCTGCGGACAGTACGACTTTTTACCGGATCGCTGAATTGTCTCTGCAGAACCCTGTGACGACTACATCGCCTCCTATGAGCCCCTTGAATGATCCATCTAGTCCAATATCTTTTGACTCATCTCGGTCGTTACCGTCTCTGCACTGTGATGTCTGGGAAGAGAATAAGAAGTTTGACAGGCTTTTGAAGGCAATGGTAGAGAGTTTATCCCCTGAAAAGGTTTTTCCTTCCCAATTTCACTCGATGCATTTAAGATTAATGAAGAGTAGGCTGGCGATGTACTTGAGACCGGGCTCGTTGCAGTCTACGCCATTATCGAAAATCAATTGGATCATCTTGAAGGCAAAGAGGCTGAGGTCTTTTCCATGCTTTTTCGTATTCGTTATTCGAACAAAATCAATGTAAGTGTAAACTCTCAACTCCCCCCCATCCCCCTCGATATAGGAACATAAACTCAAGTTGTTTGAAGATTCTTGAGGCAAGCAATGCCATTCGAGATCTATTGACAACCAAATTGGAGCCAGTTTATGGACTGACGACCATGCATGCAAGCCTGAAAGAATTCCATGCGACTGAACCTTGTTCGGAAGCGGACAGTGAAGTGAAGGCTGCCACCTATGCGTTCGGTTTGATTGCCCTTGCCAAGTTTATCCTGAGGCTTCCGGCGGAGGTGGCAGAAGAGGAGCTACCCAGGATGAAAACAACCCTCATCTCGGTCAGAATTTTTATGATGATGAATCTCTTTAAAAATAAAAAACTGACTAGGTGATTGGTTAGGCTTTGAATGACAGATCTTCGTTAACCGTTCGCGAATCTGCGGCAGTTTCCATCATTGCTGCTCAGCTTGTGCTTCGCGACGAAACGCATCTATTTGCGCTTCTTGATGGATTGGCAGATGACAAGAAAAACCTTTTGACATACTTGTTTGACAAGCACGGCACTCGTGGTATGACAGCATCTAACGGAAGCTCAGGTTTCGATAAACTGGAGAAGGAGATTCGAAGGCTTGACACCCGTACCAGCACGCCTAATAGAGGCTGAGCTATTTACATGCCTTATGACTCATGATTATGACCAAACCCTTTGTTCTCTATATTCAGTTTTTGGTTTGATTACGCTATACGGTTTACTTGGCTGAAGTACCGTTTTTTTCACTGCGATACCCAAACATAGTATGACCCAGTTTGTATGTTTAATGATCTAATATTATTATGGTGATCGAGTATTATTGTGAATTTGGGTACGATGTGTTTGTTTAAAACATACGGAAGCGACGGGCTAGATAGTAACCCACACCAAATAAGAAACCCCCAATGTGCCCCACCGAGTCCGTCGTGCCGCCCTGTGACACAGGGGAGTGTGAACATCATCGCGAAAGGAACCTGTTTATAGCTAGCTACTCACCGAGTCCTTGATGGTGTGGTATGAGTCCCAGACGAAGATACCTGATACAACTAACCAGGCTGGTACAGGGATGAGACCATAGAGTTGAAAGGTCATTCTTGGGGCAGCGCATGCAAGGACGGAGAGGACAGAGTAGACAGCACCTAGGTGAAATTAGAATCGGACGACATCAATAGCTCATTGCGTACCACTTGCGCCATGAGCAGGTCGATCACGGTGCTTGACAATATAAGCATGTGCCATCGATGTGAGGGAAGTCACGATGCCGCCTTTGAGAAGAGTGAGAAGCATCTTGGAGGATGCATGGGCAACGACCTGCCTCCGAGGTACAAGAGAATAAATTGACGACTTCCTATGGCCTCTAGGAGATATCGTCCTAGGAAATAGAAGGTGAACATGTTGAAGAAGATATGGCCGACGTCCTGATGCGAAAAAGTGCATGTGATGATAGTCCAACTGGTGGAAGGGATGAGCACAGGCACTGGAGATGATGAGAAAAAAACGGACAATCTTCCTTTTCTGAGGTTGGCGATGCTGTTGGTAAAGTTGTGATACATCCACATAAGGGCAGAAGGGTCCTTTTCTACTCTCTGCCAAGGAGGTTGTGAGCAGCAGGGCAGGGAGCGGGAGAGGAACACGCACAGAGCGGCCTGCAGCGGCCTGCCAGAGGCAGAAGACGGCGCCATTGAGACCAAGGATACCCCAGAACACAAAGCTAGTTGGGATTTTGTCAAGGAGGTTCTGGGTAGAGTTGGGATGGTAGCGGAGTTGAGGTGTGGTGAAGAAGGACCTCTGAGGACGGAGTGTGGCTGAAAAGGAGTGAGGAGTATGTTGTCTGTGTCTGTGTCTGCATGGCAACTGCCAGGCCCTGGAACGGAGAAGAGGGCGGAGAAAAGAAGACATATCAGCGTTGTTTATGATTGTTGATGCTCTCTCTCTCTCTCTCAACCAACCAACCAACCAACCCCATGTCCCACCACCTCTTCATCCTCTCGCCGTCCGACACCCCGATCTACTCGTTCACCCATTATTCGACCAAGCCAGCAGCCGCAGCGACGTCGCCGTTGTCTGCGAGTCTGCCGACATGGTCGACGTCGGCGTTTGCAGGCACATTGACTGCATTGTCGGGGGCGTCGAGTGCCATGCAGCAGCACACGGCGGGTGGCGCTACGAGGATGGGCGGTGGACAGGACAGACACGTGATCCAAATGATTGCCAATGCGAGTTTGGATGTGATTGAAGAAGTTGTGTGGAAAGAAAATCCAATGTGTGTCTGTGTGTGTGTGTTTCCGCTGCACGGGGCTCATGCCCAACAGGTATCTTCGTGCAGTCGACAAATTTAACGAGTGGACGGTATCTGCATTTGTGACACCCGGGAGTATGCATGGAGACGGAGATGCGAGTTGTGATGCTGATGTGAGTTGATAGATGTGAAACTAGTGCTGCTACACGAGGCCAAGAACGACGACGGGATCCGAGGGTTCTTCATGGAAGTGTGGGAGTTGTATGTCAAGGTCAGTGGGATTTGTGGAGGGTGCCAGGACCGACTGACTGACGCTGGGTAGGCGCAACTGAATCCGTTTCATCGGGCGCAGAGATTGATCCGGAGTGTCGTCTTTGATGGACGAGTTCGGGCGAGTGCCAAGAAACACTTGTGACGTGATGACTGTGACTGTGACGTGTGATGGTTCTTGTGGCTGTCGGTCTTCTTCTCTTGTTTCTCTTCTTCTACCTTCTCTCTCTCTCTCTCTCTCTTTCTCTCTCGCTATTCACAAAATATACGCTTTCTCTTATTTTCTTCTTTTGTGTAGCTCATGTGTGTTGCTTTTCTATTATGAATCCCTCTCTCCACTCACTCTTCTCAGTAATCTCTTTTTCTCTCCCCTTCAATCAGCACCCAGCCATTATACACCTCTTATATGTCTTCCAGCCACCGTGCCTCCCTCCTTAATGGGCTCCGCACAGGCGGTGTCCGCTCTGTCTCTGCCAGTGCCCCTCATGCCACTGTGCCTGGTGCAACTACCTTCTCCGTCAATCGCTTTCCAGCCCAGCCCCATCCAACCAACGTTTTCCCGGAAGACGATGATGATCAGCTCCCTGAAATCCCACAGCATCTTTTCAACTACAGAAACCTTCCCATGTCTGCGGCCGTCGACGGCAATACCCATCTTTCCCACCAGCAAGCTCAATACCCCGACCGCACCAACTTTCCCTTCAATCTTGGTTTTTCTCATCCCAGCATGATGTCTCCTCCCATCCAAACCCAGGCCATGTCTATGCAAATGCTCCAGCTCGAGATGATGAGGATCCAAGTAGGTTTCCTATTGTTTTGTCATCTGTCTTATCTCATCACTCTTTCCATCAACCAACAGGCGCAGGCCATCCAGAATCAGCAATATCAGGCTGAATTGATAGTTGAGGCACAACGTCAGCAGCAGCAGCAACAACAACAACAACAGCAACAACACCATCATCATCATCGCAATCAGGTCAGGCGCACACAGCACATCTATCAACCTCCAGCTACCACAGGCCCAACCAATCTTACTTTTGATCAAAGGCCTATTGTCATTGGCGCCCAGTCTCGCAGGCCCAATCAGGTCGAACACTTGAGGGCCCAACTCGGCTTGGGCCCTGCACCTGCCTCTTCTGCCGATCAAGTTCCCATGACTGCCGCTTTGGGTGGACGATTTGGAAGTCGCTCTGCCAGCCTCAATGCTCCCCTTAATGTAGCTCATTTCGCTAACAATGATCAAGAGAGCCCTGCACTGCCTCCAACCCCAAGCTCTACTACTGTCATCAGTGGAGGTACTTCTCTTGGCAATCTTCCTTCAAACAACATCCATCCGTCCTCCAAGTCCGACTCCGCTCCCTCTTGGAGGCGGACTGGATCTAACTCTGTCCTCGCTGGAAGTCGCGCTGTCTCTTCCCCCGTTGTCAAGGTTACCGCTCCTGATAATGAGTGTTTCGCTCCTCCTGGCTCGAACACTGTGCTCAATGCCAGGTCGCGTCCTCAACCCTTACACTTTATCAATCCTGCTGTCTCCGAATCTCTTCCTACTGTGACTGTCATTGACACTGATGAAGATGGTGGTGTTGATGCTGACACCTCCTCTTCCTCCGGCAAAACTCATTCTTCTCCCACCACCCCCCGATCTTCTGCATCTTCCAATGAGATACCTCTCTCGCCGCGCGAGGAAGCATCCAAGAAATTATACGAAGGTCTTGGGATTGGCCGTTCTTCCTCGGCCTCTCCCGAGCACCACGTTGTGTCCGTTGTTAACCACAGGATGGTTAGCCAGCCGACCAGGCAGCCCCGTGGGCCGCCTTCGGGTGCTGATGAACTTGGCCCCAAGAACTTTGCGACTCGCATCCGTCGCAAAGCCATTGGAGGGCTTTTGGATGCTCGTGGAAGGCGTGAAGTTGAGGCTTTTTGATATGATATGCTTTGCAAAACATGCGAGAGACAAGGACATAAATAACAGTTCTTCTTCCCCAATGGCTGCGAGCTGATTTCCTTTTTTCCCTTTAATTTCTTAAATTTATTGCAGATGAAGAAAAAGAAAAGATGATAGGGTTCTGTATACCTTTGATGATTGGTTCTCAAAATCAATGAATCATTCCCTCGTTCCTTACCCACCTCTTTTCTTGTCTTTTTCTTTTCTGTCTTTTATTTAAATCGTCCCCTCGACTGGTGCCTAGTTTAGCAGTACTCACTCCATCCGTTTTATGCGGTTGGCTCGTCAAACGTATTCAGTATTGTGAAAAGCAATACTTGAATGAATATTGTTTTCACAAATCCATGTAGCTCAGAATCGTACTGTTGTTGCCCAAAAGAATGGAGGAGGATTGATGCGATGTTATGAATTATATAAAAACATCCAGAGTATTCGAGTATTCGAAGGGATGATTTTTTGAGAATCTATTTACACCGTTGACCAACAATGGCCTTGCCGTGCTCCTGAAAGGCTGCACATGAAAATGCTATTCAGAAAACAAAGATATACATACCTGCCATTCTTCTTTGCTGATCCACAACTGATGAAAAGTTCCCAAGCTGGCTAGAATACTACCACCAAGCCAAGCACCGTATCTTCGTTCAATAGGATTACCGGGGGCGGTGATTTTGACCTGAAAACTATGTTACTTGCAAAGGTAGACAGACACAGCTTTATCACTCTTACGTGGGGAAACGATCTTGTGAGTTCGTTGTTCAGCCTATCCGCAAAACCAGAGAACTGACTTCCACCACCAGTGAGAATAACATTGCCCATCAAAACTTGGCGAAGTTCAGGATCACATGCGCGAAGAGAATCAGTGATCAATGCTGGTATGTGTTTCGGTAGATTTGAATTTGAAGCCTGAAATGGCAGCGCGTTTTCATATGAATTGGATACAATAAAGCAAAGGAGGGCACACATACAACGAGAGCTGGTGTGTACCAGAAAAGCTGCTCTCCAACTTGGTACCGTTCTATGCCAAAGTAGCTGTTGAAACCCGTAGGGAATTCATACTGGCGTAGAGGACGGGCCTGAGCGGCACTGCAGGAATTACAGACTATTGTAAAGACACCATCAGATTAGAGACTCACTTGTCATTCCACCCTTGATCCAGCACAGCAGCGCAATGCTGAATCCATTCGTCTATCTCCCTCTCCTCCGCCCAATTTTCCCAAGTTGCCGTAGTACGTCCAAGTCGGCTTTTGCGAACTGTAAATTGAGGTGGCATATTTGGGTCTACCGCCTAAACACGAAGTTATAAGACATGAGATTTCTATGCATGTTCCACTCACAACTTTCGACTCGACCAGTTGATGTGGCAGAAGCGCTATTCCCTGTCGATGCTGCGTAGGATTTACGAGGATATGGCGAGCATTGGCACGAACGAGCTTCGGTAAGGAAGAATAGACCAGACCTATGTAGTATTAGGTGGGCTGGTGTCTTCAACCACTACATTGCTTGCCTTTGCGCAGAACAAAGCCATCCACGACAGGTGTGACGCTCGCCATTGATTGACCAACATCAACGACGAACGCAGTACCTTTCCCAGCGGCGAACCTAAAATGCCATGTTGATTTAGATGCGCAGAAGAGCGGACTCGAAAGTACATACGCGTTCAGTACGCCGGTGTTGGCAATGTAGAAAGCTGGGACATCGAACTCTTCAAACATGATTTCAGCCATTCTTTCTCGGTTCTCTGGCGTGTTCCATGTAGGTTCAGTTACGAGGATAGGATGATCAGAGGGATTGCAGCGCATAACATGCGAAATAGCGTGGTCAACCAGGGGTTTGATAGGACTGAAGTCATTTACTAAACTTTGAAATCGGTACCACAGCTAGCATTATTTGGAGTCACTTTCAACTCACTTAGACCGTCCAGGAGAGGGTTTCCTACTTCCATATGGGCTCTCCATATCGAGGGACCTGACTGACCAATGTAAAGCTCCGCGGGTCTTGACCTGTTGGAAACATCATTCGCTGCACTCATGAGAAGCTCAGTTTCTGTAGGTAAAAAGCCGTAGTGTGTTGGGATGATAGCTCTTGGAGTGTCATCTCCGGCATAACCTGCACGCACTGAAGAAGTGCCAATATCCACAACCAAAGCAGACACCTCGTCTGTCGCATCATCAGTGCTCTCAAACATACATCCAATGGGGGAAAAAACACACCTCCTCCGTAATTGACCATGATATCACGTATGGAATCAACACAAGTAATTTACTCGTGTGGAAGGACCACGTGCCAACTACTTTCGGACGCGATCAACTTTTTCAGGACAGACGCCTAGTGTCTCCGTCATGAATAGTGCTCTCAAAAACAACAAAAAACGGAAACAAACGGACAAGGAACAGGAAGTTCTTCCCGCTCCAGCCTTCGTCCAACTCGAAATGCTGACGGACGAAGAGGAAGCTGACGAGATCAGCTCAGACGACGGCGAAGCTGAGGAGTTTCCTGAGATTAATGCGGACAGTGACACAGAAGAAGAAAACAGAGACACAGAGGACGACAAAGAGGATATCAGTGACGAAGACGAACACAGTGATGACACGGAGTCCGAAGATGATTCAGACTCCTCTGACACTTCGCTGCATATTTTTCCGAAAGCAAAGACTGTCATTTCCAACATCACGGGCCAACGAAAAGTTGTATACCCTGACATAGACCCAGAGTATGATTCCGATTCCTCAACAGAAGACGTGCGCCTTTCCCTAGTCTACTCAAACCAGCTTGTCTAACCCCATGTAGGACCCAAACCGTGTCGGCAATATTCCGATGCATTGGTACGACGACTTGCCGCATATCGGCTACGATGTTGATGGCAAGAAAGTACTCAGACCTGCTCAAGGAGATGAACTGGACAAGTTCTTGGCCACGGTGGAAAACCCTGATTCTTGGTGTGTTATAATGGCTCCATTCATGTCAGATGAACCTGAGGAATGAATCTGTTTACAGGACATCAGCCTTTGACAAAAATCTTCAGACAGATAAGCCGCTTACGGATGAAGAGCTGGATATCATCAGACGACTTTATCAAAATGAAAATCCCGACGCCAATTACGATCCATATGAGCCAATGGTAGAGTGGTTTACTGGCAAGGGTAAAGAGGAAATCATGCCCCTATCTGCTGCACCAGAGCCGAAGCGTCGATTTATTCCAAGTAAATGGGAGAAAAAAAAAGTTTGCCTACTAATTGCTGCTCTTTCTTTTTGCCTGATCTTCTCCCAGGTCATGAAAATTGTGCGTGCTATCAGACAAGGCAGAATTTTGCCTCACAAACCCAAAACGACAAATAAAGTCGACGTTTATGCCATCTGGTCTGACCAACCCTCCAGTCTGCAACAACCCCCGCCACCTCCCCCGAAAGTCCGCCTTCCTACCAACTCTGAGTCCTATAACCCTCCTGAGGAATACCTTCTTACGGAAGAAGAACGAAAAGAATGGGAAGATAAGGACCCGGAAGATCGAGAACGTGATTATCTTCCTAAAAAATACTCTTCTCTTCGTCTTGTTCCTGCGTACGATAACTTCATCAAAGAACGATTTAGCCGCCAGCTAGACCTATATCTTGCTCCTCGTGTGCAAAGGGTAAAGCTCAACATCGATCCCAAATCATTGATACCCAAACTGCCAAGTCCCAATACTCTCAAACCCTTCCCCAACTATAAAAGCCTGACTTTCAGTCATACAAAAGGATACGCTCGTTGTCTGAGTGTGAGTCCAGAGGGAGATTGGGCCGTAAGTGGCGATGAAGGAGGGGTAGTCAGTTTATGGGAGGTAAACGTTGGGCGCGAAGTAAAGCGGTGGACCTTCGATGGCAAAATTAGTGCCATTGATTGGTGTCCAAGGACAGATGCCACCTACTTCGTCGTCGGAGTGTAAGCCATTTTGTTTAATTTGTGTTAGCCCGGTCTCTTATCACAACAAATTATTTAGCGGCGAAGATCTGCATTTCCTCGTTCCTCCAAACCTATCTGAACCTGTTTATTCTCTAACGAAGTCTCTTCTTGCACCTGAAAAACTCCCTCCTGCTCCGACAACACCATCTTTAGTGAAATGGGAATCGGCGCCATCAGTCTCTTGGTCGGTTGATGGCCCTCTTCTCTCCATCCATTTACCACCATCTTCAGGAGCACCATCTCAGATTGCTTGGCATCGCCGCGGGGATTATGTAGCTTCACTTAGTGAGTTCTAGTATGAAACCTTATCAGTCCCGGGCTAATTCCTCTCGCTAGCTACTGGTGGTTTTCATAGCGGTGTCTGGATACACCAGGTCTCTCGTAGACATTCTCAGGCCCCCTTCAAGAAAGTTAAGGGTTCTATACAAGTAGTATTATTCCACCCAATTAAACCACATTTCTTTGTCGCCGTGAGTAAATCATGCTCCCTCCTCTAGTTGGCTTGAACTTTTTTGGATAGACTCAGCAGTATATCCGTATTTACAACTTAGCAGAACAGCAACTGCTCAAAACTTTGATTCCAGGCATTAAGTGGATCTCATCCATGGATGTACACACCTCGGGGGATCACCTCATTGTAGGAGGTTACGATCGAAAACTGTGCTGGTTCGATCTAGAACTGAGCGACAAACCCTATAAGAGCTTGAGGTATGGCCTGTCATTCTATTTTGAGTGGATCCTAACGTGCTATTCAGATATCACGCGCGTGCCATTCGTTCTGTCCACTTCCATCCAACATATCCACTATTTGCGTCCTCCTCGGATGACGGATCAATCCAAGTTTTCCATGCCAGAGTTTATAACGATCTTCTCACGGATCCTCTCATTGTTCCACTGAAAATTCTACGAGGACACCAAGTCTCAGAAGGCTTGGGTGTATTACAGGTTAGATGGTGCAACAAGCAGCCGTGGCTTTTGAGCGGAGGAGCTGATGGTAATGTAGCGGTGTGGTGTAGTTAATGTTAATCTCTGTGTTTTTTAGTTCTTTCATCTCACATTCATCGCACTGAGATGTTTCCAGTGGCCCATTAATTATTGTTCAATCCAAGAATCTTCTGAAGGGCCGCCAAGTCCAACTGTCCCCTCTCTGGATTCCTCTGGCGTACTCTATGTAAATTTTATGCTTTATGGTCATGTTTCTCACTGGAATCGTCGTGCGACCCGACACCTCTATCTGGACAAATAGGTTACATTGCATTCCTATTTTTAGGTCTAGCATCCCTTGTTACCAAGGTATCATACACGACTTCTATTTTAGTGTACGCTTACCCCTCATATCTATGGCATGGCATGGAAGTCCTCGACTTAAGTCCCTGCATTTTACTTTTGTGAGTATAGTCCATATCGCGGTATTCTTGTTTTAATTTTCTTTGCATTGGCGTTACGCTTGATAGGTAAAGTTGACATTCTGTTTCACCACTAGACTTCCCTTTATTGCCAATCAACGGCATCATTGCGGTGATTGACTATGCCCCTGATGAATCACTCGGCCGAAATCAACCCCAGAATGGCCAACAAAGATTACTTGCCCGACACTCGGCATGCAAACATTTACATCATGCGCCCAAAGTAAGATTGATTGGCCAGAAGGAGATGGTCTTCAGGTGTCAATGCAGAGAAGATGTTCTCTGCGGCCGGACCTTAAAGGTGAGGAATCCACCGTCAGATTTTCTTTCGTGCCCACTCGAAAACTCGAAGGATTTCTCCGTACACCTTTCGTCGTAGACGCAGACTCACTATCAAAATGGTCAATTGGTCGTATCCACAGGAGATTGCGAAAGATGCAGGTACAATCCTACCAACTCAGTGATACCTGAGAATATGAATATGACTCACGGTTTCGACATCTTGCATTTAGTTGTCTTTGACAAACTACTCTTCGTTCTCTTTGGCATTTACCTTTGGGAGCTAACTATCCAGATGAATTTCGAGTGGTCATTGATTACAGGACGTCGCTCTTTTCGTTGGCCTCTGGTGAGCAATTCGACCCTTTTGATGCATGATTCAAAATAGCTGACACCGAAATCGGCAGGGTGACTTCATTTACTTCCTTTCTACGCTATGCGTTCTGACATGTGCCAAGTATTCTATTTCCTCTGTCGTTACTGCATGCTATTTTCATTCGTTGGATTGTAAGTTAAGCGTTAAGCTTGAACCCCTCTTCTGAAGAGTCTCCTGACTTACCAGGATAATTTCATTGGCCGTCACTCCCCAAGTAAGTGCTCACTCTTCTCTTGTATTCATGGCATACTGATTCTCTCGGGGTTAAAGATCAATTGTCGTGTAGGTGGCGTATCTCATAAAACATGGATTTCCCCGCTCAACTTGTGCCTTTCCCAATTCAGGCCTTATTCACTTTCAACTCAGTAAGTAATACATCAACTTGCACCCTGATCTCAAGTTACACCTCTTGATAGTGGGCAGGGAACATGACGATCGGATGCGCATCTACTTCGCTTATGCTAAGAACGTGAGTACTGCTTCTGAGGCTATGCCAAAAAACGGTCGGTCCAGCGTGGATCAATCGACTAATTCGCAATATGATTAGTATTGCTCTCTGGAATCGCAAGAAAGAAGTTGTGGCGATCCTGGGTGTACTCTGCCTAGCACATTGGACTCTTCTCTATAGGACAATGGTCATCGTTGTCGCAGAATGGAGCTCGGAGGTTCATGCTTGTGTTGTTGTACAAACGAGCCCGAGGCTCCTTAACACTGTTTTCTTCTTCAGTGAGATCTCGTCTTCTTATTTTAATGTCTAGTAAAATTAACCCTTTTTTCTGAAGCGATGGTCTTCGACTTCATAATCTTGTCGTTTACTGCCGCAGCATTGCACAGAAAACATACAGCTCGCACGGACCTGTGGAAATTACTTTTTCATGATGGACTCGTGTATTTCTTGATCTCATTTTCGATGAATTGTATTCCAGCGGTGAGTTTCAGTGCTCCGTATTGCGGGAAACTCACCTAACGACCCATATAGGTACTCAATGTCTTAAATCTCAACAGTGAGCTCGTTTCGCTTGTATTTTGCATTTTCTCTGGCTTATGTTAATCTGTGATATCAGCGATTATGAATGTGTGAGTCACCATCCTCTCATCAATGAAGTATTTCTGATTTGCCAAGATACAGGGTTGCAACGGTGAGATTAACTGCGCTCTCTTCCGGCATGGAACTGGAATATCTATATCTTCAGGTCCCAGCTGCGATGATAACGTGCGTGCAGAATAGATCCCTCTCCTACCCTGAACATCTACACAGTTCTCCTGACTAGTGCGATCGCTTCGTGCCGTGCAGTTGTTCGTCTGATGGAATTTAGTACGACCGAGGCATATGTTCATGATATGACTCACGTCGTCCCACAAGTCACCAAAACCGTACCTGGCACTGTCCCCTGCCTCTTATCAAGACGGGGGCAATCTCAGAGCCATCGTCCCGAGGTCCACGTTACCACCGAACACATTACCATGGCCGAATATCCGTGAGTTCCTGTCCGTCCATTGATTCGTCAGCCTACTGATTCTCTTTTAGAACACCAGATTACGACTCTCCAGCTTCTAAAAGCGGCTTCAGTCTAGGGTCATATGAACAAGACTTAATACCTGTGAAGGGTATCTCTGATAAAGACGTAGCTTAGTTTATTCATCTTGGGCTCTCACATAGAACGCTGAGCTGCTTGGAAGCCTTTGTTTTGTTTATCAATTTGATGTACAGTGAAAAGTAAATGCAACCTGGATCGAAATGTACGAAGTTCAGATATTATAGTGGTCCTTATCTTCTCCTACTTGAACGACCACCTTTCCGCCTAGCCGCTACACCACCCTGCCGGTTCATCCCACTCCTGGCAGGACGAGCGACCATACCCTTTGACTTCCTCCATTCTTCTCTCCTCGAGTTGCGAGCTCCATGCGTTGATATGCGCTTTGATCGTGGTTCAGAGTCCACTTGCATGGAATCTGATGAAATGGGAAACAATTGAAAAGAATGTGCAAAACAAGGATCACATATAATCGAACCTGTGTCGGGCATGTGCTCGTCGGATGTGGAAATGGCATGGGCTGGTAATAATCAGAGTCGTCAATGACTAGGACCCATGAAAAAAAGCAAAACTAAGCATTCTGGGCAGAAAACATAGAATCTAGAAGTCTAGACCCCCTCCAGATGTTATTGGGAGAAGAAAGGTTATCCAGGGTAATATCGTCGGGGTCCAGCATGCCAAAGCGTGCGAACCAATACCAACCTGGATCTTCTGGATTTTCCTGCGTTGAACCAATCTTTATGTCTCCATCCTGATCTCCGTCCTGATCTTTTTCCATTGCATGCTGGAGCTTCTGATTCAGTCTTTGCAGTCGAGCGGCCTCTGTCGCTGCGTAGATGCCTGACTCGCGCTTCTTGGAGCGAAACGATCGCTTGACTTTCGAGCGGGTTGATTTAGCCATGTTGAGATTTTTGAGTTAGTGGATTTAAATCCGTTGGGAGACAGGACCAGAACTATATAAGTTTTTTGATCAATTGATCATCACACCGTGGGAATGCTATGGTTATATTTTTATGGAGGCGCAGACGAGAGCACAATGCATACAAAATTTGGTCAAGTGCACCAAGTGATGAAAAATTATAATGCACGACAGTATGAATGCCTTGCAGAAAACCCCAATACAAGTTCGATTGATTTGATAAATGGCTGACGACTAGCGTGCACTGAGGATTATTCTTGCGATGCTTCCCTGTGGAAGCACAATAGTGTCAGTTAAGAAAGGCTAGATATGGTGAAGGATACTTATAATATAAAGGACATTGTTACACCTGAACCAAAGCTCATGAGTGAACAATCGCATGGAAATGCGACGTAGTAGCCTACATACCGAATGAACACTTCACCCAGCGCGCCATTTGATTTCCCATCCTGGAATTCTTCGGTGTTCGCAAGCTGGAACCATATCAATTAAAATTGCTTTTAAACAAGGACCAAACTGACCTGCAGGTTCATATAACCATCAGTGCTGACCAGAAAGCCCTTGTACTCGAGACCCCATTTCAGTCGGACAAAGACAGGTTTTCCAGTGAGTTCCTGGAGGAATGGTTTCGGGTTGACTGGGTTGACCTGCTGTGCATAATGAGGACAGAACACAGTAAAGGGACAAGGGGATGGGACATACAGACATGGTGGTCAAAAGAGCACGTGCGAAGTTTATACAAAGTTTGGACTCCTGTTTTATTATCTTTCAGTATCTCATCTTCACACCTTTCTACCATGTCCGACCGTGAAGGCCATTCAGGACCCCCAGGGGATGATGATCTCTCTCTTCCTAAGGCTACAGTTGCAAAAATGATATCTGGTATTTGCCTCGCTCCCGACAGTTGTGAAGCCACTCATCTGCAGCGGTTTATCCAGAGCTACTACCGAATAATATCGTTTGTGCCAAAGAGACGCGGGATCTCGTCATAGAGTGCTGTGTAGGTGAAGTAAATTCTACTTTTTCTGCTCCATCACATCTGACCTCCAGTGTTTTTCAGAATTCATTCATCTGATTTCATCAGAAGCGAACGAAATCTGTGAGCAGGAATCAAAGAAAACGATAGCGCCAGAGCACATCATTAGTGCTCTCAAGGTGCGGGTTTGCCTTACTTCATTTCAGGACTACACTTAACGTCACACCTCACTAGCGACTGGGTTTTGAACCCTTCACCGCTGAGGTCAAGGATGTGCTCAAAGATCACAAACAACAACAAAAAGTCTGTCCCGCTTCGATTGAATCATATTATATTTCTGCTCATTCCCTTTCACCAGGATCGCGAGAAGAAAGTCTCTAAATTCGAACAATCTGGAATGACGGAAGAAGAGCTCCTTGCTAAACAGGAGGAACTATTTGCTGCGAGTCGGGCCAAATTTCAATCTACTCAACAATGATTATCACTGCAGTGCACAACCATTTCGAGTCATGTACTTTTCAGGCATCGTCTGTACCCATATTTCCATTCCACTTGCCGAGTCTTGTACGCAGGTCAGCAAGCCGCTTCCGAGGGGAATCACCGTTCCACATCGGCCAGTTGGAGTTTTGGGGATTCGATGTCATAAGCGGCAAACCTTCTTGTTCGATGGCGAAAGAAGCTGAAATTGTGCCGTAGAGCGTTGCTACTATTCATATTAGGACGCACGTCCTCTCACAAGGTTCGACGCAGCTTGCCTTCATACACGTCGCCCTCCGTTTGGAAGAGGCCAGCTGCAAGGCCTCCAAGAAAACTGTTTCCAGCGCCTGTGTTAAGAAGGAGTTGAGATAGATGACCCGATCAACAGAATGTAAAAGACATACCTGTCACGTCGACAACATGTTGTGTGTCTGCCTCACTTTTCGTCCAATAGGCATCAACCCATGCACCGCATCTGCGTCGAGTTATCACGAAGGCACCAAGCTGACCACTTCGAATGATTACTGCTCCTTGTCCGTCCATGCCAACTCCATACTCCAAGAACATTCGTCCTGCCTGTTCAATGTTTGATCTAGTTAGCTGAAAAGGAAGGGAGAGCAATTTCAAAGCTTCCTCTGCGTTGGGGCTTCGAACGTTCCCTCAGCCTCTGACGACTGCACTGAGCATGCCACAAACCTGAGTACATTCAAGGAGTGTAAGACTTCCTTGAGGGCAGGTAGAGACTCAGGAGTACAGCTATCCTAATGCAGCCAGTCAGATATCATGTATCATGTCAGATATCATTTAGGAGAGGAAGGCTCATCCTACTGGGATTGGCTCGTAAATAATGACCGGGTACCAGTCAGTGATCTCCTGGACTTCAGTTAAAATCTGTTTTGCTCTTGCAGGTGAACAAATGAAGTGTAGTGAATGTGGTCGGCTTAATTTCGTGCCGTTGAGATCCAGAGGAGAAATATGCACGCGATCTGTTAGGTACCTAAAGCTACAGGCCTTTGTTAGAAATGGTCTCGTGAAGCGAACAGTTATACGTACTACCTATGTTCACCGTAGTAGAGGTTGAGTGCCCTTGTTGTAGGACGGTGAAACTGTTCTCTGAACATCCACATCGCCTCCCCATATTCCAATAACTTCTCTCGAATATCCTCAGGAAAATCATGACCTCTATCCACAACCATCCCAATTTTGTTGGGAGGCAACCTGTTTATTTATTCTATTCAGTATCGATTCTGGCCATCGGGTTCAAAAGGTTCTAACCACGTTCGAGCCCCTATAGCTGCATAAGTACCCCCTCCGCCAATCTAAGAATAAGATATCTATTCAGCCCCGATTTTTGTTTGTTAATAAAGTGACCTACTTGTGACTTTGCTACTTTTCCAGTGGGTTTCCCGTCCTCATCCCTAAACTCGAATTCATCAATAATAAACATTCCAAGAGTTACGAATTGAGGCCTCTCGTTTACAGGCATTGCTTATGAGCGGATATCTGACAGAGGTGGACGTCCCACCACAAGGGTGGGAAATGTGAGTCAGAGTGTAACCTTTGCGCTCTGTCCATCTTTTTGGCGCAAGGCACGAGATATTCATGTCAACAGGACCCTCATTGCAAGTTTGTGCAGTCTTTTATGAGCCTATGTTATTCCCAGAAGAAGTAGGTTCTGGTTAGAATTCCAGTCAGATCTCTCTCACCTCCAATCCTTGAATTTAGCTATACCAGCGTGCTCTCAAGACTCTAGATAGCCTGGATCCACAAGTTGGTGAACGAATTCGGAAGTTCTATCGACGTGAAGATGCATGTCGTAAGATATATATACCTACTCGCCCCAAATACCTCTTAGTCAAGCTGCAACAATAAGGAACATTAATCGGCCATCTCCTCAGGCGAATTATGCTACTTGAAAAGGGGGTGGATCCCGGTGCAATGCATTTCTCTGTTACAAAGGCTGGGAAACCCTATATCGTTCGTGAAAGGAAAGCGATAAATTAAATACATCGCTCAAGGCAACTACTAGGTCTCGCCAAACTTGGACCCTCCATTGGGGTTCAATATTACTCATGACAACGCTCTAGTTGCGTTGGCGTTTTCTTCAGAGAGCCGAAACCCTCCAGCATTCAGTGTTGGGATTGACGTCATGAAGCTGCGGATACCCGGAAAGGAGTCATTTCCGTCATTCGTTCATACAGTGGGTGATCAAGTAAGTTAGCTAGAAACGACAGAGTCGAAACATTCGTGGCTCGCTCATCCTCCTTGCGCAGTTGACCGCTCGGGAGCACCACCTCATATTCTCCAGCGGATCACCAGAGGAGAACTTGAAAAGGTTTTTTTGGATGTGGACAATGAAAGAAGCATATACCAAAGCGTTGGGAATCGGTCTTGGATTCGACTTCAAAAGGGTCGAGTTTGATGTCGAAGAAAACGTGCTTCGGGTTGATGGGACGATCCCAGCTGGTTGGAACTTTAGGATGTTTGTATTGCATCACGGTGAAGACACTTACGAGGGAGTCGTCGCTGAGTTTCTTGGATGTGGTCAAACCGAAGTTATATATGAGACTGAATCTTGTGAGTGGCTCAAACAATATGACGCTGTGCCTTTCGTAGAGCAAGCTATTCTACGTCTAGCTGATCATTGAATAAATATCTAAGAGCGATTGAAAATCAGACCTATTTTGACACAACCTCAAATCTGATCCTCTATCGTCCCCGCTACGAGCCATTTCCCATAATAAACACAATCCTTCGGATTTACTGGCCCTCCATCCTTGCAAAAGTCAAAGGAGGGGCACAAAGCACATGGTGCATTTGACCAGCCAAGCGAATGATGCTCTTCTTTAATTGCTCGGTAGATGCTACCGCCTCCTACTCCAAAGTCGCCATCAAGACCCGGTGCGGTCGGCGAGGAGAATCGATTCAAAAATTTGGACGACCTGGGTTTCCTGTGATTGTCTTCTGAAGAAGAGTCGGATAAGTCCAGCAACTTAGATTTTCTCTTCTTCCATTTTGGTTCCTCGTCCTCTCTCTCGCTAGATGAGGATGACGACTCGACTTTCTTCTTTTTCCTTTTCTTTCGCCGTTCAGTTTCTGATTCCGATTCACTAAGGTCACTGCTTCTCCTCTTTGTTTTTTTCGGCTTAGAGTCTTTGGGAGACTCATGCTCCGATCGAGTACTGTCGTCTGTGTCCGTGTCCCTTCGTTTCTTTCGTTTGGTACGCCTTTTTTCTTCCTCAGTATCCACTGTGTCATGTTTGCGTTTCCTCCGTTTCGGCTTCTCTTCTGCTGCAGAGTCTCCCTCATCAGCGGCTAATGAGTCCCATATTGATGTCCCGAATGCAGGAAGCTAGCGTAGCGGTAAATCATTGAAGAGAAAACATCATTCTCAGGCAGTGGACCTACTCTCTCAATTTTCCCATCCAAGACAAGGACATTCAACAACATTTCTACATGCTCAACTGAGAGTTCTGTTTCCGTGAGACGAGCTTTCTTTAGTGAATTTCGAATATGCTGGGCCGTGGGATAATTTGGTGGGTTTGAAGGCGCATACAAAACACCGTCATGACCGTCCCTGCGCTTCGGAAAGCTCTGACCAGAAATAATGTCAATATATGGGTCGAGAGTACATTATCCATTGACGCACCAAGTCACGAATAAATTTATAACAGGCTTCTGTAAGATGTTGGATGAATTCTGTATCAAGTTCATTGTCCGTATACCAAGGACCACCTGTCAAAGATATCGAGGGTTCCAGGCCTTCTAGCATGTATATTTTCCGTGTCGGATACTGCGATCAAGTTTATATTAATGAATGGCGATCACAGGATGTGTTATACCTGTACAGATGGGACACGTTTGACGAGGCGTTTCTGAGCAAGTGTTTTCAGGCATCGATCGATGACGGTTTGATGGAGATTAGTTTTCGTCTTCAAATGCTTCGTCCAGATTCCTATCATAGGCTTGGGTGAGCAAGTTCCAATCATGACACTAGAAGCGAGAGCCAATTTTTTA
>Ga0157366_1000234_pt1 | contig 27178 bp, 33 predicted proteins | sample AttbisABBM1_FD_113149 | JGI IMG/M metagenome (GOLD analysis project Ga0157366, IMG submission 113149) | Fungus gardens microbial communities from leaf cutter ant in Botucatu, State of São Paulo, Brazil - Atta bisphaerica ABBM1 | ecosystem: Host-associated > Fungi > Mycelium > Unclassified ...
CTTGGGTCATTCGACCATCGGATCTTGGTGGCCATTTAAACCCACCGGTTCAGCCTCCAGTTCTGGTTTCAATCTTCCTTGCAGCTATGAACTTGCAGTTCCTCTCTTCGCCTAAAACTGTAGCTGTATGTCGACCGTGAATATGTGATCTCCCTTCACTGACAATTTATCGCAGATTGTCAGCTGTCCCTTCAGGTTAGTTTTTCTTTACATGAATCGAGGATGTTCATGGTCCGAGGGTCCTTTTTGAGTGGCGGACAGGTGAATGCGCCCAGTCCTCCGACCCTCCAATCTAGCTCACTTCAATCCAGCCCAAAGCAGGTGTTGATGAGGGTCCAATTCATTTGGTCCAAGCAGGTCTAGTCGACCAACTCAAGGAGTTGGCCTGGAACGTTGCTTTTCATGGCCACCATCAGTTCGAAGAGAACAATGACCTGGACGACCCACCTATCGGGAAGTTGAAGAACCCTCGTACTGTCTCTCGGGTTACAAGATCCGTTGCTGATGTCGTCAGGAGCCACGCAAAAGCAGGCGTACTTCCAGTGATGCTTGGAGGCGATCATTCGCTAGTGAGTCCATAAACGCATTGAGCTTACTTAAGACTGATTTGCACTTGACAGGCAATGGGCACCATTTCTGGGACGCTAGAGTAGGTTCCTATATTATAGAAGCAATTAGTTCTCTGAGCTTTACCCAGGGCACATCCTAATGCCTGCGTCATCTGGGTTGATGCCCACGCCGACATTAACACTATCGATACAACAGTATCTGGTAGGTGAGTTTGTTCTTAGCTTGGTCCCTACTGACTGTACAACAGGAAATATTCATGGCATGCCCGTCTCATTTCTTCTCGGTATTGGTAGTAAAGAGAAAGTATTCGATTGGATCAAACCTCTTCTGAAACCTGAACGTTTGGTTTACATCGGTCTCCGTGACGTCGAAGCAGGAGAGAAAAAGATCCTGCGGGAAAATAACATTAAAGCTTTCAGTATGCACGAAGTTGATAGATATGGTATCGGGAATGTGGTAGAAATGGCTCTAAACCATATAAATCCCAACAGGGATTTGCCAATCCATTTAAGCTTCGACGTCGACGCTTTGGATCCTAGTGTGGCGCCCTCCACAGGCACTCCGGTACGAAGTCTACTACCCAAGCTTTCTGTACCTTATCATAGCTAGGTGAGAGGAGGTCTAACCTTCCGCGAAGGTCACTACATTTGCGAAGCTGTGCACGAGACAGGATTGCTTGTAGCACTAGATCTAGTGGTTTGTGGTTTGAAACAAAATCATTTTCCGATGGTTCACTGATAATTTACGCATAGGAAGTGAACCCTTCTCTTGCTGGAATTGCGGACGTCGAGAAAACTGTCGCAGTTGGCTGTTCACTTGTGAGGGCCGCATTAGGTATGCAGATTTTTGGCTGCTCTGAACTGCGTGTTGATCGCTTTTCAGGTGAAACTCTCTTATAAAGTGGATTGCACAATGACCACCCTCCCTTTAATTTCCGTTGGATTGTAACGCTGCTGGACGCCAATCAGTATAGATGTAACTGACTCGCTGCCTCAGCTAGCGTTAGTACTGCATGAGTCTTCAATGTAGGGTTCATACTTTGGTGGGCCATGTCGCTATTTGCTAGCGAGCCTAAGAATGCGGTTTCGTCCCCATACATCGTGATCCTAATCCTTGACCTCCATTACCGATATGGAGAGCAATAGGCAGAATAGCGCCTTGCTCCTATATCTGAAGGAAATCCTAACAGCGTTGAAGGCCGAGTTTACTTACAAAACACCACCGCCGAAAGCCTACGATGCTGTATCTGGTCGCATGATACCAATTACAGTCGTACCTTTTTGCATATTGAGACCCAAATACGCACACGGGATTATAGGAGTTGTAGGAGTTCTACTAGTAGCCTACAAACGGCTCTCGATCGATAGGTTCCCCCAATGTGTTAGGTGGCCGAAGTGAAAACTGAGAATGTTTCCGTCAACGCATGGACTAAACATGACTGGACAATTTTACGAAGGGCAGTGGTTGCCATAAGAAATGATGATGTGGACCCATATTCGTCCCCTGGGTCAGACATACACCTCTGCACGCACAATGGCCCTGTCTATGGAATTGACTGTTGTACGCTGATGGGGGCGTTGCTGTGAGGAGTAGCTGAAACAAGAGATTGGAACAGATGTTTAGATTGGAACAGATGTTCGTGAACAGAAAGCCTGTCATCTGATCCTGAACGGCACTTGCCGCAAAGGGTCATTGGTAAGTCATACTCTCCTTGTTGAGAGTCCCAGCCATGGCACCCTTGATCTCATCGGCTGCAGCGACGACTTCGGTCCAAGTTGGTTAGTTCTTTTCCTTCTCTCTCTTTCTCATTCTATCTCATTCCATTTTGACCACCCGTAGCGCTTCGAATCCGACCAACAACGACTCAGGATTCAAACTCCATTCCCGTTCGCTTCCAACGCTCCGTTATCCAGACTACTTCTTCCACTTCTGTCGTTATTGAGACTCCCTCAAATTCCCTTGCTGGCGCTGGAGCTCCAGGTGCACCCACTTATTCAGGCAGCTCTGTTTCCAGAAAACAGGCCTTCACTTTCGACCAGGTCCATGGTCCACCGACCTCGCAGTACGAACTCTTTGAGGCGACCGCCAAACCTATGATCACTCGTTTTATCGATGGCTTCAATTGTACCGTTCTTGCATATGGTCAAACGAGTAGTGGAAAGACGTTCACTATGACTGGTGTCGACTTAGACGCAGATCCTTCGGATCCCAATACTGGGATGGGGATTATCCCTAGGGCTGTTTCGACAATCTTTTCTCGCGCAAAGCACCTGAAAGAGGAGCGTGGAGGAGCGTGGATGTATAATATCAAAGGCTCCTTCATCGAGATCTACAACGAGGACCTCCTTGATTTGCTGAGTGCCGACGATGCGACTGGATTCAAACGTGAAGTACAAATACGAGAGGACAAAGAAGGGCACATAATTTGGGGTGGACTACGTGAGGTCAGCGTTAAGAACGTGACAGAAGTCATGAGGTAGATTTTTACCCCTGTCTCTGTGGTCTCTCCCGACATACAAATTTCTAGTTTGATTCGTCAAGGCACATCGATTCGTCGCACCAACGAGACAGATATGAACGCTCAATCTTCTCGTTCGCATGCCATCTTTTCGCTTACTCTTACGCAGAAAAAATTCGCAGGCACTATACCATCCTCCCCTCTTCCACACACAGGTCGGTCTCCCTCGCGACTGGTGCGTCCTGGTTCCATGTATGCTGGACCTAACAATTCTATGCGAGTCACTTCTCCGACACTTGGACGACCGAGCACTCCCAGCTTTGCCTCAGCTGTAGCACGTGGGGCGCTGCGTCCTTCAAGCGCCTTGGGCCACGCAGGAGAGCGCTCCTTGCATGGCGATGAGGATTCCGGCGAGTGGATCACGGTCATCTCGAAATTCCATTTTGTGGACCTTGCTGGGTCTGAAAGAGTAAGATCAATGCAAGTGTTTTGTGCTTGGCTCCCGGAACTAAATAATTTTCTTAGCTTAAGCGAACCGCTGCCATAGGAGAACGAATCAAGGAAGGCATCTCCATCAATAGTGGTCTCTTAGCCCTCGGCAATGTTATTTCAGCCCTTGGTGATCCTTCTCGAGCGAAATCAAACACAAATACCCACATTCCATATCGAGACTCCAAACTCACTCGTTTACTTCAAGATTCCCTTGGGGGCAATGCTCATACCCTCATGATTGCCTGCGTCAGTCCTGCTGAATGGAACGCGGGTGAGACTATCAATACCCTCAAGTATGCCAACAGGGCTAGGAATATCAAGAATCGCGTGGTTGTTAATGAGAAGGAGGACGGCTGGGATGATATCGAGTGGTTACAGAACACTGTCACTCGTTTACGTAGAGAAATGAAGGGTTTGAAGGAAGGCAGATTCCCGACGGGGGCTGAGAAAGATTCAGAGATACCGGAGGGTGCAGGGAAGCGAGTTTTGGCTCAGTTCACAGAACTGCAAAACAAATATGAGGATCTCCGCGAGAAATATGTGGAACGGTCGGAGGAGTTGGGCCGCTTGCGAGGGGAGCTTGGCGAGAGAAAGAGATTAAGTATGAATGGCAACATCCCTGGGACGGCCAGATATGAAGAGATTGTGGGTCCTGTTATCGAGGAATACGAGAAGGCAATTGCAACAATGGAAGCAGAGCTCAGCCTCAACAGGGCAGCTCTGCGGCATACAAATGAGTTGGTCGAAGAGAATGAAGAAGAGCTGGCCTCTTTGACTTCCCGACATGCTGCAACCGAGCTCTACGTTGAAGAACTCAGGAACAAAGTTTCGAAATTAACTGAGCATGAAGCTTCAACTGAGGTCAGCTGTCGGGAGTTGATCCTTAGTTGTCCTTTGTTCTGACATTTTTCATAGGCATATGTACGTGATCTCGAAGAAAAAATAAAAGCGTACGATGAGACATCTACCTCTTCAAACGAATCCTTGGGTGATCTCAAACGTGAACTTACTCGCTTAAAAGACCAGGAAGTCTATTCAGCCAAATACATCGCCGACCTTGAAGTGAGGCTTTCAAAGTCCGACGAATCTATCCTCGCCCTACAACAAAGTGTCGAACATATGGAGCAAGAATGTGATAAACGTCGTGATGAAGTTGATGCCTTGCAATTCAAACTGGACGCGTTGCAGCAGGACGGTGATGGGTGGCGTGCGGACTTAGAGAAGCGAGAGAAAAGGGTCCTTGAGTTAGAGCAGAAAATGACGGAGTGGGAACAAAGAAAGAAGGAGGCAGGGGAAGCTAGGATACGTCTCGGGAATGTGGTCGAGGAGGTTGTTACGGCTAAGAAGGACCTTGAGGGTCTACCAAATAGTCCGACATCCACCGATGCATCTACAGACGAGCTTACAGTAGAGACAACATCCCAGGGGACCACCTCAGTCGTCACTTCCCAGCCTGATCAAGACATGACCCCACAGTACTTAGTTCTTCAGCAAACCCACACGGCGACTCTTGCAGACCTTTCCGCCGTCTCTGCCAAATACCGTGACGCCCTTCGTGAAATTTCAGACTTAGCCGCCCAGCTGGACGAGGTTAAATTAGGGAGCCCGACAATAGCTGAGGAAGAGCCGTCAACAGAATTACTCGCTGCAGAACGTTCCGAATTTCCCCAATTTCGGAGGAGAGTCCCGAACAGCAGACATCGGGAAGAGACTCAAGTGAACATAGCAGGGCGACGGCTTTTTTTCCGTCAGGCGGCCTCGGCGGAATCACTCCACTCGAGGTAGGTTGTGGAATCCATGTGCACCTGTACTCACCGCTCACGCTAGTATGGGATGGCAGGTCGTTATCGCAATCTGTATCGCTCTCACAGGAGTTTTCCTCGGTGCACCGGCGCAAGGCTTCACCCTCCTCCCACGTCAATAGCTTACATTCACCCACCAGTTCTCACTCCCGTCATTCTCGCCCTAACCTATCAGATTCACTTGCACCTATTACCAACGGACAAGAAAGGATAATTTTGAGTTTGGAAGAAGAGATCATGCGTTTACAGGAGGTTTTGAAGGAGCGCGAGACCGAAATACACGCCCTTGAAAAGTCACTGACGAAGACTCGAGCTGCTCAGATTGTCGCACAAGAGAAAACAGCTGTTGCAACACCTTTGGGAGATCAAGTCACAGTTTCCAACAATGCTGGTTTGTCTCCCAGGACCTTGAACCATTTCGATCATATCAAAAAGTCAATGGTTAACGGCGTCGCCCATACTCAATCCGAACACGGATCCAATCATTCGGAGTCAGATGAATCTCTAGAGCGTCTGAACGAACTCATGCTGTATGTTCAGCTTGAACTTCAACTAAATCAATCCTGATTTGTCTCCTTTCTAGTTCAATGGCTCAGAAGGAATCCCAACATCGTGAAGTTATGGAGGAGCTCAATGCTGAATTGGCTCAAACAAAGCGCCAGCTCGACGAACTCACCGCGCTTTCGCGTGATCAGGTGAGGATATTGTATTCAAAAAATTTCAAACACTCACATCTTCCCAGGCTTTGAACATGTCTCAGGAACTGGAGGCACTGCAGAAGAAGTATATCAGCAACCTGGATGAACTGAAGGACCATCAAGGCTTATTGGAAGAAGCCTCACAACACAAGTTCGCACTAGAGAACCAACTGCACCAGTCCGAAGAAAATCGCAAGGAAGAGGTCGAGCGTTTACGCAGAGAACACGAGGTTGCCATTCTGGCCAAGGAGGCAGAGGTTGAAGAGTTGCTAAGTCGCATGGAAGGAGAGCACGGGTCTGCACTGAACTCCCTTCAGTCTGAGTTAGAGAAGGCGGCGGCGGCATTGGGACAAGTGCGTGCCGATCATGAAGAAGCTTTTCAAAAGCTCAGGGCCGATCACGATAAGGAACTCCGGCATCAGATCGAAGAAGCGAACGAAATTCTCTCCAACACTCGCGCGGAGCATCAAAAAACTGTTAACAAAGTACTTTCTGACCATGCCGAAGCTATTCGGCAGAAGGAAATCGAGGTTTCTGCAGCGTCGCAAACTACAGAGGAAGAATACTACAATGTCCTCACCAAGCTACGCGCCGATCATGCAGAAGCAATCAGAAAGCTGAAGGACGAGGCCAGTGCGACAGCTGAGCGTCTCCAAGAGGAACATGCCAGTGAACTACGGATGGCCGAAATTGCACGCCAAGGCACGCTATCTGAGTCCGAAACCTTCCGGAATGTTGCCATCAAGGAGTTACAAGAGGGGCATGCTGCTGCCCTTGTTCGAAGGGAAACATCATACACGAAGGAGATTGAAGCGCTGAAAGACTCTCATGCACGAATGTTGCAAGCAAAAGAAGATGATTTGAGATTGCAGATGGATCGTCTCCGTCTTGAATCTGAGCAATTGAATCTGAAGCTTCGAGAAGAGTGGAGGGAGGAAGTAGACTCCTTGTCATCGTCGCTCTTGGATCAGAAAGAGCAGGCTGACTCTGCATTATCCAAGGCCAATAAGTACTCGGATACAATTCTCCAAAGTGTTCGCGAACATCATGCAACCATTCTTCAAGAGATGGAGCGTGGTCATGAGCAGGATATTGAAAAGCTGAAAGTGGAGCATGACCAAGAACTGAAGGATGCCCAGCTTCGATCGGAGGATGAATTGAAACTTTTGAGACAAACACATGAAGAGATGTGCTATCAGTTGTCAACCAACTATGACCAGAAGCTTGCTACCTTGCGGGCTGACGTTGCTACTGTCCAGCAGCAGCATCATAAGGTTCTCGAGGACATGCAGAAGGAGAGCCAGCGAGCTTTAGTAGAGCACGAGGATGCTGTTAATGCCCTTCAAGGCTCGAACGCTGCAGAGCAGGAGGAGTTGCGAAAGCTTCTTGGGAACGAATATGCCGAAGCATTGGAGACACGACTTTCCGAGATTGAACGAAAATACATTGCAGAAAAGCAGGCGCTTCAGAACGACCAAGACCTTCTTACTCAAGAACTCGAAGCAAACAAGGTGGCCGCTGCAGAATCCACCAAGCTACACGATGAAGCACGCCGTCAATACGAGGAATTGATGGCAGAGAAAATGAATGCAATGCAGGAACAGATCTTGACTATCACTTCGGAACGGGATGGGCTTAAAGCTGAGGTTGCAAAGCAGAAGCAGGAATTAGATAAAAATCGATCTGAACAAGCCAAGTTGGTGCAAGAGGCATCCAAACGGGAATCATTGGTCTCAGAACTTGAGCGACATCGATCACACATTGCAGATCTGAAGGAAAGTTGGCAAAAGGCTAAAGATGAGAAGGATAACTTGCAATCAGAGAAAAGTAAACAAGACACTCTAGTCCGCGATTTGCAGGCGCAGATAGCGCGCAGTGGCTCCCCACCTGATGTCCGATCCTCAGACCGCCCCCTTGGCTATTCCCGCGCTACTGGCCTTCCACCTTCAAAACTGCCTCCCCCCACCCCACCGCCTTCAATGCCACCGCCTCCTGCTCCCCGCTTGACAACTCATATCAATGGCGATTCTAATCTCAGCACGTCATCGCATACATCCTCTAATATGACGATCTCCAGTTCCAAGGAGTCCCAACCTGATTCCCCAGCCACTTCGCTCGGACATCTACCACCGAACATTCAAAACATTCAACCTACTCCCGATACCAAGTTAACCGCTAAGATCGAGCAACAATCCAAGCAGATCGAAGAACAAGAAACAATAATCAAGACACTTAATAAACAATTGAATCATTGTGAGAGTGACCTTCAGGCTCATATGGATCTTGTGAGCACCCTAGAGGCGTCACTGGGAGACTCGGAGAAGAACCGTGAGTTATTTATTACCTTCATCCCAATGCTGTTTCATTGACAGTCATCCAGTCCGTAAGGCCCGTGTGCAAGCAACGGAGCTGGCTCGTGAGCGCGACACCCTCACTGCCCGAATTGAGAGCCTTCGCAGCGAGCTATCTGAGGCAAAATACGAGGTTGCGAATGTCCGGCGGTCAATTGTCGAGGAGAAGCAATCCCTTGAACAGAGACTTGAGGAAGAGAAGAAAGCAAAGGAGCGAGTACGTCATCAACTCGACCTGCGGACTGAAGAACTTCAAAAGCGAAAATCCAAATTTGCGTGCCTATAGTCTCGTTATCTTTATTATTGTACATTTTCGGTCATCCGGATCTCCTAGAGAGCTCCCTCCTTTTGTCCTCTTCGCCCGTTATGTTATTGTCTCGATACGGTTCGCTCCTCAACGTTTCTGTTTATATTGGTCTCCGGCACCCTAGGTTTCCTCAGTAGTGTTTTATACCCTCTATTGGCTTCACATGGTTTATTATACCTGTGTTTGTATGACTTATCTTTTCCAAAATCCATCATGTCTGTCGTCTGTCGTCTGTCACGCACCTTGAAGACTGAGCTGACGTTTGCTTCAAGCTTCAAGCCAGTGTTGTCAGACTCGGGTCTTTCTGATGAGCACTTTCAGTCCATACCAATCTGTAAGTCCCAGTCAAGCACGTTGTTGAAACATGACTTGGCGATAGGATTGTCTTACGACTTGTTTTTCGCTTATCAGATAAAGGCATACCTGGTTGCTGAGGTGATCGCTCAAATAGTCATCAATCTTCATATTTCGTGACTGTTATATAACATGGCCTACTATTACTATGTTAGCTGAAAGCCTGCGAGGGCTTACAGAATGAACAATACTTACAATTACTTAGTTAGTTCTAGGATAAGATGAGATAAGATAAGATGTGAATAGTCTAATCATAGACGACCCTCTGATGTCTGGCTCCGTTGAAGTAGCTTGATGAGCCTAAGGCTCCCACTATTATGTATGACATGTGTCAGCCTTATGTGGCTATCTGGATATAAACAAGTACATACATGTTGTTAACGGAGAGAGAAACCTGGGTGTCTCGTTACTTGTTATAGCCCCAGTAGAGAGCCCGGTTACATAAGCCGCACTTGCTTTCGAGTGAAGGCTGATCGCCTATGTCTCTTGAGTCAGTTGCGTCCCACGGCGGGTGAATATAGCTTAGACTCATCAATCGAGTAATTTCCCCCTTGATACGCTCGATTCAGATAAATTGGTGTAAGCGCAGAGAGTACGTCGGATGTACGTCGGATTTGTGTGTGATTGTGATAGTTGACCTCATTGTGTTTCTATAAATAGAAAGCAGCGGGTGCTTGAAAGACGGCAGCCATGTCAGGCGCAGGATCTTCCCAGACAAATCACCATACGACATCCAATCCTTTGTCTACTTTCGAGTTCACCAAGCGCAAACGTTGGGCGGACATATTGGTTACTGGACTCACAGATGTTCTTATACTCATTCTCTCGCCTGAGGGCAAAGTCTTATATTGTGGAACTGCTGTTACCGAGCTCCTGGGTTGGAATGAGACGGAAGTCTTGGATCTGTACTTAAATGATTTTGTTGTTGGTGAGATCAAACCTGGATACCGACTTGCCAGCGATCCTCCTTAAACACAATGTAGGCGAAGATCAGACCGCATTTCAGCGTGGGTTCGAAGACTCAATTCGCACTAATAGTGAATTAGTTTCATATGTTCGACTGAAGAGTAACCCATCGATCAACCCGGGGTCAGTTGCGCCCAACGATGTGCTTTTCGAGTTAAAGGGTTATCCGCACTCCGTTACCGAGCAGGGTCCAGATTGCAAGTGTTTTTTTGCTATAGCGAAGCCATACCCTAGCAGGAATATTGCTATGTGGGCTGGGTCATCGAAGTCATCAACAGTCGTGGATCTCATTCACTTACAGGCTTAACACCTTCCTGGATTTACAGACAGAAAATGAGAGATTACAACAACGTCTTTCTATTCTCAGAACACAGATAGATTCACACATCATGTCCTGCGGACAATCATTGCCAAGTATGAACTCCATATATGCCACGTCTTCCTTGCAACAGTCAGCACCTTCTTTTTACTTTTTTGAACTTCCTCTCACGTTTGCAGCGCTCAATATTCTAGTCTCCTTGATGATGCACTTAAGAATGCTCCGGCAACTAGCTACGACAGCAGTTTGATTAATGCGAACTATAATGGAGAAACTCTCAGACCAAGCTCGGATGATCATGAGGACAGTGCCAGAAAAAAGAAAGTAAGATCTGCTTTGCTTTTTACGACAGAATTATATTTATTTCCTTTCTGCCCCCAAGCTCAAGAAGACCCATGGAATTGAACAATATGTGTGCCGAAAGTGTGGGCGAACGGACTCCCCTGAGTGGCGGAAGGTAAGTCATAAATATAGTCCCTTCACACTGACTTCAACTAAACCTCTCAGGGACCTGACGGGCCCAAGACTCTTTGCAATGCTTGTGGTCTCCGTTGGGCGAAGCAGATGCGTAAGTTTGATGAACCTACAGAAGAAACGGGGTCCAACTCCAGTCAGCCGTCTTCGACTCCGGGAACCGATAAAGCTGTTTGATGCTCCTTTACATAGACCATATGCTATAGAATATTAAGTTCTGTTTTCTATTCTGCGCTACTAAGCTGGGCTGAAGATAACTCATGTTATGTACAAGAAGTGACAGTGTGTAGTAGCGTCACAGTTGTTAATCTCTCCCACATCATCGCGCAGTAGTTGACTGCTAGTCCTCTGCAAATTCAGCCATGCCTCCTGAAATACACCCTCTCTCTCAGACTCCCATAACTTCTCATGCGTTCAGTGCCGATCGCCAAGGTTGGCTCAGACCGCAGTTCATGAGCATGCCTCTGATTATCTCTCCAGAACTCGCAGTCAGTCTGAATAGCAACGATGTCCAATTGTATTCGCGGAGGGACCAGGAGTGGATTCCAACGGAGGTCTTATCGGAGGTACGACATTAGTGCCTGGCAGAACCAATATCTAACTCTTGGGCCTAGCATGATAAGCTGGTTACCTCAATTGATTGGGCTCCGAGGTCGAATCGCATCGTAACGGCTTCTCAAGACAGGAACGCATATGTTTGGACAGAAACTCCGGAACCTGAGACAGGAAAACTCGTTTGGAAGCCCACCCTCGTGTTGCTGAGGATCAATCGTGCCGCAATCCACGTACGTTGGAGTCCGTTGGAGAATAAATTTGCAGTAGCGAGCGGCGCAAGGCATGGTTATGTCCGAATAGACAGGACTTCCACGGTGCTAAAATTTCTCTAGGGCTATTGCTGTATGTTCTTTTGACGAAGAAAGTAACTGGTGGGTTGCCAAGCACCTCAAGAAACCCATCAGGTCCACGGTTTTATCTATTGATTGGCACCCAAACAATGTATTACTCGCTGCTGGTAGTGCCGATATGAAAGCAAGAGTATTTTCTGGCTACATCAAAGAGGTCGATGAACGGTGAGTTCAATGCAAACAACTTGGAATATCGTTCACCGACGTTCGCCACTAGTCCTGCCCCCAGTGTTTGGGGTTCAAAGTTGCCGTTCAACACCATCTGTGGAGAGTATTCTTCTCCAGCTAGTGGCTGGATCCATGCGGTTGGGTTCTCACCATCCGGGGACGTGCTTGCCTTTGCTAGTAAACCCTGTTTTTTCCTTCCTGGTTGACTGACTATTTATGTTGTGTCTAGGTCACGACAGTTCTATTACAATTGTGTATCCAAATGGTCCAACTCACACTGTTCGGTTACCATCATTGCCATTGGTTGCCTTGTCCTGGACTTCAGAAGAGACCATCGTGGCAGCAGGGCACGACTGCAAGCCTTTGGTCTTTGCGGGCTCGGAACAAGGCTGGCAAGAAGTCGGAACTCTTGATGATGCTTCCTCGTCGAAGACTTCTGAAGGTTCCCGCTCTGGCTTTGGAGGTAGCAGTGGCGTTGGTCGTCTGAAGGCTGGTGCCTTTGCGACCTTTCGGGATGCGGATTCTCGTGGTCAAATCACCAGTGGATCCGTAATCTCCGATACGAAACTCAATACGATTCATCAAAACACAATAACCAGTGTTCGGCCTTATGACTCCCAGGATGGGTATGTGGCTAGGGTCAGTACAACTGGTGTAGATGGTACTCTAGTCATCTGGGATACGAGTGAAGTGAGCGCGCTTACTGCGAGAATCGGAGGAATAAGAATTTAGAAGGCATATGTACTTCAATCGTATACACGGCGTCTTGTGAAATCTCACTCTGCAGGTTCTTTCTAGATATATCCTCACCTGCTCATCTGGCGATCCGGCACTCGAGACATCAGATAATTACAATGCATGTCAGAATTTTAATGGGGTGTTTCCTAACGTTATTTTATTCCGGGACCAGATTCAGATATTTCCGAAAGGCAATAAACCACGAGTCCCCTTCCTCCCCTATACTTCAACTGTTATCTGGACAGTGGCTGGCCAGACAATTTGATTCAACCGTTAGGTTTAAATTTAGCCAGGTGAAGCCCCGATTCTTGTCTGTGGCAGCAAGACTTCTAAGTCACCGGGATAAGTAACTAAAAAGTAAAATTCCGGGGGACTACCACGGTTTAAATTTCTGCTTCCAAACGTATAAATACAATGCACGTGCTATGAACGATAAGATAGTAGAAGGTCTCGTCCTCTGGAGAGGACGTTGAAACAATGAAACAAGAACTTAACGTGTTTCTGCCTCCGGGGTAAGCAACGAAAATCGAAATGGAGGGAGATCAAACAGCATAATAAAACGAAACAATAACAATGGTATGTAAGGCGGCTACTGCTACATCGATGCTGAATGGTGAAACAAAAAAGACTGACGTGTCACACCGATTTTCCAAATGTAAGCCCAGCAATTCGTCAGGGACTATGAGGTCAAGAAAACCCCCTCGACTCGTAAGACAAACGGCGCATTTCTCATGACCGTTTCTCTTTGCTGTCCGCCGCCCTCTCTAATTGCAGTGATGTGATATGCATGTTGAGGCATCTTCATCATCGGAGTCGTTGTATTCTGTGTCCGGCTCACAATTAAAATATTCACCCCTAAGGCTATTGATTCCCAGCCGGGAATGGTACCACTTCGATAAGAAGATTTTGATGGGCGCGCTGAGTCTGAGATATTCAACGTTTCGAGCGATTCCCTCCCATTGGATAGATCCATTGCGTAAGGCCTCGCTAATGATATTGGTCTGGTTAAAATACATCCAGTGGAGGAGTAAATGGAAAGATGTAGGATCCGGAACAGGGAGATAGAGGACGGGGTTTTCGTGAGCAGATGATAAGAGCCTGGGCAGACGATTAGGTGGAACATTGTATCGAGGGACAGATTCAGATGACAGGGAGGATCTTGAGTTAACCAGATCCATGACACAAGCGCCACTTAAAAGTGCGCGCAAATAGCTTGAATGCGCTGATAAATAGTCCATATGCAGCTATAAGCAGTTTGATCAGTTCCGGGGATCAGCTACGAAGGAAAGAAACGACTTGCTTTGAACGTTAATTGTGGAGTACTATTCAAAGAGGTTCCCGTGATCCTACTTCCCGCTTCCGAAGGGAAAAATTCAACTGAATGACGAAATTTGATAGGAGTTGAGGATTCTGTGGCGGAATCCGGCCGATACCTTGCATATGGGATGGGAACGACTGACAAGATGTTGGAATTAGCCCCAATCCGATTAAATTACTTGGATTCCGACGGACTTATTGTGCAGTCAGCAGTTTCGGGCTTTTCCCAGTAGCGAGGCGCCATGTTACGGAGTTGTTCAATAATGTACTCGATAGGAACATCAGTGAGCGCAGAGGGAGGAAAGGGACGGAGACAGAATGAATCCATAGATAGGGAAAAACTGGACGGGGGGAATGATTAGTTGGAAAGACCAGACAATTGGACCGTACACCTACAGCTTTTGTAATGGGAGGCTTGACCTCGACCTTGAACAAAAAGCAAACTGGATTATTGTCCTAGATTTTGTTTGGTAATAGCCCGCAGACCCGAACAGGAACAGGTGACCCAGAAACCAAGAAACGAGAGGACGAAACTAAGGGCAGAGAGGTCTTGGTTTTGCTGTTTTTTCGGATAAAAAAGGGAATAGTTGAGGCTGTCTGTCAAGTGGCTCCACTGTGTAAATTGGCGAGTGGCCATCCGATCTAGAACTTTCTTTTCTTTGATCGACTATAAGTTTTGTTGTGAGGCCAATTGTTCTACTGTCCCCATATACCCGCTCTTATTGTCTTCTGTCCTTAGTTCAGGCTCGTGTTTTGGATCATCCCCTAGATGCAATCAGATTTGCTGTTTCACATTTAATTCAGCCGGAATCGACCAGAAATCGACCAGGAATATGCTGCGAATATGAATATGCTCATGATTTCAGGGTCGGTTTGATGTCAATGACAAACAGGTTGTGACCAAATGCAAACCTGTTGAATAATATCAATTGCTAGGCAACTTCATGATTTCAAGCACTCGATATTAGTGATGTTAAATTGCAAGCATAATACATTTGACTATTGTCGCTATGCGACTAAACATACTTGCCATGAGTTCTGTTTCAAGGGTGTTTCAAGGGTGGCTCGACAGCTGTCGAAATCAAGCTCCGCCTGAGGTATATACCTCCTCACGACCAGCAACTAGGTCAGGGAGAAGACAAAGAAAGAGCAGTCCATCTAGAGAGAACAAGTGGATCTGAAAGTGTGTTGACATACTGGAGGATGTTGTCTTGATGGTGACACAGGACTGGAGAGCAGACAGCGCTCTTCTCGAACCATGACAAGCCCAGCGAGGGCACACGATATCCTTACGGAGAATCCATATGAATTACACCCAAACTTGACACCACTGGAAGCAGAGGTTCTCTGGGAGTACGCGAAATTGGCGTACCATGTCAAACTCGTAGGTTTCTCTCTCAGAACTTGGTGGAATAATAAGATTCTCATGAGTGGGTCCATTCAAACGTGTAGATGACGCAGAAAACGCGCATGCTTCAAGAAGAGCCGGATAAAAGAATGCTGGCACGCCTGCGAGTGTTGGAGAAGAAGATGGGCTTGGTGCTCACTCTAGTAAGTCAGGTCATAAACTAACGCCTCTTGACATTCAAATCTTCCTTTTCTTAGTTCAAAGCCTCCGTTTGGGGCGTTATTAACGAACAGGCTGCTCCAGGCTCGTACGAGTACGATAATAGTGACAACACTTTGGGGAGGTGATCATCTAGGTCACTCCATTTTGCCGACGAGAGGTGGTTTTAGATGCTGCAATACTTTACACCGTACCAGTAATCCACTATCCGATTTGCAGAACCACCCCAACCCTATGGACCTCTGGACGATCGATCACAACCAATGCATCACTATAGACGATTGCCCTTGGTTTAGTATAGATTGGACCTGAGCGTTCGATGTCTGGTTCCAGGCTTTGTTTAAGAATACGTGTGTAGCAAAAAATAGCATTCCTGTCCAAATACAGTATGCATTGGATTGTGAGCATACCACTTACGAACAGATTACGAACAGATGGATCAACTAAGTCGGACTCTTGCCAGCCATTGGAAATACGTTTCTGAGGGCGGTGCCACAATCGTCTTCTCTTACGTCGGGCCTCCCAATCCGTCCTACGATGGCATGGTGTTACGACTACGCAAGGCCACCAGTGACAGGCCTTCCGCGGTTACTGTGGACGATGAAGACGATCCGATTATCGAGTTCCAAACCAAGTGCATTGAGAGGCTTTTACCTCGGGAAAACCTCCCGAGATTGCGGTCTGTACATCTAGAGAGGGATTGGCTAGAAAGGTTGGGAGAGCTACATGGGAACCAACGGCCGGAGGCAAGGAAAGACCATATTGACCTTTCGCGAAAGAAAGCGATCTTAGCAACAGACCTCGTAGGAGGCGACTGGATTGCGGTGGAGATCAAGGTAGGCTTATGTGGCTTGGTAGTTTTATCTCTAAATTCCTGCTCATCTAGCCAAAATGGGGATTTTTACCGTCTCCGATTCATCTATCGGAGGAGACAAAGGTGAAGAAGACGCAGACTTGTCGTTTTTGCATGCATGATTTCATGAGAAGTCAAAAGAACCAGGGACACGTCAACAACTACTGTCCACTCGACCTGTTCTCTGGAAACGCTAATCGTATCCGCAAGGCAGTTGATTGCCTATGGGAGGCATGGGTGTATAGTAGTGGCAACATGAACAATCTTAAGGTGTTCGCCCGCGGCGAAACCGTTAGGCCAGACCAGGTTAGCGTTCACCCGAAAAATAGCTCGTCGGGCGTTGTATTGACGCTTTATAGATCGAGCGCCTTCTAGGTGGAGAGGTCATCAGAACGTTCAGTCCTGGACATATTGAACAGGCATTCAAAGATGCCTTGTCCGATGCACTTCTGAATACATCGACCTTGATAACCATTTCCAAATTGCAGCGAAACTTGGACACTCTGGATATCGAAGGTCTATCAAAACTTGGGTCTTCCTGGAAGACCAAACTTCATGACCAGTCGGCTCATGAATTTATACCGACAACACTGTTCGACGTTTCCTCCACACACCATTCAGCGCAAGACCCCAGCATCTCAGATTGGGTAAGGTTTCTTGACACTTTTCAGTCTCCCCAGGCAGCGGAAATGGATCACAGTCAGCCAAAAACTGAGAACATGCAATACTACATCTTGTCCTATTTACTCTCAGCTACTTTCAAAGATTGCTCCATCATTGTGAGGCTTGATCCGGAATCTATGACTAGAATATATCCGATCTCCATAATCGACCTAGATCCCAAGAGTTTGGACAGGCTTCAAAAATGGGAGCAATTAGATCGGGAAATAGTATCTGCTTACAATCCTGTAATTCGAAAAATCTGTGTCGATGCCTGGTCAACTTAGTTCGTTCGTTGTATCATCACGTGGAAAGTACCTTAGCCCCGACTTACTGACACTTGAAAGAACTGTTGTGTGAGCAACACTGACTAACTCCTTATTGTACTCCTGCCAATGGCCTGCTTTCGTTTTATTCCAAGTGTGTCCCAGTCTTTGCGCCAGTTAAACACGAGGACATCCTTGCTCCGACCTGCTTTCCAACATAAACGTGATATTTCGCTGTACAATGCAGACGTTTCTGGCCTGACCGACGAAGAACTCGAAGTGCGTGCGGCTCAACGTCGGACCGCATATGCATATGGATGATGACCTTCCACTACCTAGTTCCGTAACGCAGTGGTCGATTTCGCGCAAAAAGAAGTCGCACCAAGGGCAGCTGAGATTGACAAAACGAACACATTCCCATTCGTGAGCTGCAGTATATGCTCGGCTTTGCACTCTCATAAAAGTGACCACTGGGCTACAGGATCTATGGGAGAAGCTAGGTTCCATGGGCCTCCTCGGTATCACCGTTGATCAAAAGTACGGTGGTCTGAATCTTGGATATCTACAACATACCCTTGCAATGGAAGCACTTTCCGAAGCTTCAGGCTCTGTGGCATTATCATATGGAGCTCATTCCAACCTCTGTGTGAACCAGATCCATCGACATGGTACAGAAGCACAAAAGGAGAGGTATTTGAAAGATTTGGTCGGTGGGACCAAAGTTGGAAGTTTGGCGATGAGCGAAACAGGAAGTGGAAGTGACGTGGTCAGCATGCGTTTAAAGGCGGAAAAGGTTCAAGGCGGATGGAAGCTCAATGGAAACAAATTTTGGTTAGTACTTAGTCTACTTGATTTTTATTCTCAAAAATATCTCAAGCAATTTAGGATTACCAATGGACCCATTGCCTCTACGCTCGTTGTGTATGCAAAGACGGCGCCTGAAAAGGGGTCAAAAGGAATAACAGCATTCCTCATTGAAAGCGGCTTTGAGGGCTTCTCCACTAGTCAGAAGCTTGACAAATTTGGTATGAGAGGGAGTGACACCTGTGAGCTTGTTTTCGAGGACTGTTTAGTCCCCGACGGTGAGTTTCCTCTTGCTTAAGGACTCGATGCTTAGCCTAATCCGCAATAGAACATGTCCTCGGTCAGATCAATCAAGGCGCCGCCGTTCTGATGTCGGGTTTGGATCTTGAACGGATAGTTCTAAGTGGTGGTCCTTTGGGGTACCTTAATTGCTTTTTTTCCGGGTTTGGAATCGGTGATTAATCAGTAGGTCAGATTGATGCAAGCGGCGTTTGACTATGCCGTGGAATACATCCATGACAGGAAACAATTTGGCCAGCCAGTTGGGACGTTCCAGCTGATGCAAGGTAGGGTCTTGAATCGTCTTTTCAGTCTGATACTGAACTCCGCCGTAGCCAAAATTGCCGATATGTATACCAAGCTTAACGCGAGCCGGTCTTATGTTTATTCTGTCGCCCGGGCGTGTGATCGAGGTCGAGTCAGTCGCCGAGTAAGTAATGGAAAAAAATTTTCTTTAAATTTCATTCCTGTTTTGGGGTCACTGACTAGAATGGGCGATGGCGGTGCTTTACGCTCTAGGACTGTGCTGGAGCGATTCTTTATTCGACTGAGAGAGCAGTTGAGGTTGCTCTTGAAGGCATGCAATGCCTTGGAGGCAATGGTTATATCAACGGTGAGTTTAGTTTATAACTGGATTAAGGCTTGACTGACGCCTTGCCAGATTATCCAATGGGTCGTATCCTCCGGGATTCTCGCTTATATACCGTCGGAGCCGGGACTCAGGAAATTCGACGAATGCTGATTGGAAGAGAATTCAATGAACAGTTTAAAGCATGAGTGGACATTAGCTCTGAGACTGAAATGACAGATCATCAAGATGACCCTGTCAGAAGGCATTGTCAGCGAGTGAGAGCTCGGCTTTCATATAATATGTGGCTGGTCATTGTACGCGCTGATTTCGTTACAGTTGATGTGTTCTAGAGCAGAAATGAGAATATAGTAGTCAATTGGCCAACTGTTGTGGCGGGGACGCCGCGGAGAGGAAAGTCCGAAAAAAGGTAGGGAGAAGGCTGCTCCGTCGTTTGGGCCGATCGATCTGCTACATTTTTGAGGGTAATAGTTTTCTGGGGGGGGCGGGGGGAATTTAGGCATTTATGGTCCTCACCCTCAAATATAGCTGATGCTGACTTGGGAGTGCTCTCCAGCCACTCCCCCCTCCCTTCGCGCAGCATATTTGTAAACCCCGACCTACCCGAAAAAAAATGTTGTGTGCGTTGGACCAGGTCCGCCTTGAACATTGTTCTCCACCGCCACCACCACCATCTCTTTCTTCCTGTTCTCCATCCTTCCACCGTCTGTTTGACGTATTCGCTATGAACCCATCTTCCACGTCATCCGAACAGGAACACTTGATCCAAGACGGTGGTTATTTTAGTTCTACTTCGGGACGTCAGAGAACGGCTCAAGCTTGTGATAAATGTCGTGAACGGAAAACCAAGGTCCGTGTTCGTTATCGATCTCCTTCCTCCCCTTTTCCCCTCCTCTCTCTTTCTCCCTCTCTCTCTTTCCTTTCCCCTTTCCTGCATATCTATATCTACGTCTACACACACACACATATATACCTGATTTTTGTCCTTTTTTTCTTTTTAGTGTTCTGGTGAAAGGCCCGTTTGTGAGCGGTGTTTCAAAAAAAGTCTCATATGTGAATACTCTTATCGAGAGCCTCGTGCACGTGGACCTGCTCGGATGCGAATACCACCCGCGATGACGACCCTTCCTACGAGGGAATTAGTATTATCGTCGTCGTCGTCGTCGTCGAAGTCGGAACTGGAGCCGGAGTCGGGGTCATATCCGGTGTCGATCCAAGATGTCGATCGTTCAGGGTTTTCTGTTCCTCAGAATCATCATCAACGACAGCAGCAGCAGCAGCAGCAGCAAGCGCTACCTCGTGATTATTCTCTGAGTGGTAGTGATCACTATCCTCCTGTCTTGAGTTATCCACATTATCATCAACATCAACATTATTATCACCCTTCTCATCTTGGTGTTGAAGGAGAATGTGAGGTGCCATCGTCGTCCTCGTCCTCGTCGTCGTTGCCGTATTCCTATTCGGAACCCATAACTACCACAGCAACCACCCCTCCGACGCACACCACTCCAACTCAGGAATTCTACCTTCCTCATTGGACAGATCGTCGTCTTCATACTAGGAATGACGACGACGTTTCTTCCATATCGAATGTGAATGTGAATATGCATATGAATACGACGATGGAGGAAGGTTATTATTATTATGGTTCTACGGCATTACCCTCGGACAGTGGATTTGGGAGTGGATTTTTGTCAAGTTCAAATCCGAGTTTGAATGCTGGTTCTGGGTTTTATTTTGATGATGCTCAACAGAATCCTCGATTATCGAACATGAACGCCCACGACGGGGATAATATTGAGTTAGTATAAATATATAAATATATAAATATATGTGCTGACGTTATCTCTTCAGTTACGGCTACGATGATGGTGATGATGATCATCATCATTACACAACAACAGCAACAACAACAACAACATTGGGATCTTCGTCTCCTGATACAGCTCCTTTCTATCCTTAAAGAACGAAACAGTTATTGTAATTGAATTCTTAGACTCGCATACATAGAAACCTTCCTTTGCTTGTTTATCGTAAATCTACATTAAGTGCATTTCGTCTGACAGTAAAGAAAAAAGCTAATGAGTGAAAAGGGCAAGGTCACACATACTAGTTACATCAGAGAGAGAGAGAGAGAGAGAGAGAGAGAGAGAGAGAGAGAGAGAGAGAGAGAGGAGGAAGAGAATAAAGACATGAGAAACAAGTGCTAATTTAAAGAAAGAAAGAGAAAAAGTCCCTTGGTCCCAAATTACGGAAGCCAAATCTTGATAGTCTGATCTACACTCCCTGAAGCGATCACATTGACCAGTTTCTCCGGTTCTGCCGATGAATCGTGGATGGATCCATTCGGTTTGGTATCGCCACTGATGGTGGAGGCGGCTTGTCTACCCCATACCAGAGTAGAGACAAAGTGAGTGTGGGCATCGACGGTCTTTATGCAGCGACCTGTTGAGAGCTCCCATACGCGAATGGTCTTGTCATCGGCGGAAGAGAGAAGGTATTTTCCCGAGGGATGGAACGCCAGGGCTCTTACCCAATTATCATGACCGGACTCGAGGACAGGGGAGCGTGAGATGGGGGGATGACGCAAGAAGATCTATACGTACCAGAGTTGTTAGTAATTGACCGGTCAGGGTGTCCCATAGCTTGATTGACTTGTCACGAGAACCCGAGGCAAGGTAACGTCCGTGGCGCTTGGAACGTTCGGTGATCTTATTTTGGGATGAGGACGAGGGAGACAGGAAGGGAGAGGGAATTTTTTTCATACCGGGATGCCGGTAAGATAGCTGATGGCGGTGTAGGTGGACAGGGGAGCAAAGGCGACCACTTCGATGTCGTTGTCATGACCTCTGAATTCTAGTTTCTGCTCTCCTGTGAGGGGATCCCAGATTCTGATGGTCTATATAGATACAGGAGGGTGAGGGAAGGGTGAAGGGAAGAGAAGAACAGGGAGGAAGCGGACTTGGTCTTTGGAACAGCTGGCGATGATTTTGCCATCGGAAGAAGGGGTAACGCATCGGACCCATTCTGAATGGCCAGAAATGGTGCGGATTTGGTGGCTGAAAAGAAAAAGAACCAGGTGGGTGGAGAAGGAAGAGGACAAGGGAATGCGTACGTTGATGGAACGTCGAATAGTCGGATGGTCTTGTCTCTGCTGGCGCTGATGATGTACTGATCACCTGGCATGAAGCGAACGGAAGAGACGGAATGTTCGTGGCCAGGGAAGGTCTTTGTGTTTTTGTACTCGGATTGAGAATCCCATATCTTGATGAAGAGGTCGGAGGAGCAAGTGACTGGTGGGGGTGAACCGATAAAATAAGAAGAGAGAGAGAGGAAATACCGAGGAGATGGCCTTTGTGGTCAAAGTTGAGATCATTGACGGATTTGGTGTGACCTTTGAGGGTTCTCTCGAATTCGCCAGTCTCCCAATCCCAAATCTTGACGGTGGCGTCTTCACTGGCGGAGGCTAGGACGGAATACTGTGGATGGAAGGCGACCTGGGTAATGGGGGCACGGTGGCTGGTGAGGGTATGTGCGGGTGGATTTCGAGGAAGCCAGTCGGTGTGATTGGCACGTTTTGCGGGTGCGGTGGATAGATCGTCCTGGAGAGCCGCGTTGCGGGATTCAAGATCAAGGATCTGTATAAGGAAAGGGATGAGTGGGCCGCGAGAGAGAAATGAGATGAACAAATATTCCTTTTTCTGAAGACGAATGACGGTGGTCCACTTTTTCTCGAGAATGGCCCTGGATTTGGAGGAAGGGTCGGGAGTGTAGTCGCTGCCGGTGTCTGCCCTGAGAGAGTGAAAAGCCGACATAAAGTTGTTGGCGTGGAGATAGTCGAGTATGGCCTTGTGTCTGTGTGTGGAAAAAAAGGAGTCACGTAGACAATGCATGGCCAGAGAGCGACCACCTACAGGTCCTCTCTTTGTCTGTCCGAGAGCAGCGACATCGGCGGCAGGAATCAACGTGTGACCGTGGGAACTCTGGTGCTCTCTCACTTTCTTTCTTTTGGCTTGCTCTCTCTCTCCTTCCACCTTCCACATGCTCTCTCGTCCACTCGCCCGCGTCTCCAGGCGTGTCTTGTCCCGTGCTCACCGCGCCCTCCCCTCGGCTCTCCTCCGGCTCTCCCCGTCTTTGCCTCTCCCCTCCTCCCGGTCCCTCCCGTCCTCTTCCTCTCCCAGTCCGTTCCTTTCCTTTTTTTCCTTCCCCTTCTTGTCCCTCATCCCTCTTCTCCCAAAGCTCCGACTCGTTCCTATGCAACCGTCTCAAACACCGCCGCCGGTCACGTAAAAACAGTCATCGGTGCCGTCGTCGACGTCCAGTTCGATTCGAGCTCCCTCCCCCCCATTCTCAATGCCCTCGAGGTCCAGGATTTCCACGGTGGTCGCCTCGTCCTCGAAGTCGCTTCCCATCTCGGTGAAAACGCCGTCCGAACAATCGCTATGGACGGTACCGAGGGTCTCGTCCGCGGTACAAAGGTCATCGACACTGGCGCTCCCATTCAGATTCCCGTTGGAAAACCTACCTTGGGTCGTATCATGAACGTCATTGGTGAGCCCATCGACGAGCGTGGTCCCATCAACGGTGTCAAGCTCTCTCCCATTCACGCCGACCCTCCCGCTTTCGTCGACCAGTCCACCACCGCAGAAGTCTTGGAAACCGGCATCAAAGTCGTCGACCTCCTTGCCCCCTATGCTCGTGGCGGTAAAATCGGTCTCTTTGGCGGTGCTGGCGTTGGCAAAACCGTATTGATCCAGGAACTCATCAACAACGTCGCCAAGGCCCATGGTGGCTTCTCCATCTTCTGTGGTACGCTTCCTCCTTCCTCCTCTACCCTTCCTTCCTTCTTCTTCTTCTTCTTCTTCTAGGTGTCGGTGAACGTACGCGTGAGGGTAACGATCTCTACCATGAAATGATCGAGACCGGTGTCATCAACCTCGACGGCGAATCCAAGGTCGCTCTCGTCTTTGGTCAGATGAACGAGCCTCCTGGTGCTCGTGCTCGCGTCGCCCTCACTGGTCTCACCATTGCAGAGTATTTCCGTGATGAGGAAGGCCAGGATGTCTTGCTCTTCATTGACAACATCTTCCGCTTCACCCAGGCCGGTTCCGAGGTCTCCGCCCTCCTTGGTCGTATCCCCTCCGCCGTCGGTTACCAGCCTACCCTCTCCACTGATATGGGTGGCATGCAAGAACGTATCACTACCACCAAGAAGGGTTCCATCACCTCCGTCCAGGCCGTCTATGTCCCAGCCGACGATTTGACCGACCCTGCCCCTGCCACCACCTTTGCTCACTTGGATGCCACCACCGTCTTGTCTCGTGGTATTGCCGAGCTCGGTATCTACCCTGCTGTCGACCCCCTCGACTCCAAGTCTCGTATGCTCGACCCTCGTATTGCAAGTCCTCCCATTCTCTGCTGCTCGTGGCTCACTCACTCACGTGTCATCATCCTTAGGTCGGCAAGGAACACTACGAGGTCGCTACCGCCGTCCAGAAGATCCTTCAGGACTACAAGTCCCTTCAGGACATCATCGCTATTCTGGGTATGGATGAATTGTCCGAAGAGGACAAGCTGACCGTACGTTCTCTCATGGGTCACTTACCTGAAAACATTCAACTCACCCATCCCAGGTCGAGCGTGCTCGTAAGATTCAGCGTTTCATGTCACAACCCTTCCAGGTTGCCCAGGTCTTCACGGGTTATGAAGGCAAGCTTGTTTCTCTCAAGGACACTGTCCGCTCTTTCAAGGAGATCCTTTCTGGTGCCCATGATTCTATTCCTGAATCTGCCTTCTACATGGTACGTTTACCCCGGCTTTTTTTACCTTGTTCTCACCCCCTTTCTTTTCAGTCGGGTACCATCGATGATGTCAAGGCCAAGGCCGAGCAACTCGCAAAAGAGATGGGCAATTAGTTCTCTGGGAAGCCTATTTCTTGGTCGATGGTTGTCAAATAAAAAATGCTTTCGATTCCATAATTACATTACATAGATTTTTGAGTGACGTTACAACTATTTGTCTTTGTGGGGGCTGGGTTTGGGTCTTGTGATCCACCTAATTTCGGGTGAAACCCCCAATTGGGTGACTTGACAATGGACACGCTTGACAAGATGGAAGAGCTCTTTGCCTCTGTCGAACAACATGTTTTTTCGTCTCTTGCGGCCATGGCTCGCGGTCTCCCCGATGTCCATGAGGTTGCCGACCGTCTCTGGATTGACATCTCCCGTTATGGTCCTGGCCTCCCTGCATTTCCAGAGGTCTACCTACCCAGCTTGGGAGACTTTCAGATTCCTCCTCCACCTCCACCTCCTCCTGCGCCTTCAGCTTCTCAGTGGCTGGAAAAGTGGATAGGCAAACACCCAGGGAAGACGTTGGGAGTCTTCATGTCTCTTGTCGGGGTCGGTCTTTGGGCAGGCTACACTGTCGCACAAACAAGACGAAAAGCACCTCATCGCTTGCGCAGTCAACAACTCAAGTCATTTGCTCGCAGACAGGTCGTAGGTGAGCCACAGTATTGACTGTTTCTTTTCGTATCGACACTCTCATCGCTTTGGCTCAGTTGTTCTGGGTGCCGACTCGCCTTTGGGACAACCTCTGGTGTTGGATTTGGAGAAAAGGGGATACATTGTGATTGCCAGTGTTGCTACGCCCGAGGCCGTTGAATCGCTGGAACAACAGACTCAGGGATATGTCAAGGTTTTGGTGTTGGACCCTTATGAGGTATGATATCAAGATGCACGGGTTCATTCGATCCTCTGGGTCTGACGAGTACTCTAGCCGCTCATGATTCCAGCTTTTCTGAGGTCTTTGAATGTCACGCTTTCTCGCAAATTCCCAATCAACTCTGCAGGTGATCCTTTCGCGCCTCTTATCTCCCATCCATACATCCATTCCATCATCTCTCTCCTCACCCTTCCCACAAGTAAAACCACTCAAACACTCGCTCCGCTTGAACATATTTCTATCCCTGAAACATACCTGCCATATCTCACAGCGACCCATATCACACCGCTCCAAGTTATTCAGGCTTTATTGCCACTCTTACGTACTGGCCCGGCATTGACTCATGATCACAAGCTGGATAAAACGGTGATTGTGTGTTTACCGGCTCTGGATGTTCGTGTAGGATTGCCTTTTGCAAGTGTGAGATCGATGAGTGCTGCGGCTATGGAAAGAGGTGTTGAGGTATTGAGGAGAGAAATTAGGTCTGCTGCTGGTGCGAATGGTCAAGGAACGCAGATGATGAGGAACATTCAGGTTGTCGTTGTTGATGTTGGCGTTTTCGATGTGGGTGAGCATATGGTTGAGGAAGAGGAACAAGTTCGGACGGAGATGGTTCGGAAGATTATGGGAGATTGGACGGCGTCGGAACAACTGTGTTATGGAATGGCGTTTACAAATACTTTGAGGGGATGTTTGAAAACACCCTGGGAGATGTTTGTTGCGATGTTTAGAGGTACGGAAAGGTATAGTGCGCCTAGGACACTAACGGATGTGTCCGTGTTTGTGGACAATGTCGTGGATGTCGTGAGTTGTGGGAGAGGGGTATATAGAGGCTCTGAACTCGGCTTGGGATTGAGTAGGATTAGGAAATGGGTGAGAGGAGAAAGGTTTTCTGTTGGTACTGGTGGTTGGTTTCTTTTTCTTCTGTTCTCAGGGATTCGAGATGTTCTAAATGGATCTGCTTAGCTCAAATCAGCAAATTGGCTTCGTACCTACCTTGGACCGTGCTGGACCTCGTCATCAATATCCCTCATTTGTTGATTGGAGATGGAAGAAACCGATTACTCATGACCCAACCCTCTAGGAACCCGTCGTCGTCTACACCTGTGACGGTATCTAGCGTGGCAGCTAGTCGTTCGAAAACAAACACTGTGCCTGAGCATGACGATATCTCCTCTGAGGCCGATGTTGAGAGTGTTTCTGGTGACAGTGGTGCGAGTGGTAGTTGGATCGATTTGAATGCAAGTCATCAGCCTGGTGGTGTTCAGGGAGAGATTTCTACCTAAGTGAGCAGCGTCGCTGCTGGATGTTATATATTAAAAAATAACATGAGGGCGAGTTGATTCTTTTTTTATCTGCTTTGTATGGGTTTCAAACCCTGTGTTTGTAAATTTTAAAAACATTCGTTTTTCGTATGGTTGAGTTAAAATTTTTATTTTATTCTTCTTTGCGTTTGAGCTCAATTGAATTTACTTAAATACAAACCAAAAGAAATGAAAATGAAAATGAAAAGGAAAA
>Ga0157366_1000237_pt1 | contig 27003 bp, 20 predicted proteins | sample AttbisABBM1_FD_113149 | JGI IMG/M metagenome (GOLD analysis project Ga0157366, IMG submission 113149) | Fungus gardens microbial communities from leaf cutter ant in Botucatu, State of São Paulo, Brazil - Atta bisphaerica ABBM1 | ecosystem: Host-associated > Fungi > Mycelium > Unclassified ...
GCACTATGTGGGACAGGAAAAACTGCGTCCACAAACGGGCTGGCAGCCACTGGCATTCGGCCTTGACTGGCAGCGTCCACCGCGCCAGATGAATGGCACCTCATTCTTCTATAACCACTCCAGCCAGTGGCGTTATGAAAGCCTGAAAACCGATGAACTGTTATCCCCACTGGCGGATAAATCACGCTACAGCGGTAGCCTGATTGACTTCAACGTGCGTTCTGAACGTATGGGCTGGCTGCCATCGGCTCCGCAATTAAACACCAACCCACTGAATCTGGCAGAGAAAGCGAAGCTGGTGGGGATGTCTCCGGTGGATTACACCGTTGCGGGACTGAAAGAGGGATCACTGCGTTTTGCGGCTGAACAGCCGGATGATCCACAAAACTATCCACGCAATCTGTTTGTCTGGCGTTCTAACCTGCTGGGTTCATCCGGTAAAGGCCATGAGTATCTGCTGAAATACCTGCTGGGTACAGACAGTGGCGTGCTGGGTGAGGATCTGGCGGAGCAGGGCGCTGAGAAACCGGAAGAAGTGGAATGGCGCGACAATCCCGGTAAAGGCAAACTGGATCTGGTGGTAACGCTCGACTTCCGTATGTCCAGCACCTGCCTCTATTCCGATATCGTGTTGCCGACAGCCACCTGGTACGAGAAAGACGATATGAATACCTCGGATATGCATCCGTTTATTCATCCACTTTCTGCGGCGGTTGATCCCGCCTGGGAATCCCGCAGCGACTGGGAGATCTACAAAGGTATTGCGAAGCGTTTCTCTGAACTGTGTGTTGGGCACCTTGGTGTGGAAACCGATATTGTCACTCTGCCTGTGCAGCATGACTCTGCCGCTGAACTGGCACAGCCGCTGGGTGTTCAGGACTGGCACAAAGGCGAATGCGATCTGATCCCGGGTAAAACTGCGCCACATATTATTGCCGTTGAGCGTGATTATCCGGCGACTTATGCCCGCTTCACTTCTCTGGGGCCACTGCTTGATAAGCTGGGCAATGGCGGTAAAGGAATTAGCTGGAATACGCAGAACGAGATCGATTTCCTTAAAAAGCTCAACTATGTCAAAGCCGATGGCCCGGCAGCTGGGCGACCAAATATCGACAGCGCCATTGATGCCGCAGAGGTGATCTTGTCACTGGCTCCGGAAACCAATGGTCAGGTGGCAGTAAAAGCCTGGCAGGCATTAGGGGAATTTACCGGGCGTGATCATACCCATCTGGCGCTGAATAAAGAGGATGAAAAAATCCGCTTCCGCGATATTCAGGCGCAACCACGAAAAATTATCTCCAGCCCAACCTGGTCCGGTCTGGAAGATGAACATGTCTCTTATAACGCTGGTTATACCAACGTTCATGAGCTGATCCCATGGCGCACACTGAGTGGTCGTCAGCAGCTGTATCAGGATCACCAGTGGATGCGTGATTTTGGTGAAAGCCTGCTGGTTTACCGTCCGCCGATTGATACACGTACCGTTCAGCCATTACTGAATCGCAAGCCTAACGGCAACCCGGAAATGGCGCTGAACTTCATCACGCCGCATCAGAAGTGGGGGATCCACTCTACTTACAGTGAAAACCTGCTGATGCTGACGTTGTCGCGCGGTGGCCCGATTGTCTGGCTGAGTGAAGTGGATGCGAAACAACTGGGCATTGAAGATAACGACTGGATCGAAGCCTTTAATGCCAATGGTGCACTGACGGCCAGGGCAGTCGTGAGCCAGCGTGTGCCATCCGGTATGACCATGATGTATCACGCCCAGGAACGCATCGTAAATATTCCTGGTGCGGAAACTACCGGACAACGCGGTGGGATCCATAACTCGGTAACCCGTGTTTGCCCGAAACCGACCCATATGATCGGGGGTTATGCCCAGCAATCTTACGGTTTTAACTATTACGGCACGGTGGGTTCTAACCGTGATGAATTCGTGGTCGTCAGGAAAATGAACAACATTAACTGGCTGGATGGTGAAGGCAACGACGATTGCCAGGGCAGCCAGCAGGAGGCAGGCAAATGAAAATTCGTTCACAAGTTGGGATGGTACTGAATCTCGACAAATGTATTGGCTGCCACACCTGTTCAGTTACCTGTAAAAACGTCTGGACCAGCCGTGAAGGCATGGAATACGCCTGGTTTAATAACGTGGAAAGTAAACCCGGTGTGGGCTTCCCTCACGCCTGGGAAGATCAGGAAAAATGGAAAGGGGGCTGGATCCGTAAGATTAACGGCAAACTGGAACCCCGCATGGGGAGCCGTGTTAGCGTGTTGTCGAAGATTTTCGCCAACCCGCATGTACCTGAGCTGGATGATTACTACGAGCCGTTTGATTTCGACTACCAGCATCTGCATAACGCTCCGTCCGGTAAACATCAGCCGATTGCACGTCCACGCTCGCTGATTACTGGCGAGCGGATGAAGAAAATCGAAAACGGACCTAACTGGGAAGAGATTCTGGGCGGTGAGTTCAGTAAACGTTCGAAAGACGCGAACTTCGAAAATATACAGAAGGAGATGTACGGTCAGTTTGAAAACACCTTCATGATGTATTTGCCGCGCCTGTGTGAACACTGTCTGAATCCGGCGTGTGTGGCGACTTGTCCGAGCGGTGCCATCTATAAACGTTCTGAAGATGGCATTGTGCTGATTGACCAGGATAAGTGCCGCGGCTGGCGTATGTGCCTGACGGGCTGCCCTTATAAGAAGATTTACTTCAACTGGAAAAGCGGCAAATCAGAAAAATGTATTTTCTGTTACCCACGTATTGAATCCGGTGCGCCAACTGTGTGTTCTGAAACCTGTGTAGGCCGTATTCGCTACCTCGGTGTGCTGCTGTATGACGCGGATCGTATTGAGCAGGCTGCCTCGGTGGAGAGTGAAACAGATCTCTATCAGAGCCAGCTGGATATCTTCCTCGACCCACATGATCCGGCAGTGATCGAACAGGCATTAAAAGACGGTGTCGCGCAAAGTGTGATCGATGCAGCGCAGCGTTCACCGGTATACAAAATGGCGATGGACTGGAAACTGGCTCTGCCTCTGCACCCGGAATATCGCACATTACCGATGGTCTGGTATGTGCCGCCATTGTCACCGATCCAGTCAGTGGCTGATGCGGGCCAGCTGGCACACAACGGCGTATTGCCGGATGTGGAAAGCCTGCGTATTCCGGTGCAGTACCTGGCAAACCTGCTAACGGCAGGGGACACCACTCCGGTGTTACTGGCACTGAAACGGATGCTGGCTATGCGCCACTATAAACGTGCTGAGACGGTTGATGGTGTGCATGACATCAGTGCGCTAGAACAGGTTGGTCTGACTGAAGCGCAGGCACAGGAGATGTACCGTTACCTGGCGATTGCAAACTATGAAGATCGCTTTGTTATCCCATCCAGCCATCGCGAACAGGCACGTGAAGCCTTCCCGGAAAGTAAAGGATGTGGTTTCAGCTTTGGTGATGGCTGCCACGGCAGTGATGTGAAATTTAATCTGTTTAACAGCCGCCGTATTGATGCCATTGATGTTTCCGGGAAAACACATCAGAAAGGGGAGACATCATGATCGCGATACGACTGATCGCCCGGCTGCTGGATTACCCGGAACAGGAATTCTTCGATCATCAGGATGAGCTGCTGACTGCTCTGGAAGACGCCAGCGAGCTGAATGCTGAACAGAGAAATACACTGGCAGCGTTGATCCGCCAGTGTGCGGAACGTCCACTGCTGGATCTGCAAGCGGATTACTGTGAACTGTTTGATCGTGGACGTGCCACCTCGCTGTTGCTGTTTGAACATGTGCATGGTGAATCCCGTGATCGTGGTCAGGCAATGGTTGATCTGATGGCGCAGTATCATGCGGATGGGCTGGCGCTGGATGCCCGTGAGTTGCCGGATTATCTGCCACTCTATCTGGAATATCTGGCTCAGGGCGGTATGGAACGCGTTAGCCGTGGTTTGCTGGATATTGCGCCTATTCTGGCGCTGCTGGCAGCGCGTCTGGAGCAGCGTGGCAGTATCTATGCGCAGCTTTTCCCTCTGCTGCTGGCGCTATCCGGCAGTGATGCGAACCCGCAGGCACTGCAATCTCAGGTGGCGAAGGAAACCCGGGACGATACACCACAGGCACTGGATGCGGTGTGGGAAGAAGAGCAGGTGTCCTTTATTGCCAGAATTAATCCACAGGGTGAGGGGTGTTCCTCCACCCACCAACGCCGTTTTGCGGGAGCGGTTACCCCGCAGTATCTCGATGTATCGACATTCAGCCAGGCAAGGGGAGAGTAGGCTATGCAATTTTTAAATATGTTATTTTTCGATATCTACCCCTATCTGGCCGGTACGGTATTTCTGGTGGGAAGCTGGCTGCGCTACGATTATGGGCAGTACAGCTGGCGGGCAGGTTCCAGCCAGATGCTGAGTAAAAAAGGGATGCGCGTAGCTTCTAACCTGTTCCATGTGGGGATTATCGGCATCCTGCTGGGACATTTCGTTGGTCTGTTAACGCCGCACTGGGTTTATGAACCTTTCCTGTCGATTGCCGCTAAGCAGCAACTGGCGATGGTTGCCGGGGGGATTTGTGGTGCGATGACGCTGGCGGGTGGGTGTATGTTGGTGAAACGTCGACTGACTAATCCGCGTGTGCGTGCAACCAGCAGTTTCGCCGATATCATGATTCTGATTTTACTGGTTGTGCAGGCTACTTTGGGACTGCTGACGATTCCGTTCTCTGCACAGCATATGGATGGTTCAGAGATGATGAAGCTGGTGGGGTGGGCGCAGGCAGTGGTGACTTTCCACGGTGGCGCGTCACAACATCTGGATGGCGTGGCGTTTATTTATCGCCTGCATATGGTTCTGGGGATGACGTTATTCCTGTTGTTCCCGTTCTGTCGTCTGGTGCATATCTGGAGTGCGCCGGTTGAGTATCTTACTCGTCGTTATCAGTTGGTGCGTAATCGTCGTTAAGGATTATTTTTGGTGCTGGGTGCTGGGTGCTGGGTGCTGGGTGCTGGGTGCTGGGTGCTGGGTGCTGGGTTCGATGCCGGGTGCCCATCCCCGTTGATCACTGTCGGGTGTCCTCGCGCCGCACTGTGTGCGGTGCCTTCGGTTACAGCAGATAGCCTGTCGGACCGGTCTGGAGCAGGCGTCCTGCCTGCGCCAGACCTGAGTCCAGTATCCCTGCTGGCCTCTCCTGGCCATCTGCTTCCACCTCAGCGCTGTGGATACCCGTCAGTGATCAACGGGAATGGACGCCTTTTTGGCTGTTGAGATCGCTGTCAGAAGGCTGGTGGTTAAAATGGTGAAAGTTTTGGGAGTTATCTTTGATATGGTGAAAATATCAGGAACGATGCTGTGATGAAGTTATCGTAATTTATTTAAATTCTCATGGAGGGGAAGTAATATTGGAAAGATAAATATAAAATTGATAGAAATAAAAAATTGACAAGGATGAGGTTGGGAATGAAATTTTTTTATTGAATATCTAAAGATGTTTATTTTATTTTTCACTCTTCAATTGTTAGTTAGTAACACTAGCTGGGATGATGGGTTGATGAGAAAATTAATCTTATCCCTTTTTTCTGCTGCTGTTTTTCTAATTTTAAATAGAACAGTGACATATGTATCAAGAAAGAAGAAGTGAAAGAACCAGATCGAAACAAATTGTACTGAGTGTCAGGTGCAGCAAATGTTGGACGTGACACAGCAGTGGCTACTGCTTCTGCCATCGGTGGAGTGATTGGTGGAGCATCACGAGTACCTAATGGTTCAATATATGGTGGTGCAATCGGCTCATGGTTGGGGGGGCAGGGTTATGATTTTGTAGCTAATTCTCCACAAATAACCATTCCAAAAGTAAACATTGATCCATTTAAATATGGTAATCCAGCATATATGCGCCCACTTCCCAACATCAATTTCTATCGATAATTAAATCGATATTTTGAAAGTGTGATCTGCTTAATGAATTGCTTTTTTTTAAAAATACTGGGTGCCCACTTAGTGAGTACCCTTTTTCGATGATATTAGTAGTCAGTATCGGGGAATACCATCCAAAACAATAGCCTTGTTTTAGATGGTTTATTTTTTCTGCTGGAGTAACCCGATTGCTTCAACAGATATTTTAAACCAGCGCTTTCAAACGATAAATCCACTCCAGTGCCTGACGGGGTGAGAGTGTATCCGGATCCAACGCTTCCAGTGCTTCAACTGCCGGGGATGTCTCTTCCACCAGCAGAGGTAACTGAGAACCATCGGCTTTTGTCGCAGCGGCATGACCAGAGAGGGTTTCCAGCTCTTTCAGTTTCTGCCGCGCACGCTTAATCACCTCTTTCGGCACACCTGCCAGTGCGGCAACAGCCAGGCCATAGCTTTTACTGGCTGCTCCGTCCTGCACACTGTGCATAAAGGCAATAGTGTCACCATGCTCAACCGCATCCAGATGGACATTTGCCACCCCTTCAATCTGATCCGGTAAGGTGGTCAGTTCAAAATAGTGGGTGGCAAACAATGTCATCGCTTTAATACGGATTGCCAGACTTTCTGCACACGCCCAGGCCAAAGACAGACCATCGTAAGTTGATGTGCCACGACCAATCTCATCCATCAGGACCAGGCTGTATTCTGTCGCATTGTGCAGAATATTGGCGGTTTCCGTCATCTCAACCATAAAGGTGGAGCGGCCTGATGCCAGATCATCGGCAGCACCAACACGCGTAAAGATGCGATCAACCGGACCAATCACCGCTTTTTCTGCCGGAACGAAACTGCCGATACAGGCCATTAATGTGATCAATGCCGCCTGGCGCATATAGGTGCTTTTACCCCCCATATTTGGCCCGGTGACAATCAACATACGACGTTGAGGTGAGAGGTTTAGCGGGTTAGCGATAAATGGCTCTTTCAGCACCTGCTCAACGACCGGATGACGACCCCCAGTCAGATGGATACCTGGTTTGTCGCTGAGTGTTGGGCAACTGTAGTTCAGGGTCCATGCACGCTCAGCCAGGTTATTGAGCACATCCAGCTCTGCCAGCGCCGCCGCGCTGACCTGTAATGCCTCCAGATGTGGTAACAGCAGATCGAACAACTGCTCATAGAGTGCTTTTTCCAGCGAAAGCGCCTTACCTTTAGAGGTCAGGACTTTGTCTTCGTACTCTTTCAATTCTGGAATGATATAGCGTTCAGCATTTTTCAGTGTCTGGCGGCGAACATAGTGGATCGGGACCAGATGACTCTGACCGCGACTAACCTGAATGTAATAACCGTGAATAGCGTTAAAGCCGACTTTCAGCGTATCCAGTCCCAGTTTTTCACGCTCGCGGATCTCCAGTCGATCCAGATAGTCGGTGGCACCATCTGCCAGCGCACGCCATTCGTCCAGCTCTTCGTTATAGCCAGGAGCGATCACTCCGCCATCACGTACCAGCACGGGCGGCGTTTCGATAATTGCCCGTTCAAGCAGCGCGCGCAACTCACCAAATTCACCCATCTGGCTACGCAATGTTTGCAGATGACTAGCGGTATTGTTTTCCAGAACCTGATTTAATTGCGGCAGTTGCTGGAAGGCATGACGCATACGTGCCAGATCGCGTGGACGTGCGGTACGCAATGCCAGACGTGCCAGAATACGTTCAAGATCGCCGACCTGACGCAGCAGCGGTGACAGCTCATCGTTAAGATCCTGCAGTGCAGAGATACTTTGCTGGCGCTGGGTAATCACCTGTGGATTACGGCATGGAGTATGCAGCCAGCGCTTTAGCATACGGCTACCCATTGGCGTTACAGTTTTATCCAGCACGGAAGCCAGCGTATTTTCAATGCCGCCGGAGAGGTTTTGGGTGATCTCCAGATTCCGTCGGGTTGCCGCATCCATAATAATGCTGTCTTGCTGACGTTCCATGGTCAGTGAACGGATATGCGGTAACGATGTGCGCTGGGTATCTTTAACATATTGCAACAGGCAACCTGCGGCACGCAGTGCCTGATGGGCCTGTTCCACCCCAAATCCGCTCAGATCACGGGTAGCAAATTGCAGATTCAGTTGCTGGCGGGCGGTATCCAGCTCAAATTCCCATAGCGGACGGCGACGCAGACCACGACGATGCTCAATCAATGACATGGCCGGGAAGTTTTCCGGATACAACAGCTCGGCAGGATTGGTACGTTGTAATTCAGCGGCCATTGTTTCCTGATCTTCTGGCTCTGCCAGACGGAAACGGCCAGAGCTGATATCCAGCGTGGCATAGCCAAAACCGCGTGCACTCTGCCAGATCGCAGCCAGCAAATTATCCTGGCGTTCCTGCAACAGAGCCTCATCGCTGATGGTGCCAGGTGTGACAATGCGCACCACTTTGCGCTCAACCGGGCCTTTACTTAATGCCGGATCACCCACCTGCTCACAAATCGCTACGGATTCACCCAACTGCACGAGCTTAGCCAGATAGTTTTCTACTGCATGATAAGGAACACCCGCCATCGGGATCGGCTCACCTGCCGATGCCCCACGCTTGGTGAGTGAGATCTCCAGCAGCTGCGATGCGCGTTTGGCATCATCGTAAAACAGCTCGTAAAAGTCCCCCATGCGGTAGAACAGCAAAATATCCGGATGCTCGGATTTTAATCTAAGGTACTGCTGCATCATTGGGGTGTGGGAATCTAAATTCTTTGTGTCATTCAGCGACATAATTGATGTATTCCATTGAATTTTAAGTAATGTGTGATTTTTATTATTATCATTGAGTATCACATTGGTTGATAAAACATCGCTCACCCTTGGTTTGTCAGCGTGACTGCCATGGAGATGATGGCACGCTTACACAACATACACGCACAACCTGTATGAGCGAAAACCGAGGTGTGTGCGGGGAGCAGGAATGTTTCTGGCACTATACTAGCCCAGTGAGCAATCAGCTGTCACAGGTAAAAACGGGAAACACTGCGCAAAGTATACGGATGATGGTTGGGAAAACGTGGTTTACGGGTTAGCAGTGGAATCTTATATGGATAAACAACCTTCTTTGTGTCGATCAGCGAAAAAATTGATGTATTCCATTGAATTTTAAGTAATACGTGATTTTTATTATTGTCATTGAGTATCTACCGCCGCATTATTCGCGGCGGAAAAAAGATAAAATTAAGGCTCAATAAAAACGCGATAAATATGATCATTCTGTAAATAGAACTGAATCAGACCAGTACCGGTAAAGTTGTGGCTTTTGACATTCACGGTAACGGCCTGACCTTTCAAACCATCGCGGGTAACTTCTTTCGCGGAAATTACCTCCATACTGGCATTTACACCAATATTGTCGGTTTTATTCCAGCGCAAAATACCTGAACGTCCGGCAAAATGACGTCCCCAGTCGGTGAGTTCTGCATCGTCAGTAAACTGGCGAATAAAAGCATCAGTGTCGCCCTGATTAGTGGCAGCGATAGCATTTTTGATGGGTGTTGCGATGTTGGTAATCATAACTGTATTTCCCAATGTATAAGCCTGGCTGTCATCTGTACAACAGATGATCAGCAAGAGTGAACAGGCCAGTAATATGTTACGCAACCAGCCAGGCCGGCGAAGCGTTTTGTTCTGCGCTGAATGAAAAAATGTTGCGATAGTATGAATAGTCGTCATTGCACTCTTCCGAAACGTTATGCAGTGATGAACGTTTTAAAGATTTTGTCAGGTGGGATAAAGAGGGATATGTGGAAAGGATAATTCTGTTTTTAATAATAATCTGATAGCCAATATCGCAATATAGCGCGCCACCAATACAGATGGGAAATGATTGTTACAACAACGATAGCGCCAACAATACTGGGTATGAAATATAATGTTTAAGCCCAAACTCAGGCCGGTTTCTCCGGCTGGCCGGAACTCTTGCCTGATTGTGGTATCTAATTTTTCAGAATTCTTGTCTGAGTGAGTAAATCAGAGTGCTATTTGTGGCGACTGCGTCGTGATGCGTCGCTAATTGTTATAAAAATTGGAGATGTTATGCGTAAGTTGCAAGCGGTGTTATGTTTAGCTGTTTTCTCAACAATGGTATCGGGCTGTGTTTCTGCTGCATCGGCGGACGATGCACAAGCAGGAACTCAGGCGGCTGAAGTGACCGCAGCGAACAGCCAGGCGACAGAAACACCAGCACCAGCAGCGGCACCAGAAGCCGTTGCCTCAGCAGAACAGGCACCTCAACAGGCTGCTCAAACACCCGCAGATCCTGCCGATCCTTATAAAGTCACCAGTTTCTTTGCCGATTTTACGCGTTTTACGATTGGTGATGCTGTCCCCGCACTGTACCGCACTAAACAGTATGAAGTGACTCAATGGTCGGTTCGCCATTTGCCTGCACCTGTAGAGGGAAGTCACTGGACCTATATGGGGGGGAATTACGCGATGATCTCTGATGATGAGGGTAAAATCCTGAAAGCAGAAGCTGGCGAGATCTATTATAACCATTAATTTTTCCTGGCAGCGGGTGGTTTTTTCCATCTGCTGCGTAGTTTTATTGCCTGATTGTTAAATCTTCTTTAATTTCATCCTGACTCTGTTTTACCATCTGTTTACTGACTTTATGCACGGAAAAATGGATCTCCCATGCGTTATCTGGCAACTCTTCTTCCCGTAGTCGCATTACTTTCTGCCTGTAGCAGCCAGCCACGACAGGCTGCGGCTGAACCACAGGGCAATCCGTTTCAAAGCAACGGCGGTTTTCTGCTAAGTCCTGAACATACTGCGGCGCTTTTTGGTGGCGATTTTGCTAACAATCAGGCCGCAAATGCATTTATCGATAAGATGGTAAATGAGCATGGCTTTGACCGTCAGCAGCTCCATGATGTGCTTGGGCAGGCAAAAAGCCTGGACTGGGTTGTACGTCTGATGGATCGCCAGGCACCAACGACCACTCAGGGGCCAACAGGTCCGAATGGCGCATGGATCCGTTATCGTAATAAGTTTATTACCCCGGATAATGTGCAGAACGGCGTGGTTTTCTGGAATCAGTATCAGGATGCATTACAGCGTGCGCAGCAGGTTTATGGTGTGCCTCCTGAAATCATCGTTGGGATTATTGGTGTGGAAACGCGTTGGGGCAGGGTGATGGGCAAAACGCGTATTCTTGACGCTCTGGCCACGCTGGCATTCAACTACCCACGCCGGGCAGAGTATTTCAGTAGCGAGCTTGAAACTTTTCTGCTGATGGCGCGTAAAGAAGGTGATGATCCGCTGAATCTGCGTGGTTCTTATGCCGGAGCGATGGGATATGGTCAGTTTATGCCATCGGCCTTTAAAGAATATGCTGTTGATTTTAATGGTGATGGCCATATTAATCTGTGGGATCCCGTTGATGCGATTGGCAGTGTTGCGCACTACTTCCAGGCTCACGGCTGGCTGACGAATGGGACGGTTGCAGTGCAGGCAAACGGCCAGGCTCCTGGACTGCCAAGTGGTTTTAGCACCAGTTATCCCGTTTCCACACTGAATGCTGCTGGTCTGTCTCCGCAGATTGCGCTGAATAATAATCAGCAGGTCAGTCTGCTTAAATTTGATATGGGGACTGGCTACCAATACTGGTACGGTCTGCCGAACTTCTATGCGATTACGCGTTATAACCACAGCAATCACTATGCGATGGCGGTGTGGCAACTGGGTGAAGCGGTAGGTCGTGCCCGGCAGGGGATGTAGTTTCCCGGAGTGAATTGTTGCAATTTTGTTATTTGTCGCCAATGCGGCCAGGCATACACTGTGTCTGACCGCATTGATTTTTTAAGCGAGGAATAATGAAAGACTGGAATCCTGATCTTTACCGGCAGTTCGAAGCAGAACGTACACGTCCGGCACAAGAATTACTGAATCGTATCCCTCTGGATAATGTCACCTGTGCTACCGATCTTGGTTGCGGTCCTGGTAACAGCACCGAATTGCTGTGTAAGGCATGGCCTGATGCAAAAATTACGGGGCTGGACAGCTCACCGGCGATGCTTGAGCAGGCACAGCGACGTCTTCCTGGATGCGCTTTTGTTCATGAAGATATTCGCCGCTGGCAATCTTCTCAGCCACAGGATGTGATTTACGCGAATGCATCACTCCAGTGGTTAAGCGATCATGAAACGCTGTTACCTCATTTGATTGAGCAACTGGCTCCTGCTGGCGTGCTGGCAGTACAAATGCCGGATAACCTTACCGAACCCAGTCACCGTCTGATGCGGGAAGTGGCAGAGAAACCTTGCTGGTCGGCATTGATCTCTCCACAGGCGGCTGAGCGTAAGCAATTGCTTTCAACGGAACACTATTACGATGTGCTGTGTGAGGCAGGATGTCGGGTGGATATCTGGCGTACTACGTATTATCACGTTATGCCTTCTCCATTGGCGATTGTTGACTGGTTGCGTGCCACCGGGCTACGACCTTATCTCTCTGCACTGAATGAGCAGCAACAGATGGCGTATCTGGCTGAGTACCAGGCAGAGATTACCCGTGCTTATCCACCTCGCTCGGATGGAAATATATTGCTGGCTTTTCCTCGTCTGTTTATGGTTGCCCAGAAGGCTTAACGGGCTCTGGAAGCCGTGCCGCAAAAATGGTTTCCTCTGCCACCAGGCCCGATGGAAAAGTGTTACGCTCTGCTGCAATCACAATGATGGAGGTGAACAGAATGACGGATGAACAATTAACCCAGTTGAGTATGCGTGTTGGACAGTTGTTGCTAGCGCGGGGTGCCACAGTGGCAACGGCAGAGTCCTGTACCGGGGGATGGATTGCAAAAGTTCTGACCGATGTTGCGGGCAGTTCTGCCTGGTTCCAGCGTGGTTTTGTTACTTACAGTAATGATGCTAAGCGGCAAATGATTGGCGTGAGCTCATATGCACTTGATAAGTATGGTGCGGTCAGTGAGGTGGTGGTGCGTGAAATGGCACAGGGAGCGCTGGATGAAAGCCCTGCTGATTTTGCTCTGTCGGTCAGTGGAATTGCCGGGCCGGAGGGCGGTACTGAAGAAAAACCAGTTGGTACAGTGTGGTTTGGTTTTGCCAGTGCGAAGGGCGAAGTGTTGACACAGTGCTGCTACTTTAGTGGGGATCGTGAAGCCGTTCGCCGCCAGGCAACGTTCTGGGCGCTGCAAATGCTACATGACTATTTTCTCAAAAATTAAACTTGATACTGTATGACTATACAGTATAATTGTCGGCATATTTTCGAAACAAAGCAGCGTTAGCGTGTGCTTTACCCGCATGATTAGGAGTAAAAATGGCTATTGACGAAAACAAGCAAAAAGCACTGGCAGCAGCGCTGGGCCAGATTGAAAAACAATTTGGTAAAGGCTCCATCATGCGCCTGGGTGAAGACCGCACTATGGATGTGGAAACCATTTCTACCGGTTCTTTATCGCTGGATATCGCTCTGGGGGCAGGTGGTTTGCCAATGGGGCGTATCGTCGAGATCTATGGCCCTGAATCCTCCGGTAAAACTACGCTAACGTTACAGGTTATTGCTGCTGCACAGCGTAAAGGTAAAACCTGTGCCTTTATTGATGCTGAGCATGCGTTAGATCCTGTTTATGCTAAAAAGCTGGGCGTGGATATTGATAATCTGCTGTGTTCTCAGCCAGATACCGGTGAGCAGGCGCTGGAAATCTGTGATGCGCTGGCGCGTTCTGGCGCAGTAGATGTCATTATCGTTGACTCCGTTGCTGCGCTAACACCGAAAGCTGAAATTGAAGGTGAGATTGGTGATTCTCATATGGGCCTTGCGGCACGTATGATGAGCCAGGCGATGCGTAAACTGGCAGGTAACCTGAAGAATTCCAATACATTGCTGATCTTTATCAACCAGATTCGTATGAAGATTGGTGTGATGTTTGGTAACCCGGAAACCACTACTGGCGGTAACGCCCTTAAATTCTATGCATCTGTCCGTCTGGATATTCGTCGTATCGGTGCGATTAAAGAAGGCGATGAAGTGGTTGGTAGCGAAACCCGCGTAAAAGTAGTGAAAAACAAAGTCGCTGCGCCATTCAAACAGGCTGAGTTCCAAATCATGTATGGCGAAGGTATTAACACCTTTGGTGAGCTGGTTGATTTGGGTGTGAAGCACAAACTGATTGAAAAAGCGGGTGCATGGTACAGCTATAACGGTGACAAAATCGGGCAAGGTAAATCTAACGCATCTAACTTCCTGAAAGAGAATCCGGAAAAAGCCAGTGAGATCGATGCAAAATTGCGAGACCTGTTGCTGAATAACCAGGATCATAAAGCTGACTTTGTCCCATCAGAGGATGAAATCAGCGAAGAAACGCACGAAGATTTCTGATCTGATAGATCGCTTAACTGAATAATTTAGCTCCTGGCTGAGACTGCTCAGCCTGAAAACGCCCGGTGAATTTCACCGGGCGTTTTGTCTTTTAGCCGTCATCAAATCTCCTGATAGCTATGTCTATTTTCCTCGCCAGCCTTGTCGTCAGGCGTTACCCTTGCGGGGTAACTTGTAAATAAGATGGTGCCGCCTTAATGACAGGACATTCAGAACGAACCCGGCATGCACGTCTGTTAGAACGCGCAACACGTATTCTTGCCATGCGTGATCACAGTGAAGCCGAGTTTCGGCGTAAACTGGTGCTCGCCACAGAGCGAGCCGCGCATTTTTCTCGTGATGAAACTCCACCCGAACCCTTGACTACAGAAGAGATCGAGCAGATTGTTGCATGGTGTTATCAACATAACTGGCTGGATGATGCCCGTTTTGCTGAGCATTATCTGGCGGGTCGCAGCAGAAAAGGATATGGCCCGCAGCGCATCAGAATGGAACTGGGGCAGAAGGGTGTGGATAATGTTTTAATCGATGAAACATTGTTAAATGCAGCAATCGACTGGCAAAGCCTGGCTTTTCATGTTGCTGAACGTAAATTCGGTTTACCTTTACCCTCAGAATGGAAAGAAAAAGCGAAAGTACAGCGTTATTTGATGACAAAAGGCTTCTTTATGGAAGATATAAGGTCTGTTTTCACAAATTTTGATGATTGAACGGCAATGGGATTTTACTTCCCACCGAAGAAAATTTATCTTATTCACCACTTTTTGTTCGTGTGTCGCCGCAGGAAGATCTATTACCGGTGCAGCAAGACTCACGAAACGTTCGTTAGCGTGATACCAGGACAAATATGAGCAAGAGCACTGCGGAGATTCGTCAAGCGTTTCTCGACTTTTTCCAAAGCAAGGGACATCAGGTTGTAGCCAGTAGCTCCCTCGTCCCAAATAATGATCCGACCTTGTTGTTTACCAATGCCGGGATGAACCAGTTCAAGGATGTGTTCCTTGGACAGGATAAGCGTAGTTATTCGCGTGCCACCACATCACAGCGTTGCGTACGTGCAGGTGGTAAACACAACGATCTGGAAAACGTGGGTTATACCGCCCGTCACCATACATTCTTTGAAATGCTGGGTAACTTCAGTTTTGGTGATTATTTTAAAAAAGAAGCGATTGCTTTCGCCTGGGAACTGCTAACCAGCGCTGAGTGGTTTGCTTTGCCAAAAGAAAAACTGTGGGTGACTGTTTACGCTACTGATGATGAAGCCTTTGATATCTGGGCAAATGACATTGGTGTACCACGTGAACGTATCATCCGCATTGGTGATAACAAAGGGAGTGCTTACGCTTCCGACAACTTCTGGCAGATGGGTGATACCGGACCTTGTGGCCCATGTACTGAAATTTTCTTCGATCATGGTGATCATATCTGGGGTGGCCCTCCAGGAAGCCCGGAAGAAGATGGCGACCGCTATATTGAGATCTGGAATATCGTATTTATGCAGTTTAACCGTCAGCCTGACGGTACGATGTTGCCATTGCCAAAACCATCGGTTGATACCGGTATGGGGCTGGAGCGTATCTCCGCCGTTCTGCAACACGTAAACTCCAACTATGAAATTGATCTGTTTACCAAACTGATTGCTGCAGTTGCCCAGGTGACGGGAGCCAGTGACCTCAGTAATAAATCACTGCGCGTGATTGCAGATCATATTCGTTCCTGTGCATTCCTGATTGCTGATGGTGTTATTCCATCCAACGAAAACCGTGGCTATGTGCTGCGTCGTATTATCCGTCGTGCAGTTCGTCACGGTAATATGCTGGGTGCTAAAGGAACCTTCTTCTATAAACTGGTCGCTCCGTTGATTGATGTCATGGGTGCCGCGGGTGAAGATCTGCAACGTCAGCAGGTTCAGGTTGAGCAGGTGCTGAAATCAGAAGAAGAACAGTTTGCGAAAACGCTGGAGCGTGGTCTGGCTCTGCTGGATGACGAGCTGGAAAATCTTCAGGGTGATACCCTGGACGGTGAAACTGTTTTCCGCCTGTACGATACCTTTGGTTTCCCGGTTGATCTGACTGCTGATGTATGTCGTGAACGTAACCTGAAAATTGATGAAGAAGGTTTCGAGCGTGCAATGGAGCTGCAACGTCAGCGCGCGCGTGAGGCCAGCGGTTTTGGTGCTGACTACAGCAATGTTATCAGCATTGATAAAGCCTCAGCATTTAAAGGTTATGAACAACTGGAACTGAATGCTGCCGTAACCGCGATTTTTGTTAACGGTAAAGCCGCTGATGAAATCACTGCCGGGCAGGAAGGAGTTATCATCCTTGATGAGACACCGTTCTATGGTGAGTCTGGTGGGCAGGTAGGGGATACCGGCGAACTGAAAGGCAATAATGCCAGCTTTATGGTTACCGATACGCAAAAATACGGCCAGGCAATTGGTCATAGCGGTAAACTGACCGTTGGTTCGTTGCGCGTAGGAGATCGTTTAAGCGCTGAAGTGGACGAAGCACGTCGAGCCCGTATTCGTCTGAACCACTCTGCAACTCACTTGCTGCATGCCGCATTGCGTCAGGTATTAGGTGATCATGTTGCCCAGAAGGGTTCTCTGGTGAATGACAAATATCTGCGTTTTGACTTCTCGCATTTCGAAGCGATGAAACCGCAGGAGATTCGTCAGGTTGAAGAGATTGTAAATACACAAATTCGCCACAACCTGACTATCGACACAAATATTATGGAACTGGAAGCCGCCAGAGCCAAAGGTGCAATGGCGCTGTTTGGCGAGAAATATGATGATCATGTTCGTGTGTTAAGCATGGGCGATTTCTCTACTGAATTGTGTGGTGGTACTCACGCAAGTCGTACTGGTGATATCGGTTTGTTCCGTATTACTTCTGAATCGGGTACTGCTGCGGGTGTTCGCCGTATTGAAGCGGTAACGGGTGAAGGCGCATTGTCTCAGGTTTATAGCCAGAGTGAGCAGTTACAGGATATTGCTCAACTGGTGAAAGCGAACAACAGTAATCTAAGTGAAAAAGTTCGTGCCCTGATTGATCATGCGCGTGGGCTGGAAAAAGAACTACAACAGCTGAAAGATCAGCAGGCTGCGCAGGAAAGTGCTTCCCTGAGTAGTCAGGCTATTGTGGTTAAAGGAACCAAACTGCTGGTTAGTGAGCTGAAAAACGTTGAACCGAAAATGCTACGTACCATGGTAGACGATCTGAAAAATCAGCTCGGCTCCGCAGTCATTGTACTGGCAACGGTAGCGGATGGTAAGGTATCCCTGATTACCGGGGTGACTAAAGACCTGACCGATCGTGTGAAGGCAGGGGAGCTGGTAGGCGAACTTGCACAGAAGGTCGGTGGGAAAGGCGGTGGACGGCCAGATATGGCTCAGGCTGGTGGTACAGATGCTCAGGCGTTACCTGCGGCACTGGCTGGCGTTGAGTCCTGGGTGGCCGAGAAACTGTAAAACCTATAACAATGTGTCGCTGATAAGCGTCAGGCACAATACCTGGCGCTCGTTATATGCGGTGCACTCTGTAATCATAAAGTCAGGTTGATAAGTAAGTTTTCGGTTAAACTAAGTATCAGCAGAATGTGTTAGTATGAAAGTGCACTCTTGGTGTGTTGATCATAATCTACATAGCATGTTGTATGATGGATAATGCCGGGAACAGTTAACCCGACTCTTTTAATCTTTCAAGGAGCAAAGAATGCTTATTCTAACTCGTCGAGTTGGTGAAACCCTCATGATCGGTGATGAGGTGACTGTAACTGTGCTGGGTGTTAAAGGTAACCAGGTACGTATTGGCGTTAATGCCCCGAAAGAAGTGTCAGTACATCGTGAAGAGATTTATCAGCGCATTCAGGCTGAAAAAACTCAGCAGACGAACTACTAACAGATTCAGTGCCTCGCTCTTCACAGCGAGGCCACTTCTCCCTGTAATCCCTCTCTTTTCTTCTTCATCTGAACGCTATATTTCATTTTTCTCGTCTTCTTTTTATTTGTTGTTGCCTGGTCGCATTGTTTTTTCCTGCATGATGTTTACTGGCATAACGCGATATTTGCTGTTGATAATTCACCCTTTTTGTCTTTAAATGCGCCGAATTGCACGGCTTTTGTGCAATCAAACACGAAGGATAAAAAAAGCGGGAAAAAGTGTTTGACTTAAAACGCCCAGGAAGTAATATGTGCGCCACGCAGTGCCGATGAGCAGTTAGAAAGTTCTGAAGCACAACTCGAAAGAGTGCTAGTGGTGAGGTGGCCGAGAGGCTGAAGGCGCTCCCCTGCTAAGGGAGTATGCGGTCAAAAGCTGCATCCGGGGTTCGAATCCCCGCCTCACCGCCATTTTGCATCCATAGCTCAGCTGGATAGAGTACTCGGCTACGAACCGAGCGGTCGGAGGTTCGAATCCTCCTGGATGCACCATACATTATAAAGTGGTATAAGCGGCTTTATTAATAAGAAGTTCAATACAGCGTTAGCAGCCTGTATTAAGGTGAGTAGTTAAGCACCCTGTGTTATACAAGAATTAGCGATGCATCCATAGCTCAGCTGGATAGAGTACTCGGCTACGAACCGAGCGGTCGGAGGTTCGAATCCTCCTGGATGCACCATTATTTAGTTAGTGGTAGTGATTTTCTTCAGTATCTCCTCAGGTTTGTCGTATTATTTCCTCAAAAGTTTTTTCGATGCATCCATAGCTCAGCTGGATAGAGTACTCGGCTACGAACCGAGCGGTCGGAGGTTCGAATCCTCCTGGATGCACCATCTCTTCTGTAAATCATTCTTTGTTTTTTCACTTCATTCTTTTATCAACGCGCATTATCTGTTTTAAACCATGCTGTCGAAATCCCTATAAGTTTCAAAGCATTTACGGATCCATACTGGCAGCGACATTCATAGTGCTTTACGCTAAAGTAATCGTTCTGTTATCCATATGGGTAAGATAATGTACAACGCTCATGACGGCCTTATTTTTGCTCCGCGGTTGCCGGAGCAGATGGTGTTAAACGTCATAGACCCGAACCTGATACATTTATTCATTGCACTTAACTGATAAGTGTACCGCCAGCCGTTTTCTGAGTGTTACGCTATTACCGGGTAGTTCAGAAATCTTGTTGGCAGACTTGTTGCTGGCCACGATTTTACAGGGCATGGAATAGTGGCATTGATTCGCTACGAAGCAGTGCTACGGTTAACATTATGCTTAACAATAATAAATTTTCTCTGAGCGGGAGGTCAATTTGATCCCGGACGTATCACAGGCACTTGCGTGGCTGGAAGCCCATCCTGGCGCACTTAAAGGCATTGGTCGTGGTATTGAGCGTGAAACATTGCGCGTCAAACCTGACGGACATCTGGCGACGACAGGGCATCCAGTTTCTCTGGGATCGGCCCTGACGCATAGATGGATCACCACTGATTTTGCCGAAGCGCTGTTAGAATTTATCACCCCGGTTGATCACGATATTGATCATTTGCTGGCATTTTTACGTGATATACACCGTCACGTAGCCCGTGAATTGGGTGAAGAGCTGATGTGGCCAATGAGTATGCCTTGCATCATTGACCCAGGTCAGGATATTGAACTGGCACAATATGGCAGTTCAAATATTGGTCGTATGAAAACGCTGTATCGCCAGGGATTGAAAAATCGCTATGGTGCATTGATGCAGGTGATTTCTGGCGTGCATTACAACTTCTCATTGCCGCTCTCTTTCTGGCAGGAGTGGGCTGGCGTAAAAGATATGGAAAGCGGTAAAGATGCGATTTCAGATGGTTACTTGCGTCTGATCCGTAACTATTATCGTTTTGGCTGGATCATTCCGTACCTGTTTGGTGCTTCCCCGGCTATCTGTTCTTCATTCCTGCAAGGGAAGGAGAGTGATTTGCCGTTTGAACGTAGCGAACAAGGGATGTTGTCGTTACCTTATGCAACGTCATTGCGTCTGAGCGATCTCGGTTATACCAACAAGTCACAAAGTAATCTTGGTATTACTTTTAATGACCTGCCTGGGTATATCAAAGCACTGAAAGCCGCCATTAAAACGCCATCGGCAGAGTTTGCCGAAATGGGGGTGAAGGATGCAGAAGGAAACTGGCAGCAACTGAATACCAATGTGCTGCAGATTGAAAATGAGTTGTATGCACCCATCCGGCCGAAGCGTGTAACGCATTCTGGTGAAGCCCCTTCCGATGCTCTGTTACGTGGTGGAATTGAATATATCGAAGTGCGTTCACTGGATATCAATCCATTCTCTGCAATTGGTGTTGATGAGAATCAGGTACGCTTCCTCGACTTGTTCCTGATCTGGTGTACGCTGGCAGAAGCGCCACATATGAGCAGCGAAGAGTTGCAGTGTACGCGTAAAAACTGGAACCGTGTCATTCTGGAAGGGCGTAAACCAGGACAAACTCTTGGTGTGGGCTGTGGAGATACACAGCAGCCTCTGGTTGATATGGGCAAAGCCTTGTTCCGTGATCTGAAGCGAGTCGCGGAGGTTCTGGATAGCCAGAGTGATGAAAATCACTATCAGCAGGTGTGTGATCGTCTGGTGGCTTCGTTTGATGATCCCGATTTGACGTATTCTGCCCGTTTCCTGCAATCGCTGAAGGAAAATGGTATCGCAGGTACGGGATTAGCACTGGCTGAACAATACCGCCAGCAGTTAGCTGAAGAGCCACTGGAGATCCTGAATACCGGGCAGTTCGCTGAAGAAGCGTTACGTTCGCAAGTAAGTCAGCAGGAAATTGAAGAGGGTGATACGCTAAGTCTGGAAGCGTTTTTGCAGGATAAAGCCTAGCCCCAAAAGAAAATGGCCACATCATTGTGGCCAAAGTAACATCTCTGTTGTCAGGGATGATGATAACAAATGCGCGTCTTTCATATACTCAGACGCACCGTAACAGAGAAAGTTCCGAAGTATTTAAAAATAAATTCATTAGTTGAGGTAACAATATGCCATTGCTGGATAGCTTTACCGTTGATCACACCATCATGGCGGCGCCCGCTGTTCGTGTAGCCAAAACCATGAAGACACCTAAGGGTGATGCCATCACTGTGTTTGATCTGCGTTTCTGCCGACCAAACCAGGAGATTCTGCCTGAGCGCGGCATCCATACTCTGGAGCATTTGTTTGCCGGTTTCATGCGTGATCACCTGAACGGTGACGGTGTGGAAATCATTGATATCTCGCCAATGGGTTGCCGTACCGGGTTCTATATGAGTCTGATTGGTGTGCCGGATGAGCAGCGTGTTGCTAACGCATGGAAAGCAGCAATGAGTGATGTACTCAAGGTTGCCAACCAGAGTGATATCCCGGAGCTGAACGTTTATCAGTGCGGCACGTATGAAATGCACTCACTGGAAGAAGCGCAGGATATTGCCCGTCATATCATTGGTCACGATATTCGTGTGAACCATAATGAAGAGCTGGCCCTGCCAGCAGAAAAACTGAAAGAACTGCATATCTAATGCAAAAAGGGCTGCCAGGTAAACTGACAGCCCTTTGTTTTGATGGCTGGAGAGTTAGGAATTTACTGACATCTCTAATGGTTTCTGCGGGGTAATCCGTACCTGCTTAATCATGTTGTCCTGCACATCGAGAATATCTACTGCATAGTGCGCAATATGTACCGTGGTGCCCGGTTGTGGAATTTCCTGTAATTCTTCCAGAATCATGCCATTAATGGTGCGGGCTTCCTCTTCAGGTAATGTCCAGTTAAAGACTTTGTTCAGCTCACGAATGCTGGCACTGCCATCGATCAATACTGAACCGTCATTTTGTGGCACGACTTCTTCCGCCAGATTCGGCGACATGGAGGTTGTGAAATCACCGACTATCTCTTCCAGAATATCTTCAATGGCGATCAGCCCTTTGATATCACCATACTCATCAACCACCAGTCCCACTTTCTCTTTATTACGCTGGAACTTCACCAGCTGTACATTCAGCGGCGTACCTTCAGGAACATAGTAAATTTCATCTGCGGCCCGCAGCATGATCTCTTTGGTGAATTCCTTTTTTTCGGTCATCAGGCGGTAGGCTTCACGCACTCGCAACATACTAATGGTGTCGTCCAGCGAATCCCGATACAGCACGATGCGACCATGTGGAGAGTGGGTCAGTTGCCGAACAATCGATTTCCAGTCGTCGTTAATGTTGATACCGACGATTTCGTGACGTGGCACCATAATGTCATCCACATTCACTTTATCCAGGTCAAGAACCGAGAGCAGCATATCCTGATTGCGGTGTGATATCAGCGAGCGCGATTCATAAACGATGGTGCGAAGCTCTTCCTTACTGAGAGCAGAACTGATTGAGCCGTCACTTTTTATGCCCACCATCCGCATTAGTAAACGGGTAATGGCATTGAGTAACCAGACCAGAGGCATCATCACAATCTGCAATGGCCCAAGCAGTATGCTACTGGGGAAGGCGATTTTTTCCGGGTAAAGTGCGGCGACGGTTTTCGGCAGAACCTCGGCAAAAATCAGCACTAAAAAGGTGAGAACGCCGGTCGCAATCGCCACACCAGCATCACCATACAGGCGCATGCCCACTATGGTTGCCAGCGCGGACGCCAGAATATTGACCAGGTTATTACCGATCAGCACCAGGCTTATCAGCAGGTCTGGGCGTTGCAGTAACTTTTCCACCCGGCGGGCAGCACGGTTACCACTTTTAGCCTGATGACGCAGTTTATAACGATTCAGCGTCATCATGCCGGTTTCAGAGCTGGAAAAGTACGCTGATACCAGAATCATGATAATCAGCGTAATAATCAGTGTTGTGGTTGAAACGTGTTCCAAGGGAGATCCTTGTTGTGATCGGTCAGGCAGTTAAAAAGTGTTGCAACATGCGGCTGCCGAAGTAGGCCATGGTTAACAGAAACGCACCACCACAGTTGAACCAGACAACACGGCGGCCACGCCAGCCTTCGCGATAATGTCCCCACAGCAAAACGATATACAGGAACCACGCAAGGAACGATAACATCGCTTTATCCATATTTTCGCGGCTGAACAGGTCGGGTAAAAAGAACAGCCCTGTACACAGCACCAATGTCAGCAGCACCACGCCTATCTGTGTGATATGAAACATTTTTCGTTCAATCGCCATCAATGGCGGAATATCACTGGTAAACGCCAAACGTTTGGTCTTCAATAACCAGTCAATCCAGGCTAATTGCAAGGCATAAAGCGCAGCAATAATCAGCGTAGCATAAGCAAACAGCGCCAGGCCGATATGTATCATCATACCTGGAGTCGCTTCCAGGTGAGTGATAAAAGCATTGGGGACGAAAGTGGCAAATGCCAGGTTAATTAAGGCAAAACTGTAGACAACAGGTAGCAGGATCCAGCCACGATTGCGTGAAGCGACAATCGTCATGATCAAACAAATCAGCAGGCTGACCAGAGAAGCAATGTTCAGCAGGCTAAGGTTTTGCCCATGATCCGCAGAGAAAATACGCTGCTGTAAAGTAATCGCATGGAATATCAGTGCAGCGACGGCAGAGAGGATTGCCAGCCTGCGCCAGTGACTGTTTTTGCGTAACAGACTGGGAACAATCAGCGCGAGGCTGCATGAGTAGGCGAGTAGCGCCAGAATCGCAAATACGGACATATTCAGTGTGAGTATCGGCCAGAGTAATGAAAAAAATCAGTATAGCGCCAGCGGCGGCAGGCTCCAAACGATCTCATTGCAGATGGCTGAGATCCCCACATCACTGTGTTATAATCCGGCCCATTGTGTCGCCATGGCGGCCTCTCATTACGTAAAGCGAGAGACGATGTTTACTAATTTAACCGATAGATTGTCGCAGACCCTGCGCAATATCAGTGGCCGTGGACGGCTAACAGAAGACAATATTAAAGACACGCTGCGTGAAGTGCGTATGGCATTGCTGGAAGCCGACGTTGCTCTGCCGGTTGTGCGTGAGTTTATCAACCGCGTAAAAGAGCAGGCGGTTGGTCACGATGTGAATAAAAGCCTGACGCCGGGGCAGGAGTTCGTCAAGATCGTTAAAAACGAGCTGGTTGCGGCCATGGGCGAAGAGAATAACACGCTAAACCTGGCCGCTCAGCCGCCAGCCGTTGTGTTGATGGCGGGTTTGCAGGGGGCTGGTAAAACAACCAGCGTCGGTAAACTGGGTAAATTCCTGCGTGAAAAGCAGAAGAAAAAAGTATTAGTGGTTTCTGCCGACGTTTATCGCCCGGCGGCGATTAAACAGCTGGAAACACTGGCGGAACAGGTTGGTGTGGATTTTTGCCCATCTGACCTGAGCCAGAAACCCGTTGATATTGTTAAAAATGCATTACAACAGGCAAAACTGAAATTCTACGACGTGCTGCTGGTCGATACCGCGGGTCGTTTGCACGTTGATGAAGCAATGATGGACGAAATTAAGCAAGTCCATGCTGCTATCAACCCGGTTGAAACACTGTTTGTGGTTGATGCCATGACCGGTCAGGATGCGGCTAATACCGCAAAAGCGTTTAATGAAGCGCTGCCGCTGACAGGCGTGGTCCTGACAAAAGTTGATGGTGATGCTCGTGGTGGTGCGGCACTGTCAATTCGTCATATTACCGGTAAGCCGATCAAATTTATGGGTGTCGGTGAGAAAACCGAAGCCCTCGAACCGTTCTACCCGGAGCGTATTGCTTCACGTATCCTGGGTATGGGCGACATGCTGTCGCTGATCGAGGATATCGAAAGTAAGGTTGACCGCGCACAGGCCGAAAAACTGGCTAATAAGCTGAAAAAGGGTGACGGTTTTGACCTGAACGACTTCCTGGATCAACTGAAGCAGATGCGCAACATGGGGGGCATGGCCAGCCTGATGGGTAAACTGCCAGGAATGGGGCAGTTGCCAGAAAACGTTAAGTCGCAAATGGACGATAAAGTGCTGGTACGTATGGAAGCCATGATTAACTCAATGACGCGGAAAGAACGCGAAAAACCTGAGATTATCAAAGGATCCCGTAAACGTCGTATTGCACTGGGTTCAGGTATGCAGGTGCAGGACGTTAACCGCTTATTGAAGCAGTTTGACGATATGCAGCGCATGATGAAGAAGATGAAAAAAGGTGGTATGGCGAAGATGATGCGTGGCATGAAAGGTATGATGCCGCCAGGCTTCCCAGGCCGTTAAATCAGTCGGGAAAATGCTCAGGCGAATTAGGTTGCTTTTTTCGCCAAAATGAGTAAAATTTTCGGGCTTTTTATATTGCATCCGGGCCCCGTTCCCTCAATGGGGCCCGGTTGTTTTATTAACTAAAGAGGATGTTATGGTTACAATTCGTTTGGCACGTCACGGCGCTAAAAAGCGTCCATTTTACCAGGTAGTCGTAACTGACAGCCGTAATGCTCGCAATGGTCGTTTCATTGAGCGCGTTGGTTTCTTCAACCCGATCGCTTCTGGTCAGGCTGAACCACTGCGTCTGGATTTGGACCGTATTGAGCACTGGGTTGGCCAGGGCGCTACTCTGTCTGATCGCGTTAGCGCGCTGATCAAACAAGCTAAGAAAGCAGCTTAATCTGTTACGGTGGTCAACATGAGCAAGCAACACACCGCACAGCCTCCCGCTAATCCATTAGTTTTGGGGAAGATGGGATCGGCCTATGGTATTCGTGGTTGGCTCAAAGTGTTTTCCTCCACCGAAGACGCTGAAAGCATCTTTGACTATCAGCCGTGGTTTATCCAACGTGCGGGTCAGTGGCAGCTTGTCGAGCTGGAAAGCTGGAAGCGCCACAATCAGGACATGATCATCAAAGTCAAAGGCATTGACGATCGTGATGCTGCAAGTCTGCTGACCAATTGCGAAATTGTCGTGGACTCAGAGCAACTGCCAGAGCTGAATAATGGTGAGTTTTACTGGAAAGACCTGATGGGCTGCCAGGTTGTCACCACTGAAGGCTATGAGATGGGTAAAGTCATCGATTTGATGGAAACCGGCTCAAACGACGTTTTGGTCGTCAAGGCAAATCTGAAAGATGCATTTGGTGCGCAGGAGCGGTTAATTCCGTTCCTCGACGAACAGGTTATCAAGAATGTCGATCTCGCTACCCGTACCATTAAAGTAGATTGGGATCCTGGTTTTTGAGCTCCGAACAAAACGGTAATACTCCGGCGCAAAGTATGTGGATTGGCATAGTCAGCCTGTTTCCTGAAATGTTTCGCGCAATTACCGAATACGGAGTAACTGGCCGGGCAGTAAAAAATGGCCTGCTCAGCATTCAGAGCTGGAGTCCGCGTGACTTCGCTCATGATCGTCACCGTACTGTGGACGAACGTCCTTATGGTGGTGGTCCGGGAATGCTAATGATGGTTCAACCCTTGCGGGATGCCATCCACGCAGCAAAAGCGGCGGCGGGAGAAGGTGCTAAGGTGATTTATCTGTCACCTCAGGGGCGTAAACTCGATCAAGATGGAGTTTGCGAACTGGCGGCTAACCAGAAGTTAATTCTGGTGTGTGGTCGTTATGAAGGGATTGATGAGCGTGTAATCCAGACTGAAATCGATGAAGAATGGTCGATTGGTGATTACGTTCTCAGTGGTGGTGAGTTACCAGCAATGACGCTGATTGACTCCGTTTCCCGGTTTATCCCGGGAGTATTGGGGAAACAGGCGTCTGCCGAGGAAGATTCGTTTTCTGATGGTTTGCTGGACTGTCCACACTATAC
>Ga0157366_1000238_pt1 | contig 26970 bp, 23 predicted proteins | sample AttbisABBM1_FD_113149 | JGI IMG/M metagenome (GOLD analysis project Ga0157366, IMG submission 113149) | Fungus gardens microbial communities from leaf cutter ant in Botucatu, State of São Paulo, Brazil - Atta bisphaerica ABBM1 | ecosystem: Host-associated > Fungi > Mycelium > Unclassified ...
AGCGACACCGGTAACTGGGTGCATGCGGATGGCACGATCTTTTACCCCTATATCGGGCGCGTGGCGGTGGTGGGTAAAACCGTCACCGAAGTGCGCAGCCTGATCGCCGGCCGTCTGGCGCAGTATGTGGAAAGCCCGCAGGTGGATGTCAGCATCGCCGCGTTCCGCTCGCAGAAGGCTTATGTGACCGGTGAGGTGAAAACCTCCGGTCAGCAGGCGATCACCAACGTGCCGCTGACCATTCTGGATGCGATCAACGCCGCCGGCGGCCTGACGGACAATGCCGACTGGCGCAACGTGGTGCTGACGCATCAGGGCAAAGAGCGGGCCATCTCGCTGCAGGCGCTGATGCAGCGTGGCGACATCAGCCAGAACGCGCTGCTGCAGCCGGGCGACATCCTCTACATTCCGCGCAATGACAACTTGAAAGTGTTCGTGATGGGCGAGGTGGGCAAGCAAACGACGCTGAAGATGGATCGCAGCGGCATGACCCTGACCGAAGCCCTCGGATCTTCCGAAGGGATCAGCCAGACGGTGGCGGATGCGACCGGGGTGTTCGTGATCCGGCCGAGCGGCGGCAACCCCCCGCAGCGGCTGGCGACGCTGTATCAGTTCGATCTCTCCGACGCCAGCGCGCTGGCGATGGGCGCTGAATTTCAGCTGCACCCTTACGACGTCGTGTACGTCACCGCAGCGCCTATCGCGCGCTGGAACCGTTTGATCAGCCAGCTGGTGCCGACCATCAGCAGTTTTAACGATCTCAGCGAGGCTACCTTGCGCGTGCGCAACTGGTAACTCCGCAGGGTGAATAAGGAACAGAAGATGAAAAACAATGCGCTGTCCGTGATGGTGGCCGAACAAGATGAAAAGCTGGAGTGGGAGCGTCTGGTAGGGCCGCTGTGGGATAACCGCTGGCGGCTCGCCGTCGTGACCGGCGTGGCCGGTGCGCTGGGCGTCGCCTACGCCCTGTTGGCTACCCCGGTGTATCAGGCCACGGCGGTGGTACAGGTGGAGAATCAGCTGTCCGGCGATTCGCTGCTGCGTGAAACGCTGGACAGTTCACTGGGGCAAAACTCGGCGACGCAGGATGAGGTGACGCTGGTCAAGTCGCGCTACGTGCTCGGCAAAACGGTGGATGCCCTCGGCCTGACGGTGCGCGTCGAACCGGACTATTTCCCGGTATTCGGTAAAGGCTTCGCCCGGCTGAGCGGTGAAAAGGCGCCGGTATTGGACATCGCCACGCTGACAACGCCGGCGGACATGCAGGGCGAAGCGCTGACGCTGACGGTGCGCGATGGGCAACATTACGAGCTGAGCCATGACGGCGCCAAATTGTTCAGTGGCGTGGTTGGGCAACCGGTGGCGCAGGGCGAGTGGAGCATGACCGTTTCGGCGCTGGACGCGGCGCCGGGCACCAGTTTCACCGTGGTGAAAGTCGCGCGTCAAGAAGCGGTGGACGATCTGCGTAAAGACCTGGGCGTAGTGCCGAGCGGCAAAGACAGCGGCATCATGACGTTTACGCTGCCGAGCGAAGATCCGCAGCGTGCCGAGGCGGTGCTGAAGAACATCACCGATAACTACCTGCAGCAGAACGTGGATCGCAAAACGGAAGAGGCGCAGAGAATGCTGGCCTTCCTGCAGGAGCAGTTGCCGCAAACGCAAACCTCGTTGAACAACGCCGAAAACCAGCTCAACCAGTTCCGCCAGCAAAACGATTCGGTGGATCTGTCGCTGGAAGCCAAGTCGGTGCTGGACACTCAGGTGCAGCTCGAAGCCCAGCTCAACGAGCTGACCTTCAAGGAGGCGGAGATTTCCAAGCTATATACCCGCGTGCACCCGGCTTACCGGGCGCTGATGGAAAAGCGCGCCACGCTGGAGGCGGAAAAGGCGCGGCTCGGCAAACAGGTACAGACGCTGCCGAAAATGCAGCAGGAGATCCTGCGTCTCACCCGCGACGTGCAGGTGGATCAGCAGGTTTACATGCAACTGATGAACAAACAGCAGGAGCTGAGCATCAGCAAGGCCGGCACGGTGGGCAATATTCGCATCGTCGACGAGGCGGAAACCGCTATCCGACCGATTCAGCCGCAAAAGATGCTCATCGTGTTGTTGGCGTTGATACTGGGCGCTGCAGGCACCGCGGCCGTGGTGCTGCTGCGCACGGCCTTCCATCGCGGCATCAATGATATCGATGCGCTGGAGAAGCGAGGCATCAACGTCTACGCCACCGTGCCGCTGTCGCCATGGCAGGCGAAACGCAATCGCGAACAACGCCTGCTGTTGCCCAAATCCGGCGGTCGTCGCCTGCCGATTCTGGCGGTGGTCGAGCCGGCGGATCTGTCGGTGGAGGCCATTCGCAGCCTGCGCACCAGCCTGCATTTCGCCATGCTGGAGGCCAAAAACAACATTTTGATGGTCTCCGGTGCCAGCCCGGAAAGCGGCAAGAGTTTTACCAGCACCAACCTGGCAGTGGTGGTGGCGCAGGCCGGGCAGCGGGTGCTGTTGATCGACGCGGATATGCGTAAAGGATTTTTGCATCGTTGGCTATCGGACGACGCTCATCAAGGGCTGTCCGACATGCTGGTGGGCAAAGTGATGACGGAACAGGCGGTGCGGAAAACCGCCATCGCCAATCTGGACTTCGTGCCGCGTGGTCAGGTGCCGCCGAACCCGTCCGAGCTGCTGATGCATCGCCGATTCGCCGATTTCCTGCGCTGGGCCGGGCAAAACTACGATCTGGTGCTGATCGATACGCCGCCGATTCTGGCGGTGACGGACGCGGCCATCGTCGGCAATCACGCCGGTACGTCACTGTTGGTGGTGCGTTTTGAGGTGAACACCGTCAAGCAGATCGAAACCAGCATGCGCCGTTTCGAACAGAATGGCGTGGCGATCAGAGGCGTAATCCTCAACGGCATCGTGAAAAGGGCGGCGACCGACATGAGCTATTACAACTTCGCCTATCCAAGCCATCGGGAAGATCACCGGCAGGCAGAGGAATAAGCGGGTGAAGGCCATTATCACCAATGCCCTGTGGCTGATGCTGGAACGCGTTTCGCTCAGCCTGTCCGGCATCTTCGTCTCCATTTACGTCGCGCGCTATCTGGGGCCCGCCCAGTTTGGCGCTCTCAACTATCTGTTGGCGACGATCGCCATCGTGGTGCCGCTGGTGCAGCTGGGCGCCGACAGCATCATTTTCAACCGCGTCGCCCGCCGCCCGCCGAGCGGCATTCGTCTGATGTTGGCTTCGATGCGTTTGCGCCGCCGGCTGTTCCTGGTGGTGGCGCTGCCGATGCTGATATGGAGCTATTTCAGCCAGCCGCCAGCCGGTCAACTGATGACGCTATTGCTGCTTATCAGCGCCTATTTCTCGATTCAGGACGTGTACAAAATTTATTACGATGCCCGCCTGCAGTCGAAACGCAATACGCTGATCAACAACCTGGCGCTGCTGCTGTCGATCGGGCTGCGGCTGGCGCTGGTGAGCGCCGCGTTGCCGCTGGCGTGGTTCGCGGTACCCTACATCCTCAGCAGCGCCGTACCTTATCTGGCGCGCCTCTGGCTATTCCGTGGGGAAGCAGCGGCCTCGCCGCGGGTTACGCCGCGCCAGGCCGGGCGCTATGGCCGTTATTTGCTGAAAGTGGGCCTGCCGTTGGCCATCTCGAGTCTGGCGATAGTGATTTATACCCGCATCGATCAAATCATGCTGGGCAATCTGGTCGGCGAGCAGGCGGTGGGCTGGTTCAGCGCCGCGACCACCCTCAGCCAGGGGTGGGTTTTTGTGCCGATGGCGCTGATCACCTCGTTGATGCCGGGTATTGCCAACTGTCGCGATCCGTTGGAGCAGGAGTACCGCATCCGGGTGCTTTATCTGGTGGTATTGGGCCTTTCGCTGCCGGTGCTGCTGGGGTTGTGGTGGTTCGCCCACCCGGCTATTGCGCTGCTGTATGGCGCCGCTTTTCAACCGGCCGCCGACATCCTGGCTATTTGTACGCTGACCTCGCTGTTCTCAGTGATGGGGACGGTTTCGTATCGCAGCATCGTGCTGTTCGCCGGTTATCGCTTTATCGCCATCAAGATGCCGTTGGTGGCTCTGATGAACGTGGCGATGAATCTGCTGCTGATCCCGCGTTACGGCCTGACCGGCGCTGCGGTGTCTACGCTACTGGCGGAATTCATTTCGTTCTTCGTTCTGAACAGCTTATTCCGTGGTGGGAAAATTACCCGACTGCAGCTGACCTGTTTTTACTGCCTGCCGCGTCTTGTCAGCAAATTAAGGAGAGAGCATGTTAAACACCCTGGTTAAAAGCATTTCCAAGCGCCTGCCCGATGCCTGGCACCATCAGGTTAAATACGCGCTCTATTTCAAAAAATTGCCGCACCTGTCAAAACCGACCGGCTTCAGCGAAAAGATCATGCGCCGCAAAATTTATCCGCGCAGCATCTACACCACCTTGTCGGACAAATACAAGGTCCGCGAATTTATTGCCGGCCTGTGGGGCGAAGAGTATCTGGTGGAGCTGTATGCGCATGGCACTGAACTCAGCTACGACACGTTCAGGCAGTTGCCAGACGCCTTCGTGCTGAAGGCCAACCATGGCAGCGGCTATAACCGCTTGGTGTTCGACAAGCAACAGGTTAGCTACGCGGAATTGTACGATCTCAGCAGTTCGTGGATGCGCAGCAACTTTTACGAGCAGAGTCGCGAAAAGCATTATCTGAACATCGAACCCTGCATCATGGTGGAACGCATGTTGTTGGATGGTGAGCAGGTGCCGAACGATATCAAGTTTCATTGTTTCAACGACAACCATGAAATTCGCATGTTCATCCAGGTGGATTACCAGCGTTTCGGCACCCATCGGCGCGACATTTTTGATCTCGACTGGAACCGCACTGAAATCCGCATCAGCTTGCCGAATGCCGACGAACCGATGCCGCGACCTACGCGGCTGGAAGAAATGACGCGTTTGGCTCGCCAGGTTGCGCAGCAGTTTTCTTATGTCCGCGTGGATTTCTACCAGGTCGGTGAGAAGGTCTATTTCGGTGAATTGACGTTTACGCCTGGTGCAGGGTTAAGCAAGCTTAAGCCGGAAAACATCGAGCAGGAATGGGGCAGTTATTTTACTGAGTAAACGCTTATGCAGAGAGTCGCCTCCAATTTTCACATGCATGCCAATGTTGGTTATAATCAGTCGCGGGATTTGGTCAATCAATCATATTGACCTTCCTGTTGATCTTTTTCGTGAAAACTTTCCTGACCTCGGGATCGTTCAACAGCGAGCTGATTAATAAAATCGTGACGGGGCTTAATGCCCTGATGTTGCTCTATGTCGGCTATGCATTTTTCATCGCTACGATGGCGGAAAAAGCGGTTGCGGGTTTTTTGGTTCTGCTGTTTCTGGTTAATATCGCCACCGGACATGGCGATTACCTTTTTGGCGCGGTATTCAGCTCGGCAGTGATCATTTTATTCCGCCGCATCGAGATGGTGCGCGGCGCTGAAATGTTCGCTATCGCTTTTGTGGTTGCCGGGCTGTTGATGGTTCTCCCCTATACCTTTTACACCGATGGATTTGTTTACCTTGATGAGCGCTATGGCAACAGATTAACGCTGGGTTTCGATAACCCGAATACCTTGGCGTATTATTCTTTTGCCTTGTTCGCCATGCTGCTGTGCCTGATCGACCATGCAAAATTAACGCGTGGAATGAAAAATATCGCCTCACTGGCGGTGTCGGCGTTAATTATCCCGGTGCTGATGTATTCCTATTCCCGCACCTGTTTTATGTTAGCGCTGTTGATGTTGTTGCTGTTTTGGCTGGCGCCGCTGCTGCGTTTTACCCCCAATAGAAAAGTTTGCATTGCGCTGACGTTGGCCATCATAGGCTTTCAGTTCGCCAGCGTTATACGCTGGGGGAGCAATCCGGCATTGGACGCGCTGTTGAACCAGGCGTTGACCGGCCGCATCTGGTTCTCCTGGCAGATGTTTCAGGCGGTGGGGCTACCCAATCCGCTGTTCGGCATGAATATCGAACCCTATAAGCCGGTCGATTTTTTCTTCATCGCCATGTTTTATTCGGCTGGTGGGATCGCCTCTGTTGTCATGCTTTTTTGTTATTTTCACCTGTTAGGTAATATGCGCAGGCTGAGTCGTTTCATGCGCTGGGTGGTGGTTGTTTTCCTGCTGACAACTTTTACGGAAACCTATTTTTTGGTCCCGGTATTTAACGTGTCGTTATTGCTACTTTGCCGTGGAAAAGAAATGATAAATTCTAAGTTGGAGGGTTAAGAAATGGATTTCTCGATCGTGATCCCTATTTATAATAGTGCGCGTTACCTGCCTAAAACTCTGAAGCGAATTTTCAACGCTTGCCAAGGGTTCGACTATCAGGTGATTTTGGTTGATGATTGCTCTGACGAGGATGATATCAAATATATTCGCCAGATGGCGGCGACTAATAGCAACGTGATGCTGCATGAGAAAAAACAGAAGAGCAATGCGGCGGTATCGCGCAACCTGGGCGCTAATTTAGCGCAATCGGAGATCGTGTTTTTTCTCGATTCCGATGATTACTTCACTACCAACTATATTATTCGCCGCATGAAGAAGCATGAAGATCGCCATATTGATATTATCTTCGGTAACTATGCAGAGGTGAGCGGCGATTCGGTACGCGACTTCAACTTCCACTACAAATCCGGTTCTTCCGGCGAGGATTTTCTTTTTCTGGAAATGGGCGATATTCGGTCATCCACCATCAGCATGCGTAAAAAAAGCGATCGCCGCTTTTTATTTCCCGAGTTTCTCAACAAGCATCAGGATTGGGGCTTTCTGGTCAACGCCACCAATTTGGGCGCGCAAGTGGCGTATGACGCCGGCGGCGGGGTGTTTCTCGACGTGGGGCGTTACGGACGCATGACGGCGAAGCTTAATCTGGAGGCCAGCGATCGCTTTATCAATACCTTCCTCAGCCCCAGCGATCGCCATATCAGCGGATTCGCCTGCAAGCACCTGCTGGCCTCGCTGTATTCGGAAAACGCCCAGGCGTTCAATTATTACTCATCGCGCATCGTGCGGCACAGCCTGAGCGGCAAGTTCAAGATGATCAAATGGTATGGCGATTGTCTGACGCGGCTGGGGTTGTTCTCGGTTGGCGGCCGGCTGTTGCGTAATGTGCGCCAGGGATTCAGGAGATGATATGCAAGCACGCAAGGTAATCATCGTCATCGAAAATATGGCGGGCAAGGGCGGCACTGAACGGGTCGCCAGCGGTTTGGCCAATGCGCTGGCGCGTCTGCCGAATTACGAGGTGGCGGTGTTTTCGCTGTGTGGCGAGCGGAGCTTCTTTCCGCTGGCGAGCGACGTCCGGCTACGTTGTGGCGGCGGCGATTCGCTGTTCTGGCCATGGCGGCTGGCGTTGGCGCTGCGGCGTGAACGCGCGGACGCGATCATTACCGTTTCCATGGGAAAACTGTCGGTGGTGATGACGCCTTTTCTACGTTTGTTCTGTGCCCGCAGCCGGCTGTTATTGAGCGAACACGTCAGCTTTCACCAGTATCCGCGCGTATTTAAATGGCTGAAGTTGTTGGTTTACCGGTTGGGCGATCGCGTGATTTTCCTGACGCGGCAAGATAGCGCCGCCATCGCTCGCTGGGTGGGCGCCGGGAAATGCCGGGTGATCGAGAACGTTTCGCCGTTCGGCGCACAGGCGCCGACGCCGGCGCTGCAGGAAAAGGTGGCGCTGGCGGTGGGGCGGTTGAGCAATCAGAAAGGCTTCGATCGTCTGATCGCGCTGTGGCGCGGGGTGGCGGCGCAGATGCCGGATTGGCGGCTATTGATTATTGGCGATGGCCCTGAACGTGACGCACTGCGGCGGCAGATTGAAGACGCCGGGCTGGAGCGGCAGGTGAGCCTGCTGCCGGCCACCGCCGACGTGGCGGCCTATTATCGCCAGGCCAGTCTGTATTTGATGACGTCGCGCTATGAGGGGTTGCCGATGGTGCTGATCGAAGCCATGAGTTTCGGTCTGCCGTTGGTGGCCTACGATTGCAAGACCGGCCCGGCCGAGCTGATAGACAACGGCGTCAACGGCTATCTGGTGCCCGATGACGATGCCGCCGCCTTCAGCGAAGGGGTGCTCGAACTGATGCGCGATCCGGACCTGCGCGATCGCTTTTCTGTCGCCGCGCTGGATAAGTCTCGCCGTTTTTCTCCCGAACGTATTTATCCCCAGTGGCAACAGCTCATTGAGTGAGGACAGAATGGAAAAGATATCCGTGATAATGCCCGCCTACAACGCGGCAAACTCCATCAAAGAATCGATCCTTGGTGTGCTGAACCAGCAATTTACCGACTATCACCTGTATGTGATCGATGATGCATCCACCGACAACACCGCCGAGGTGGTGCGGCCGTTTATCCACGATCGCCTCACCTATATACGCAATGAGCATAACCAGGGCGTGGCGGAAACGCGCAACATCGGCATTGAGGCGGCGAAGGGCGACTATATCGCCTTCTGCGACAGTGATGACGTATGGCTCCCCAACAAGCTGTCGCGCCAGGCGAGCATTTTGCAAACCCGCCGCTATGACGTGGTGTGTTCCCATTATTACACCTTCGAAGACGACCTGAAATTGATCAAAAACACCCGGGGTGCGGATGAGCTTATCGGCTATCAGGACATGTTGAAAAGCAACTGGATCGGCAATCTCACCGGCATCTATAACCAGAAGCGCATCGGTAAGGTGTATCAGCAAAAAGTGGGGCATGAGGACTATTTGATGTGGCTGGCGGTGTTGCAGAAGGCGCGTAACGGCCTGGCCTACTGCATTCCCGAACCGCTGGCCTGTTACCGATTGTCCACCCATTCGCTGTCGGGCAACAAACTCCGCGCTGCGGACTGGCAATGGCGGATTTACCGTCAGCATTTGGGGCTGTCTTACCAGAAATCCTGCTATTTGTTCGCCACCTATCTGTTCAATGCCGTGGTGAAAAGGAAATGACCATGAGGGGGATGTATCAGCGGGCGGCTCTGGGCTGTTGCGCCTTGTGGGGCGCAGCGGCTCTGGCGCAGAACTGCCAACCCAATCTGTTGACCAACCCCGGCTTTGAGCAGGGGCTCAGCGGCTGGCGAGCGCAAGGTGCGCAGGCCGATGGCGATACGCACAGTGGCAGGGGGAGTCTGCGTTATGACAATGCAGATGTAGCGCAATACCGTACCTTCAACCAGGCGCTGCAGGTTGTGCCCGGACAGACGATAGATTTCGGCGTCTGGCTCAAGACCCGCGGCGTGCGCGGGCAAAGCCGCGACGGCGGGGCTGGGGTTTATCTGCAGAGCTTTGATGCGCAGGGGCGCTTTCTGGAAGGCAGCTATCCGACTGGGGTGACCGGCGACAGCGGCTGGCGGCAGGTGAACGCCAGCTATACCGTGCCGCCGCAGGCGGCGCGAATCACTTTTGGCGTTTATCTGCGTAAGGGGAGCACCGGTACCGCCTGGTTTGACGACGCCTATGCGTGTGCGCGCGCGTCTATGCCGGCGTTGTATCAGCTCGGCGCGTCGGCGCAGGGGAAGGTTGACACGCTGGTCGTCACTTCGCAGCCGCAGCATTTGCAGGTTGACAGCGAATTGCTCAATGCCGAGGGGCAGGTTGTTCACCGTAGCCGCGATCGTTATCAGGTTGAAGGACAACGCCGTATCGAATACCCACTGCCGGCCGGCCTGGCCCAGGGGGAATACCGCCTGCGTCAGCAGGTCACCGGGCAGCAATCCCAGCCGGCACAGGGCAGCGAGCTGTCTTTTCGCGTCGGGCAGCCTGCGGCCAAAGTGGCGATCGACAGCGAAGGCTTTACCGTGCGCGATGGTCAACGGCTTTTCCCGTTGGGCATTTACGCCAACGTGGCTACCGATGAGCATTTGGCGCGCATCGCCTCGGCGGGATTCAACACGGTGCTGAATTATGATTATGGGGAAAAGAAAGATCCTTATGCCTTTTTCCGCAACGCGCGCCAGCGCGGGCTGCTGGTCATTTACTCCGTCAAAGATCAGTACCGCGGCAGCCGTTTCGCGCCGGCCGCGCGCGGTGGCGACTACGCGGCGATGACGGCCTGGTACGTGCAGCGTTTGCGCTCGCAGCCCAACCTGCTCGCCTGGTACATCAACGATGAACTTGGGCCGGAATATCTCGATAAGATCGAGGAAAAACACCTGCAAATAAAGCAACTTGACGGCGATCATCCGACTTTCCAGGTGTTGAACAAAACCGGGGAGTTGGACGCTCACTTCAACAGCAGCGACATTTTGGCAACCGACCCTTATCCGGTGGGGAACGATAGCGATCTGACGCGCACCACGCGTTATACCGAACTCACGGTGCAGGCCGCCCGCCAGGCGCGTGGGGCCTGGGTGGTGATGCAAATCATGGATCACGCCGCTTATGACGCCCGCCGTAGGCCGCATCCGCCGTCAGAGGCGGAAATCCGCAATCAGGCCTGGCAGGCGCTGATCGGCGGCGCCAAGGGGCTGTTGTTTTATTCCTATACCGATCTGTTTTACAAGCGTAAAACCGGCCGCTTCGACCAACGGGAGTTTGACGCCACCTGGCGTGGTGTGGCTGCCGTGTCGCAGCAAATCGCCGCCTTCACCCCTTATCTGCTGACGGGAAAATCGACGCCGCTGGCGGGAAGCGACCCGCAAATGCCGGCGCGGATGTTTGTTCTGGGCGATCGCGCCTTGCTGCTGGTCGCCAATCCTTACTATCGAGAAGGAAGCACCCGCTTGCGCCTTCCGGCGGGCTGGCGGCAGCAGGGCGCGGGGGCGGAGATCCAGTTGGCGTTGCCCGCCGTGGGCACCGCGACGCTGTGGCTCCATCGCTGAAAGCATCACATTAGCGTCACGCGGGAGGTTTCTCCCGCGTCCTACCCCCAAATACCCCGTCTAGCCTCCCTTCCGCCAGTCTTTGTTATGACAACCTCTTTTATTCATTTAAATTCAATCGATTAACGCCATCTCTCGCACCTATACTTTGGTGGTATTTCTCACCCGATACGCGCGGCGCCTCCCGCTTTCTCTTGATCGCAATCAATTTGCCGCCGGTTGGCCGTCAGTAGGCTGGCGGCAGATTGAGCATGTCTTCTTATAACGACAAGAGCCTTCAGGAGCATTCCGGATGAGCAAATTTTTAGACCGTTTCCGCTATTTCAAGCAGTTGGCGGAGCCTTTTTCTGGCGATCACGGCCAGACCTTGAACACCAACCGCGACTGGGAAGACGGCTACCGCAGCCGTTGGCAGCACGACAAAGTGGTGCGTTCCACCCACGGCGTGAACTGCACCGGTTCCTGCAGTTGGAAGATCTACGTGAAGAATGGTCTGGTGACCTGGGAAACCCAGCAAACCGACTATCCGCGCACCCGCCCCGATCTGCCCAACCATGAACCGCGCGGCTGCCCGCGCGGCGCCAGCTATTCCTGGTACCTGTACAGCGCCAACCGGCTGAAATACCCGCTGATGCGCAAGCGGCTGCTCAAGCTGTGGCGCGAGGCGAAAGCGCAGCACAGCGATCCGGTCGAAGCCTGGGGCTCGATCGTCGGCGATGCGGAAAAAGCCAAAAGCTACAAGGTGGCGCGCGGCCGCGGCGGTTTCGTCCGCTCCAGCTGGCAAGAGGTCAATGAACTGATCGCCGCCGCCAACGTCTATACCGCCAAAACCTTCGGCCCGGACCGCATTATCGGCTTCTCGCCGATCCCGGCGATGTCGATGGTGTCCTACGCCGCCGGCGCCCGCTACCTGTCGCTGATCGGCGGCGCCTGCCTGAGCTTCTACGACTGGTATTGCGATCTGCCGCCGGCTTCGCCGATGACCTGGGGCGAGCAGACCGACGTGCCGGAGTCCGCCGACTGGTACAACTCCTCCTACATCATCGCCTGGGGCTCCAACGTGCCGCAGACGCGCACCCCGGACGCCCACTTCTTTACCGAAGTGCGTTACAAGGGCACCAAAACCGTGGCGGTGACGCCGGACTACGCCGAAGTCGCCAAGCTGTGCGACCACTGGCTGAATCCGAAGCAGGGCACCGACAGCGCGATGGCGCTGGCGATGGGCCACGTGATGCTGAAAGAGTTCCATCTCGATCGCGAAGTCGGCTACTTCCGCGACTATGTGCGCCGTTATACCGACATGCCGATGCTGGTGCTGCTGGAGCCGCGTGAAGGCGGCCACTACGCCGCCGGCCGCCTGCTGCGCGCCGCCGATCTGGTGGACGGGCTGGGCCAGGAAAACAATCCCGAGTGGAAAACCGTCGCTATCGACAGCCGCAGCGGCGATCTGGTGGCGCCGCAGGGCTCCATCGGTTTCCGTTGGGGCGAGAAGGGCAAGTGGAACCTGGAACAGCGCGAAGGCAAGGTGCAACGGGAAGTTGAGCTGCAGCTCAGCCTGTTGGGCAGGCATGACGACGTCGCCGAGGTGGGTTTCCCGTACTTCGGCGGCGCCGACAGCGAGCATTTCAACAGCGTGGCGCTGGACGAGATCCTGCTGCACAAACTGCCGGTGAAACGTCTGCAGCTGGCGGACGGCAGCGAAGCGCTGGTGACCAGCGTGTACGATCTGACGCTGGCTAACTACGGCCTGGAGCGCGGCTTGGGCGACGCCAACTGCGCCGCCGACTATGACGAGGTCAAGGCTTATAGCCCGGCCTGGGCCGAGCAGATCACCGGCGTGTCGCGCCACAACATCATCCGCATTGCCCGCGAGTTCGCGGAAAACGCCGAGAAGACCCACGGCCGTTCGATGATCATCGTCGGCGCCGGCGTCAACCACTGGTACCACATGGACATGACCTACCGCGGCTTGATCAATATGCTGATCTTCTGCGGTTGCGTCGGCCAGAGCGGCGGCGGCTGGGCGCACTACGTCGGTCAGGAAAAACTGCGGCCGCAAACCGGCTGGCTGCCGCTGGCGTTCGGCCTCGACTGGCAGCGCCCGCCGCGCCACATGAACAGCACCTCGTTCTTCTACAACCATTCCAGCCAATGGCGCTATGAAACCGTCGGCGCCGATGAGCTGCTGTCGCCGCTGGCGGACAAATCGCGCTTCGGCGGCAGCCTGATCGACTTCAACGTGCGCGCCGAACGCATGGGCTGGCTGCCGTCGGCGCCGCAGCTGGGCGCTAACCCGCTGCGCCTGGCGGAGCAGGCCCGCGCCGCCGGCCAGTCGCCGGTCGAGTTCACCGTCGACAGCCTGAAGAGCGGCGCGCTGGGCTTCGCCGCCGAGCAGCCGGACAATCCGCAGAACTTCCCGCGTAACCTGTTCGTCTGGCGTTCCAACCTGCTGGGCTCTTCCGGCAAGGGCCATGAATACATGCTCAAATACCTGTTGGGCACCGAGAACGGCATCCAGGGCAAAGATCTCGGCCAGCAGGGCGGCGTGATGCCGCAGGAAGTGGAATGGCGCGAGCAGGGCGGCGAAGGCAAGCTGGATCTGGTGGTGACGCTCGATTTCCGCATGTCGAGCACCTGCCTGTACTCCGACGTGGTGCTGCCGACCGCCACCTGGTACGAAAAAGACGACATGAACACCTCCGACATGCACCCGTTCATTCATCCGCTGTCGGCGGCGGTCGATCCGGCCTGGGACTCGAAGAGCGACTGGGAGATCTACAAGGGCATCGCCAAAGCCTTCTCCGAGGTGTGCATCGGCCATCTGGGCCAGGAAACCGACGTGGTGACTCTGCCTATCCAGCACGACTCCGCCGCCGAGCTGGCGCAGCCTTACGGCGTACAGGACTGGAAGAAGGGCGAATGCGATCTGATCCCCGGTAAAACCGCGCCGCACATCATCGCGGTGGAGCGCGATTACCCGGCCACCTACGAGCGCTTTACCTCACTGGGGCCGCTGCTGGACAAACTGGGCAACGGCGGCAAGGGCATCAGCTGGAACACCCAAACCGAGGTCGATTTCCTCAAGCAGCTTAACTACGTCAAGGCCGACGGCCCGGCGGCGGGGCGGCCGAAGATCGAGAGCGCGATAGACGCGGCGGAAGTGATCCTGTCGCTGGCGCCGGAAACCAACGGCCAGGTAGCGGTGAAAGCCTGGGAAGCCCTGAGCAACGTCACCGGCCGCGATCACCGCCATTTGGCGCTGAACAAGGAAGACGAGAAAATTCGCTTCCGCGACATTCAGGCGCAGCCGCGCAAAATCATCTCCAGCCCGACCTGGTCCGGCCTGGAGGACGAACACGTTTCCTATAACGCCTGCTACACCAACGTGCACGAGCTGATCCCGTGGCGCACCCTCAGCGGCCGCCAGCAGCTGTATCAGGACCACGAGTGGATGCGCGCCTTCGGCGAAAGCCTGCTGGCGTACAGGCCGCCGATCGACACTCGCGCCGCCCGGCCGCTGCTCAACAGCAAGCCGAACGGCAACAAGGAGAAGGCGTTGAACTTCCTGACGCCGCATCAGAAGTGGGGCATCCACTCCACCTACAGCGACAACCTGCTGATGCTGACGCTGTCGCGCGGCGGGCCGATCGTCTGGCTGAGCGAAGACGACGCCAAAGATCTGGGCATCGCGGACAACGACTGGATTGAGGCCTTCAACGCCAACGGCGCGCTGACGGCGCGCGCGGTGGTGAGCCAGCGTATCCCGGCCGGCATGACCATGATGTATCACGCGCAGGAGCGCATCGTGAATCTGCCTGGCTCGGAGATCACTCGCCAGCGCGGCGGCATCCACAACTCGGTGACCCGCGCCTGTCCGAAGCCGACCCACATGATCGGCGGCTATGCGCAGCTGGCCTACGGCTTCAACTACTACGGCACCGTCGGCTCCAACCGCGACGAGTTCGTGGTGGTGCGCAAGATGAACCGCATTGATTGGTTGGACGACGAAGGCAACGACTACGCGCAGGGCAGTCAGCAGGAGAACCACAAATGAAAATTCGTTCGCAAGTCGGCATGGTGCTGAATCTGGACAAGTGCATCGGTTGCCACACCTGTTCGGTCACCTGCAAGAATGTCTGGACCAGCCGCGAAGGCATGGAATACGCCTGGTTCAACAACGTGGAAAGCAAACCCGGCGTCGGATATCCGCACGCCTGGGAAGATCAGGAAAAGTGGAAGGGCGGTTGGATCCGCAAAATCAACGGCAAGCTGGAGCCGCGCATGGGCAACCGCGTCGGCGTGCTGGCGAAAATCTTCGCCAACCCGGACGTGCCGGCGCTGGATGACTACTACGAGCCGTTTGATTACGACTATCAGCATCTGCACACCGCCAAACAGGGCAAACACCAGCCGGTGGCGCGCCCGCGCTCGCTGATCACCGGCCAGCGGATGAACAAGATCGAAAGCGGCCCGAACTGGGAGGAGATCCTCGGCGGGGAGTTCGAAAAACGTTCGCAGGACAAGAACTTCGACAACCTGCAGAAGGCGATGTACGGCCAGTTCGAAAACACCTTCATGATGTATTTGCCGCGCCTGTGCGAGCACTGCCTCAACCCGGCCTGCGTCGCCACTTGCCCGAGCGGGGCGATCTACAAGCGCGGCGAAGACGGCATCGTGCTCATCGACCAGGAGAAGTGCCGCGGCTGGCGCATGTGCCTGACCGGCTGCCCGTACAAGAAAATCTACTTCAACTGGAAGAGCGGCAAGTCCGAGAAGTGCATCTTCTGCTACCCGCGCATCGAAGCCGGGCAGCCGACGGTCTGTTCGGAAACCTGCGTCGGCCGCATCCGCTATCTTGGCGTGCTGTTGTACGACGCCGATCGCATCGAGCAGGCGGCGGCGGTGGAAAACGACAAGGATCTGTACCAGAGCCAGCTCGATATTTTCCTCGATCCGCATGACCCGAAGGTGATTGCTCAGGCGCTGGCGGACGGCGTGCCGCAGGGCGTCATTGAAGCCGCCCAGCAGTCGCCGGTGTACAAAATGGCGATGGACTGGAAGCTGGCGCTGCCGCTGCACCCGGAATACCGCACGTTGCCGATGGTGTGGTACGTGCCGCCGTTGTCGCCGATTCAATCGGCCGCCGACGCCGGCGAGCTGGCGCACAGCGGCGTATTGCCGGACGTCGAGAGCCTGCGCATCCCGGTGCAGTATCTGGCGAACCTCCTGACCGCCGGCGATACCGAGCCGGTGCTGCTGGCGCTGAAACGCATGCTGGCGATGCGCCACTACAAGCGGGCGGAAACCGTCGACGGCGTGGTGGACGTCAGCGCGCTGGAGCAGGTCGGTCTGAGCGAAGCGCAGGCGCAGGAGATGTATCGCTACCTGGCGATCGCCAACTATGAAGATCGCTTCGTGGTGCCGTCGAGCCACCGCGAGCTGGCGCGCGAAGCCTTCCCGGAAAGCAAGGGGTGCGGCTTCAGCTTCGGTGACGGCTGCCACGGCAGCGATGGCAAGTTCAATCTGTTCAACAGCCGTCGTATCGATGCCATCGACGTGACCGCGAAAACCGCGCGGCCGGAGGATGCCTCATGATCAGCCTGAAAGTGATCGCCCGCCTGCTGGATTACCCAGAGCAGGCGCTGTTTGACCATCAGCAAGTGCTGATCGAAGCGCTGGAGCCGGCCAGTGAGCTGGATCTGCACCACAGCGCGCAGCTGATTCTGTTTATCCGCCGCCTGTGCGCGCGTCCGCTGCTGGACGCGCAGGCCGACTATTGCGAACTGTTCGATCGCGGCCGCGCCACCTCGCTGCTGCTGTTTGAGCATGTGCACGGCGAGTCGCGCGATCGCGGCCAGGCGATGGTTGACCTGATGGCGCAGTACCGCGCCGCCGGGCTGGAGATCGACAGCCGCGAGCTGCCGGATTTCCTGCCGCTGTACCTGGAGTATTTGGCCAGCCGCAACGCGGCGCAGGCGCGCGAAGGGCTGCAGGACATCGCGCCGATCCTGGCGCTGCTGGGCGCGCGCTTGCAGCAGCGTGAAAGCCCGTACGCGGTGCTGTTTGATCTGCTGTTGGCGCTGTCCGGCAGCGAGGTGCAGGCCCAGGCGCTGGAAACTCAGGTGGCGCAAGAGGCGCGTGACGATACGCCACAGGCGCTGGATGCGGTGTGGGAAGAGGAACAGGTCAAGTTTCTCGGCGAACAGGGCTGTGCCTCCGCCCAGCAGACGGCGCACCAGCGGCGCTTCGCCGGCGCGGTGGCGCCACAGTATCTGGATCTGACGGATGCGTTAACCGGAACCAAAGGACGCTAATCATGCAATTTTTGAATCAGTTCTTCTTCGACATCTACCCTTATCTGGCCGGCGCGGTGTTCCTGATCGGCAGCTGGCTGCGCTACGACTACGGGCAATACAGCTGGCGCGCCGGCTCCAGCCAGATGCTGGATAAAAAGGGCATGCGGTTGGCGTCCAACCTGTTCCACATCGGCATTATCGGCATCTTCGCGGGCCACTTCCTCGGCATGCTGACGCCGCACTGGATGTATGAGGCCTTTCTGCCTATCGACGTGAAGCAGAAGCTGGCGATGATCGCCGGCGGCGCCTGCGGCCTGATGACGCTGATCGGCGGCGCGCTGTTGCTGAAGCGCCGGTTGACCAATCCGCGGGTGCGCGCTACCAGCAGCGTCGCCGACATCCTGATCCTGACATTGCTGGTGGTGCAGGTGTGCCTGGGGTTGCTGACCATTCCGTTCTCCGCCCAGCATATGGACGGTAGCGAAATGATGAAGCTGGTGGCCTGGGCGCAGGCGGTCGTGACCTTCCACGCCGGCGCCTCTGCGCACCTGGCAGGGGTGGCGCTGATCTTCAAGCTGCATATGGTGCTGGGCATGACGCTGTTCGTGCTGTTCCCGTTCTGCCGTCTGGTGCATATCTGGAGTGCGCCGGTAGAGTACCTGACCCGCCGTTACCAGCTGGTGCGCAACCGTCGCTGAGCCTGACCCCGCCGCCGCCGATTGCCAGCGGCGGCGCTATTCCGATAATTCCCCCGCCGTCTGCCCATTCTCGTCGCCTTGTCGTAAACTCACTATCTCAGTTATGTTACGTTTATGCTTCCGCCGACGGACGTCGGCCTGTGTTAGCCGATAACAAGAGATACCGCCTTGATGAAAGGCGTTTTGGGACATAAAAACCGGGGATGATCCGCGTGGCCTTCGCGCCGTGCGGGAGAATCGCTTTATGGATAGTCAGGTTAATCAATAACAATAATGAACACACAATGTCGCTCACCCGAGCTGTTGCCTCTGAAAATCATCGCCACCGGGGCCGCGTTGCCGCCCAACCGCGTGGCGTCCTCTACGCTCGATGCCCGCCTGGGAAAACCGGCCGGCTACGTTGAAAAACGCTCGGGCATCGTTTACCGCTATCACGCCGCCGACGACGCCAGCCAGGCCGAGCTCGCCGCCGCCGCGCTGCAAGATGCTCTGGCCCGCAGTGCCATCCCGGCAGACTCGATCGATCTGCTGATCTCCGCCTCGGCGATTTCGGTGCAGGCGCTGCCATGCACCGCCGCGCACATCCTCAAGGTGGCGGGGCTGGCGCCGGGCACGCCGGGCTTCGACATCAACAGCAGCTGCGTCAGCTTTATCTCTGCGCTGCAGGTGGCGGCGGGGCTGCTGAACGCCGGAACGTATCGACGCATCGCCATCGTCTCGGCGGATCTCGCTTCGCGCGGCATCGACTGGCAGCACGAAGAGTCGTCGCTGATCTTCGGCGACGGCGCCGCCTGCGCCATCGTGGAGCGCGGCGAAGGCGCCAGCGGCATCCTCGCCAGCCTGGTGGAAACCTATCCCGCCGGCAGCGAACTGTGCGAGATCCGCGCCGGCGGCACGCGCCGCAACCCGCGCGCCGGCATGTGTGAGCAAGACTTCCTGTTTCATATGCAGGGCAAGCCGCTGTTCCGCCAGGCCTCGGCGCTGATTGAGGGTTATCTCGATCGGCTGCTGAGCGCCAGCGGCCTGACTCTGGCGCAGATCGCCACCGTGGTGCCGCATCAGGCCAGCCATCTGTCGCTCGAACATATGCGCAAACGGCTGCACGTCTCCAGCGAGGCGCTGGTCGATATCTACCGCCATCATGGCAATCAGGTGGCGGCGTCTATCCCGACGGCGCTGCATGCTGCCGTGACCACCGGGCGCTTCAACCCCGGCCAGCCGGTGATGCTGATCGGAACCGCCGCCGGGCTGGCGTTGGCCGGCATGGTGTTGCTGCCATGAGGGTGCTGGTGACCGGGGCGACCAGCGGGCTGGGGCGCAACGCGGCGCAGTGGCTGCTGGAGGCCGGACATCAGGTGCGCGCCACCGGCCGCGATGAACGGGCCGGCGAAGCGTTGCGTCAGCTGGGTGCCGAGTTTTCCGCGCTCGATCTGGCGCAGGCGACGCCGCAGCAGTGTCGGCAGCTCGTAACCGACTGCGAGTGGGTGTGGCACTGCGCGGCCAAGTCTTCCCCCTGGGGCGGCAAAGCGGAGTTTCACCGCATCAACGCCGCGGCGACGGAGAAGCTGGCGGAGGCGGCGGGGCGCTGCGGCGTGCGGCGCTTCGTGCATATCTCCACACCGGCTATCTACTTCGATTTTCAGCCGCATTACGATCTTGACGAGGGTTACCGTGCCCGGCGCTTCGCCAATCACTATGCCGCCAGCAAGTATGCGGCCGAACAACGCCTGTTGGCGCAGGCGAAGATCTACCCGCAAACCACCTATATTATGCTGCGGCCGCGCGGCCTGTTTGGCCCGCACGATCGGGTGATCGTGCCGCGGCTGTTGCAGCAGCTCGAACGCGATCGCGGCGTGCTGCGGCTGCCTGGTGGCGGGCAGGCGCTGCTGGATCTGACCTTTGCCCCCAACGTGGTACACGCGATGGAGCTGGCCAGCCGGCAACGCGGATTGCCGTCCGGCGCCGTGTACAACATCACCAACCACCAACCGCAGCGGCTGGCGGAGATGCTGGATGCGTTGCTGCGTCAGGAACTGGGGTTGCGTTACCGGCTGCAGGCCGTGCCCTATCCGCTGCTGCAGACGCTGGCCGGCGGCATGGAGCTGTGGGCAAGCCTGAGCGGCAAGGAACCGCTGCTGACGCGCTACAGCGTGGCGGCGGTGCATTTTGACATGACCCTGAGCCAGACCCGCGCGATCGAAGAGCTGGGCTATCGGCCGCGTTACTCAATGGAGGAGGGGATCCGCCTGACCGGCGAGTGGCTGCGGCAGCAAGGAGGCATACAGCATGGCTAAGGTCACCGTATTTGAAGTGGGCTATTGTACGCATATCGGCTGCATGGCGCTGCGCGGCGCCGGGTTCCGGGTGTGTAAATTCCCGGCGCGCGCCTATCTGCTGGAGGTGGGGGAGCGCCGCTGGCTGTGGGATACCGGCTATGCGCGTTATTTTCAGCAGCACACGCAGTCAGGGGTGTTCAGCCTTTACCGCCGCATGACGCCGGTCTATTTCGATCCCGCCGAGTCGTTGGCGCACCAACTGCGCGAAGCCGGTTACGCCGAGGGCGATATTCAGGCGCTGATCGTCTCGCACTTTCACGCGGACCACATCGCCGGTCTGCAGGATTTCAGTCAACTCGACTTTATTTGCTCCGGCGAAGGCTGGCGGCAAACTCGTGGATTGCGCGGTTTCGCGGCGCTCAAGCGCGCCTTTATTCCCGGCCTGATCCCGGCGGATTTCGAGAGCCGCCTGCAGTTTATGGAGGCTTTTCCCTCGGTGGCGTTGCCCGCGCTGCTGGCGCCGTTCGATCGCGGTTACGCGCTGCCGGGCAGCGAAGGGCAGATCGTGCTGGTGCCTTTGCCGGGGCATGCGGCCGGTCATATCGGCGCTTTTATTCTCACCGACGCCGGCTGGACGCTGCTGGCCAGCGACGCCGCCTGGTCGCCGCAGAGCTACCAGACGCTGCGCGGGCCTTCGCGCCTGGCCAATCTGGTGATGGACGACGCGGCGGCGTACGCCCGCACCCTGGAGCGGCTCAACCAGCTGTGGGCGGGCGGGCAGGTCAACATTTTGCTGTGCCATGAGGGGGACCTGTGATCCCCTTCATGACCCTTTGGCACTATTTCCGCGCCCGGCGCCTGCGCTTTGGCGATCGTGCGGCGCTGGAGGCGCATCAGGCCAGGCAGCTTGAGGGCTTTGCCCGCCGGGTGCTGAACAAGAGCCCCTATTTTCAGCGTTTCAGCCGCCGGCCGTTCGCCGAATGGCCGCAGATGGACAAGGCGCTGATGATGGCGCAGTTCGACCGCATGAACACCGCTGGGCTGCAGCGCGATGCGGTGCTGGCCTGCGCGCAGCGAAGCGAGGCGGATCGCGATTTCACGCCGAAGATCGGGCGCTACAGCGTCGGATTGTCGTCCGGCACCTCCGGGCAGCGCGGCGTGTTTGTCGTCAGCCCGCGTGAGCAGCAGGTGTGGGCCGGCGGCATGCTGGCGAAGATGCTGCCGGACGGGCTGTTGGCCGGCGAGCGCGTTGCGCTGTTTCTGCGGGCGGACAATAATCTCTATCACAGCGTGAACAACCGTTGGCTGAGCCTGGCGTTTTACGATCTGCTTGCGCCGTTCAGCGAGCATTTGCCCGCATTGGAACGGCAGGCGCCCAGCATCATCGTGGCCCCGGCGCAGGTGCTGCGCGCCTTGGCGCTGGCGGTGCTGGCCGGGCAGCTGAAGCTGTCGGTCAAAAAAGCGATCTCGGTGGCCGAGGTGTTGGAAGAGCAGGACCGCCGCCTGCTGCTGCATGTATTTCCGGCGGTCGGCGAAGTGTATCAGGCCACCGAAGGATTTCTTGCCGCGACCTGCGCGCACGGTACGCTGCATCTGAACGAAGAGTTTTTGCATATCGAACCGCAGTGGATCGACGAACGGCGTTTTACGCCGTTGATCACCGACTTTACCCGCAGCACGCAGCCGATCGTGCGTTATCGGCTGGACGATGTGTTGGTGCTGCGCAAGGAACCCTGCCCGTGCGGGCAGCCGACGCGAGCGATCGCCCGTATCGAGGGGCGGCGCGACGATCAACTGATGCTGCCCGATGCGCAGCGGCAACCGCAGGCGGTGTTCGCCGATGCCTGCAGCCGAACGATCGCCAATGCGCTGCCGCTGAGCAGCGATTATCGCCTGATCCAGCGCGGCGAGCACCGGCTGGAGTTGATCGCCGATTGCAGCCCGGCGGCGTTGGCGCACTGCCAGGCGCAGTTGATGGCGCTGTTCGCTCGCCAGGGCATCGCCACTGAGCGCCTCGAATGGCGGCTGACGGCGCAGACGGTGCTGCCGCAGTTCGATCGCAAGCGGCGGCGCATCGTTCGCCAGGCGGAGGAAACATGAAAAATACGCTGTTCAGACTAAGGCACATGTTGCTCGGCTGGGGCACGGTCGGGGTGGTGTATAGCCTGACCGATCGCTTGCAGGGAACGGGAACCTTGCTGCCGCCGTCGGCGCTTGACCGGGCGATCCCGTTCAGCCCCACGGCCATCTGGCTCTATCTGTCGTTCTTCCTCATCGTCCCGGCGGGCTATCTGCTGGCGCCGCTGCCGCGGGTCACATGGCTAACGCGGGCGATGCAGCTCACCGCGTTGGGCGCCGGGGCGGTTTATCTGCTGTGGCCGACCACTATGGCTTATCCGCAGAACGATGGCATCGGGATCAGCGCGCAACTGCTGGCGGCGCTAACCCAGGTGGACTCGCCGCAAAACTGCCTGCCTTCGTTGCATATGGCGCTGACGGTGCTGGCGGTGTGGGCGCTGAGCGACGGCGAGCGCAAAGTGCGCACGGCGCTGTGGATGCTGTGGGGCGTGGCGATCGCGTTTTCCATTCTGCAGCTGCGCCGCCATTTGTTTGTCGATCTGGCCGGCGGTGCGCTGCTGGCGCTGTTCGCCGGCTGGCTGGCCCTGCGTATAAAGGCCCTGCGCCGGCGCGTGGTTAAAGGAGAAGTGGGATGAGCGATCTGGCGTTGCCGATAGTGTTCATGCTGTTCATCGTGGTGGCCGAGGCGGCGGCGCTGCAGTGGGGGCGCCGTGAGCCGGTCAACTGGCACGATCTGGTGTTCAACCTGAACTCCGGCCATATCATGTTGTGGCTGTTCCGCGGGCTGGAGATCACCTGTTATGGCTACGTGGCCGCGCATTTCAGCCTGGGGCTGCTGGACGCCTGGCCGCCGCTGTTGATGTGGCTGTTTGCTTTGCTGGCGTGGGACTTCGGTTTCTACTGGCTGCATCGCCTGCACCACCGCTTCCGCCTGCTGTGGGCGGTGCATGTGGTGCACCACCAGGGCGAGCATTTCAATCTGTCGCTGGGGGTGCGCAACTCCTGGTATTCGTCGCTGACGTCGATCCCGTTCTTTTTGCTGCTGGCGCTGGCGGGCGTGCCATTGCCGGTGTTCGTCGCGGTCTCGATTTTTCACTACAGCATTCAGCTGTTCAACCACAACGCGCTGACGCCGAAGCTGGGCGTGCTGGAAAAAGTCCTGGTCACGCCGGCGCATCACCGGGTGCATCACGTCAAGGACATGGCCTATTCCAATAAGAACTTCGGTGGCAGCTTTATCTTCTGGGACAAGCTGTTCGGCACGTTCTGCCCGGCATTGCCGACCACGCCGTTCAGCTACGGCGTCAGCGGCGATCTGCCATCCGCCAACCCGTTCTGGGCGAGCAATCTGCCGTTCCTGCGCTATTTCCGTCTGGCCTGGCGTCCGGCGCCGGGCCGGCCACGCGACCGCCGTTCGGCGCTCAGCGTCTTCAGCGGCGCCATGCTGCTGTTCTCGCTGGTGGTCGGTTACGTCTACCAATACGGTTACGGCTACGGCGACGTCAGCTGGCCGCAAATGGCGCTGCTGGCGCTGCTGGCGTTGGGCTCGGTGGCGCTGGGCGGCATGACGGAAGGGCGGCCGTGGGCGAGCGCCGTCTGGTTGCTGGTCGCGTTAGGTATGCCGCTGCTGTTTATCGGCTATCTCGGCTGGCCGCAGCGCTATTGGCATATCGCCATGGCCGCCGTGGCGTTGCATGCCCTGAGCGTCGCGCTGGGCTGGGGACGGGGGGCCGCCCCGGCCGCCGTGGAGGAGCCGCATGGCTGAAACATTGCCGCCGCTGCGTTTTCCCGCCGATGGCGAACAGGCATTCCACCGCGATCTCAAGCGCGCGGCGCACGCCTGCCTGGCGGGCGATCATCGCTACGCCGATGCCGCGCGATTGGCCAAGGCCGCGCTGTTGCTGGCGCTGTGCGCCGGGTTTTACGCGCTGAGCCTGCTGCAGCACCAGCCCTGGGCGTTTTTCCTCTGCTATTTCCTGTTCGTGGCCATGGGCATGTTGCTCAACGTCAACGTCAATCACGATGCTTCGCATAATGCCTTCTTGCGCGCGCCCTGGGCCAATCGCCTGGTGGGGCGACTGGTGACGCTGCCGCTGGGCGTCGATCCGGACTATTGGCGCACGCGGCACGTGGATTACCACCACGTCTACGCCAACGTCGAACACTACGATCTGGACACCGAAGAGAACGGCTTTTTCCGCCAGACGCCGTTCCAGCGTTGGCGACCGCATATGCGCTATCAGCATCTGTACTGGCCGCTGATCGCCGCGCTCTCCTTGCCTTACATCGCGTGGATTTTCGATTGGTCCGATCGGCTCGATAAAACGCCGCTGCGGGAAAAGCGCGTGCTGGCGGGACGCGGCGGTTGGGCGTTGTTCGTGCTGAGCAAGTTGCTTCATGTGGCGTTGGTACTGGTGGTGCCGCTGATCGTGGGCCAGCTGCACGGCATCGGTTGGGGCTGGGTGTTGCTGGCCTATGCGGTCGGCCAGATGTGCGCCTCGCTGCTGGTGGTGTTCCTGTTGCTGGGCACCCACTGGGCGCAGGCCGAGTTTTACCCGGCGCCGACGGGTGACAGCATGCCGCAAGGCTGGTACCGGCACAATTTCGCCACCGCCTGCGACTGGCAACCCGAACCGCACTGGCTGGAGCACCTGACCGGCGGGCTGAACTATCACCTGACGCATCACCTGTTCCCCGGCTGGAATCACCGCCATTACCCGGCGTTGGCCGCGGCGCTGGCGGAGGTGGCGCAGCGGCACGGCATGGCGTATCGCTGCATCGGCTATCGTGAATTGCTGGCGCAGCAACAGCGCTTCTTGCGCCGGATGGGGCAGCCGTGAAACCGCTGCGTCCGTTAGCCTATCGGCGCGACGACGGCGGGTTGCACCGCGCGCTGATGCAGGCCGCCCAGCACTATCTGGCGGTTAACGGCGATCACCGTTTCGCCGACGGGGGCATGTTGGCAAAGGTGGCGCTGCTGCTGGCGCTGTGTGGTCTGTGTTACGGGCTGAGCCTGCAACAGCAGAACGGCTGGGCGTTTTTCGCCTGCTATTTCGGTTTTATCTTTATCGGCATGTTCCTGACGGTGAACGTGGTGCACGACGCCTCGCACAACGCGTTTTTCCGTCGCCCGTGGGCCAACCGCGGGTTGAACGCCCTGGTGAGCGTGCCGCTGGGGTTGGATCCCGACTGTTGGCGCGTGCGGCACGTATTGTTCCACCATGCCCATAACAACATCGAACATTACGATCCCGACATCGACGCCAACGGCGTGCTGCGGCAAACGCCGTTCCAGCGCTGGCGGCCCTTTATGCGCGCGCAGCGTTACTATTGGCCGCTGGTGGCGGCGCTGACTTTTCCGTACTACATCTGGCTGTTCGATTGGCTGGACAGGGCGGGCCGCACCCGCGTGGCGGCGCGCATGGCGCAGCAGGGCGTACGCGGCTGGAGCGCTTTTCTGGCGGGGAAGGCGGCGCACCTGCTGCTGGCGCTGGCGATCCCGTGCTGGCTGCTGCCGCCGGCTATCGGCATCGGGCAAATTCTGCTGGTCTACTTGCTGAGCCAGATGCTTTCTTCCTTGCTGTTCGTGATGTTGATCATCGGCACCCACTGGGCCAAGGCCAACTTTTATCAGGCGCCGGCGCAGGGCGCGATGCCGCACGGTTGGTATCACCATGTGTTCGCCACCACCTTCGACTGGCTGACCCGGCCGCGCTGGCTGGGCTATTGGCTCGGCGGGGCGAACCTGCATTTGACGCATCATCTGTTCCCGCACTGGAGCCACCGCCATTACCCGGCGCTGAGCCGCATCATTGGCGAGGTGGCGCCGCGTTTCGGCATCGACTACCGCCTGCTGGAGCTGGAGGAGCTGTTGCGCCTGCAGCAGCGTTTCCTCAGCGCGATGGGGCGCAAACCGCACTAGCGTTGCATGCGGATTGTGCGAGGCGTTACGCAGTTCACTAATTGAACGCTATTTGCCCTTCCAGTAGACTTTCCCTCGGTGAATCAACGGCCACAGGAGGTGGAGTATGCGCAGCTTGCCGATTCGGTTATCGAACAAAATTGATGATGATCTGAACGATATTGCCCGGCGTCACGGGATGGAAAAAACCGAGGTAATCAAAATGGCGTTTGCACTGATTACCCTTGCCGATAAGTACTGGATGAAACAGGATGGTACTTCTCTTGGCATTGTACGGGAGAATGGTGAACAGCTTGAAGCGGTGGGGCGGGTCGTGGAGATCTTCCCATGAACATCGAAAGCCGTAATTTGCGCGATGAGGCCAGCCAGGTTTATCTGGAGCAGGTCTTGGTCTTCGACGAAATGGAGCGGCTGCGCCTGGCGCGCCAGGTACTGTGCGGGATCTTCGCGGTCAGCGTGGGCGTATTCGCCGCCCACGCATATTGGGAGAAAAACGAAGCGCTCGGACAAGCGTTCGAGCTGGTGAAGATCGGCGCCTTGCCGCTGGTCACGCTGGTGGTTTCCTTCTACTTTCCCAACAGCGCGGCCAGATAAGGCACCGCGTCAATGCGACTTCATGCCCGCCGCGGTCATCAGCAGGCGGAACAGCGAGGCGACCACGAACAGCCCCAGCACGCTGGCGCTCCAGATGATCACCAGCCAACCGATGCGTTTCCACCAGGGCGCCGGAGCGGCCGCTGCCGTTTTATCTTGCATAGCGTCCTCCCTCCTCAGTGATAGCCGTGTTCATGGCTGATCTTGCCGCGGAACACGTAGTAG